>PDWI01000147.1_pt1 | contig 101160 bp, 69 predicted proteins | sample 1430891 | NCBI WGS metagenome assembly PDWI01 (sample SAMN01162508, study PRJNA174530) | Oral metagenome, whole genome shotgun sequencing project. | biome: Marine environment; feature: Marine mammal; material: Swab sample of the gingival sulcus; isolation source: swab sample of gingival sulcus... | reverse complement strand
GGCACTTTCGTTTTGTAGTTCAATATAAAGCGGTGAATCTTGATTAGCAGGGTTTGGATAGATATTTGAACTAAATTTTCCAATTTCAGCATTTACCGATACAGATGGAGAATACATCATGAGATAACCTGTTTTAATGGAATGAAAGAAAAATCTATCCGGTTCGCAAAAACCTACGTTAATCATATCGGTTTTGTTTACATCATCGGGATTAATAACATATTGGAAATTATCTCCACCATCTGTCGAAATTGCCAAACATCTATTTGAATTTGTTAAAACAAACTTATCAGCATTTTTACCATAAATTTTAATATTACTCCCTAAGTCAGAGTATTTTCTATGGCAGAAAACAGTATCATAAGTTTGACATTGATCGGTAGTTTTAACTAATGTAATATGAGGATCTGGTTTAAAATGATCATTATTACTTATATACCATGTATCATAATCTACGAATTCAAAATTATAAGTATCATCATTGCTCAATCTTTTGCAAAAATAAGACTCCCATGTAGCACCATAATCACTACTTCGAGCTATATAATAACCGGGTTTCATTGAGTCTGAACCTAAGGAGGTATAAACTAAAAAATAACTATTATCTAATTTAGCTTTTTCTAATGAATAATACATCCATGGTTTAGGAACAAGGTTAGGAACATATTTATTCCAATATTTACCTCCATAACCTCCGCCAAAAGTTGTTTTCATTATCTCATTCGAAGAGGTTATGATAAAAATAGTATCCCTATTTATAACCATAAGATGGTCATAATAATAGCGTCCCGTACCCGAATGAGGCATCGTGTCAAAATTATTCCACGATGTTCCTAAACTATAGTAGTTTGTTTTAAGAAATTTACATTTATTACCAAGCCACCCATTAGTAGTCGCACCAAATTGTACATAAACTTCATCTTTACCGTTGAATTCAAATCCTTCCAAAAATACAAATGTAGTATCAATAATAAAGCCAGATTGATTCCACTTTAATCCACCATTATTAGTATAATAAGTCGCAGTAATTGTCATATTATCAGCTGAAGAAGAAGAAAGAAAGAGACCATGAAGACTATCGGCAAAATCCAAAAAACTTCTATTTCTATAAAAACTATTCAAATAATCAGGATCTGATTTAAATACAATTTTTAAATTTTCATTAAAGCCGAATTTTTCACGGTTGTCATCTTCGTCATCAGCATATACCAATATAGAAAAACAACTGATTACTATAAAAAATAATATCTTACATATACTTTTGATGTACATAATTTGTATCCTCCTTAAAATTATTAAACCATTATTTAACCAACAGTAAAACTCTAAATTCCGCCCCTAAGGGCAAATTCAAATTGGAGCAATTTTTCGGGGAATAAAAATAGGTTTCCTGCCCATTCTGCATTTTTGGCAGAAGGAGGGATAAGATATTTCGTATAGTAATAAGAGTACCAGCCAAACTAAATATAGCCAAGCTAATACTACACTACCGTTTAATTTTTCTATTATGTTCATTTGCAGTACCTTCATTTTAGAAAAAGACATAAATCTACAAATATTTTTACATAAACCGACAAGCTAATTTTAAAGATTGCCGCTTTGTCCACCCTCAAAAACGCAAATTACAAAATTTTTTTGAAAAAGTCAAGTAAATTAATAAAAAATAATTTTAACTAAATAATTATAGATATTTTTGCAAAATTTAGGAAGCAGAACATAATGATATATCCCATAAAAAAAAGATTTCCAAAGTTTTTACAACATTGGAAGTCTGTATATTACTCACCTAAAGCAGAAGAAAACGCATCTAAAAAAACACGTGGGGGCTTCATCGGTTTCTTCTTGCACATATCGAAGAAAGTATGTTTTGTAAAACCGATAGTCAGAAGATCTTCACCTCGATAAACCTCATATTCGAAATTCAATCGAACTCCCCCGTTATATGTACATACAGCCTTAATGTCTAATAAATCATCATATACGGCAGGCTTGAGATATTTTGCACCTGTTTCGGTTAGTGGAAGTTGGCAGCCCGCTTTTTCTAAATCTGCATATACCATTCTGAAATGTCGCATCAATTCCACACGTGCCACTTCAAAGAATGTAAAATAATTCCCGTTATATACCACACCCATAGCATCAGTTTCGGCATAGCGAACTCTTAGCTGACTTGTATATATTAGTGTTTGATTTTTCATATCATATTACAATTTCAATTCTTAATAATCTTACTTGGATTCTTCTTAACATATTCAGCCCAAGACTTCACCGACTTAGCCCCAAAATCCTTACGAAAAGCATGCGTAATAGCTACAGCAAGAGCATCTGTAGCATCGGCATATTCGGGAACTTCATCTATGTTCAACATCTTCCGCACCATAAAACTAACCTGTTCTTTTGACGCGTTTCCACGTCCTGTAACCGCTTTTTTAACTTCGAGGGGTGCATATTCGGTCATGCCTACTTCACGCATTGTAGCGGCAAGCAAAGCAACTGCACGAGCCTGAGTAAGCTGAACTAATGACTTGACATTCTTTGAATAGAAAGTCGATTCGCAGGCTCCTTCGTCAGGCAGAGAACGTTCGATAACAGCGGTTAAACGAGTGTAAATCTCTTTCAGACGCAGTGTTATATCTTCCGAAGTAACCTTGGCTTTGATTACTCCGTATTCTATTAGAGTGAGTTTGTTTTTGCCTTCTTTTTCAATAACCCCGTATCCACAAACTATAGATCCGGGGTCTATTCCAATTATTCTCAATTACTTACTCGTTAATAACAGAATTTAATAAAGCCATAACATTTTCCATAGAATCTGCTTCGGCATAATATCTCAATAGCGGTTCAGTTCCAGACGCACGAATTAATAACCAGCCATTTTCAAAAATGAATTTGTAGCCGTCTTTGAAGTTATAATCAATCACTTTGTAGCCCGCAATTTCTTTAGGTTTAGCTGACATTTTTTTCAATACTTCTTCTTTTTTTGCCGGGGTAACACGTTTGTCAATTCGTTTGTAGAAGTGTCCGCCAAATTCTTCGGTTAATTCATTATGCAATTCTTTCAAAGATTTCCCTTGATATGCCATAGCTTCCATTACAAGCAAAGCAATAAATAATCCATCTCTTTCAGGAATATGAAGAGCAGTTCCCAAGCCACCAGATTCTTCACCACCAACGAGAACGTTATGCTCGCCGTCTGTCATCATTTCAGCGGTATATTTAAAACCTACCGGAGTTTCAAAAAGTTCAATATTTCTACTTTTACAGAATTTGTTTACCATTTGAGTCAGAGAAACTGTTTTTACAACGCAACCCTGCATTTTTTTATAGTCCACGAGATATTTCAAGATAATCATGAAAATTTTATGGGAATCAACGAAGTACCCGTCTTCATCAACTAAGCCTACTCTATCAGCATCTCCATCTGTAGCAATACCAATGTCGCAATGTCTTTTCTTTACTTCGGATAGAAGAGTTGGCAAATATTCTCCCATTGGTTCAGGGTGGTCAATATCACCAAATGAAGGATTATATTCTGCATGAATTTCAAATGCTTCAGGAAGTAATTGCGTAATTGTATTTATACCTGAACCGTGCATTGGGTCATAAAGAACTTTATAACCTTCTTTCAAAATCGAATCCATATCTATAATTGATTTAACGTGTTCGATATAATCAGGTTTTGAATCGAAGAGTACAATCATACCTTCTGAAATATAATGATACATTGTTTTGAAATCAAACACAGGCGGATTGTCCCAGATTTTAGCCAATTCTACTTCAACTCCTTGCACAGTTTCGGGAACAGCCGGGCCACCAAAGTTTGCCTTAATTTTAAATCCGTTATATTCAGCAGGGTTATGGCTTGCTGTGATAATAATACCAAGTGCAACTTTTTTTTCTTTCGTATGCCATGATACTTGAGGTGTTGAAGAAATATCTTTGGTTAAGTAAGATTTAATTCCCTGCCAAGCAAAAATCCTTGCAGTCTCTTCTGCAAACTGCTTTGATAGAAAACGAGCATCATATCCAATAACTGCTTTTTGATTATCGGCAAAATTTTCCTTCAAATAAACTGCTGTTGCATAGGCAACTTTTTGAAGATTCTCAAATGTGAAATCCCTTGCGATTTCACCTCTCCAACCGTCTGTCCCAAATTTTATCATCTTTCTTTTCAAAAAAGTTAAACAAATGTGTTACAAAATTACATTTTTTTGGTTATATATATTGGAGTATGAAAAAAAAATCATATTTTTGTACGGTTATTTTGTAGGACTTTCTTGTTTTGGGTGATGCTATGATACATTTTGATAATACACATATATCCAATATTTTCAAGCGATTATTTTTAATCTTTGCTATTGCTGTTTTTATTTCATCGGATTTGTCCGCAAGTTCGCAGTACTTTGGAATGTCGAGGCCAGACATTTCGAATTATCCTTTCGTCCGTGCTTCATTCTCGGCAATCAACTCAACAGGTCAGTATTATAGTGACCTAACACCGAATGACTTCATAATTTACGAGAATGAAGAACAAATACCAACAGGTCTAATTCAAGTAGATTGTGAGGATCAGGTACCTGTAGATTTACTTTTAGTATTAGATCAATCAACATCTATGGGTGAAGAGGTTGACGGAAAAAGAAAGTGGGATTGGGTAGTTGAAAGTGTCCAAAACTTTATAGAGGACGTGGATATGCCCGACGGCTCTACAATTGGGATTACCACTTTTCACTCAAAACCATATTTGCGTGCTAACTTCACATCCGACAAGTCTGAATTAAAAGAAAGTATTGCATCCTTACAACCGGTAATGGCACCGACTAATTTCAACACAGCATTCCAAGACCCTAATGTTGGAGCAATAAAACTGCTTTCTGAAATGCCATACGATCACAAACGAATTGTGATAATGCTCTCCGATGGTCATCATACTAAAAGCCTCGGCGACTTCAAATTCCAAGAAATAAAAGAGGAATTAATAACTAATAATATCATATGCTTCACGATTACCTATCTTGAAGAAGAAACCTCTACTGATTTACAAAACATAGCCAATGGAACAGGCGGAGAATATCAACACGTAACAGCCGCCCACCAATTGGATGATATTTACTCCATGATTGCCGACTTACTTTTCTCAAGACCGCTTTGCTTTCTATCTTGGAAAAGTACTCTAAGCTGTGATCCAGTAGAAAGTTTCAGAAACTTATCAGCTTCATGTAAACTTATCGGCGGTTCAAAAGTAGAATACCAGTACATTTCCCCGGAGTGGAGTATTTTTGCAATGGATACCGATAAGGAAATATATGATTTCGGAAACCCGGAAATTGATGAACCTGTCGTAATGGATATAATCCTAATGCCATCGCTTGATGTGAAGATTTCTGATTTCATAATGAATGGCTCAGAATATTTTAAGATAGTAGATTATGGAAATGGATCTGCCCAAAAACCAAATTATGACATCAATATAAACGGCGGAGAGACTAAAACAATTAAAGTGCAATTTACTCAAAAAGCACAAAAAGATGCACGCTTCGGTATTCTATATCTTGAAGCAACTCCTTGCCCACTCGAAATTCCACTACGGGCAGGAAGGGAAGAATTAGTAATTACGAAACCAACTGCAGGTGAGCTTTTCTCTGCATGTAACCAGATTGATATTGAATGGAAAGGTGTTCCGGATAATAAACAAATATCACTATTCTACTCCACCGATGATGGAACAAGCTGGCAGCAAATAACGAATAATGCAATAAACCACAGATTCCAATGGACTCCTCCAATAAATGGTGCAAAATACAAAATCAGGGGACTGGCAGAATACAATCAAGAATACAAATGGCTAACTAATGATGGCGGTTTGGGCAATGAAACAGTAAACGCAATTTCAGCTCAAGACAACGAATTATTCTACTCCGTCTGCGGTGAATATACCTCCGAAACCACCATCTCAGGAAAAACTTGTAAACACGAGGGAGGAACGGACTGGTTCGTTGCTCGCTACGACGCTGAAGGGAATAACCGTTGGATAAACTACTGTAGCGGTGAGCATAATGAAACAGCTCCCGCATGTATTACTGACCCATTGGGGAACGTATATGTAGCCGGAAGAGCATACAGCGGAATGAGCATCAACGGTTCAAAAATTTCCCTGCCGATTAAAAATATTCCATACTCCTATATAGCAAAATTCTCTCCTTTTGGTAATCTATTGGAAATTGAGTTCCTATCTAACCCTGATTATCAACTAAGTTTCGAATCACGTGCTACGAAATTAGGATTCTCGTTCGACGGTACCAAAGAAGCAAGATTGGTTGTACAAGGAAGATACTTGGGACAATATAGAGATAATACAAACGCAAAATATCTACCTGAAGCAAAATGGGAAAAGGACTTTACAGCTGTTTACAGCACAAATTTGGAATTAGTGAAACTAACTAATGTGTTAGATGACTTCGGTGCGGTATTCTCTAATAAAACTGTAACTTTCCCATCAAGGACACAATACAGAACAGATACTTTTTCAGATTCCTATAGCGTTGGGGACTTTACCGTCAATAGCAATGGAGGTTCTGATTTTTGGGTTTCCAAACAAGCAGTAGATCCTGACTCCGAAGGGTTATCTGCTGAATTTGAAGTAGATGTACCACAAATAGACCTACTCTATAATAAGTTCATAAAAGATAGTATTCAAGTTATGGTTACAGACGATCCTTTTATCGACTGCGATTCTGTTCTTGTTGGCGTAACGAATACTATTGTTCTCGAAAAAATAATTACCAATACATCTAAACTACCGGTTACTCTCATTAGTGCAAATGTTACAGGAGAAATGGCAGACTGTTTTGAAATTGACCCTGCAAATATTGGACTTGTGATACAACCTAATTCAGAAGAAAACATAAGCATCATCTTCCACCCTACTGACGAAGGAGATTGCAAAGGACTTCTTACGATAAATGGAGATTGCGGTAATCCTGTCGAACTAAACCTAATCGGTGTTGGTTTATGCGGTGCTGAAACAGCGGACACTTTAGATTTCGGTCAGGTTTCTATGGGAATAACTGAAGAACAAACATTTAAAAGAACTTTCAAAAACCCGATGACCACTTCAATCGTCATCAGACCATCTCTTGAAGTATATTCTAATTATGTTGGGCATGATTCAGATTTTGAATTAATTACTCCGCAAGAGCATGAAAGAATTGAAGTAATGCCATTTGACTCCGTCGATTTCACAATTAAATTCTCTCCGTCAGAAATGGGGAGACGTGAAGTATATATAAACTATAATGCTTCAGAAGAATGCGAAGTTCCAAATACCATTATTACAGGAGAGGGGAAATCAGGAAAACTCGACGTAAAAAATATCAACTGGGGACGTAAGAGAATTAATACAACTTACGAGCAAAAATATATTGAAATTACAAATCTCGGTCATTCTGATAAAGTAATTACCAATATTGATATTGATGATAATTATAGCAATATCTTTGTTCATAAACTAAGCTCTATGCTTCCGCTAACGGTTAAGGCAAAATCTTCAGAACGAATTGAAATTGATTTTGTTCCACCAGCTACAGGGAAATATGAAACAGAAATAACTCTATACACAGACGAAGAAGATAAAGAAACTATTACCTTATACGGAGATGTATATCTACCGGAAATGAATACTGATACAGATTGTGCAGAAGATGTGAATATAGGTGAAACAGCCATTTCTTCAATTACTATCACAAACCCAAGCACATCTTCAAATCTTTCAATTCACTCTATAACGATTGGAAATACAGAGGAATTTATGTGGAAGGGTTCGCAACCAACCAACGACTCTATTCGTATGGGTAGCGAAAAAACATTCTACCTTAATTACGCCCCTACTGCTACGGGAAAACACTCAACACAATTAATTATTCTCGCAGATGATTATGACGGAACATTCGGTAGCGACTGGAAAGAGACTATCGCTATGATTAACTGTGATGCCCTCCAGCTTGAAATAACCGACCCTCCTCTTCAATCGGGACTACTTTGCGAAAACCATATTTTCAATATTGAGGTAGAAAATACATCTAAGGAAACTGATGCAATATGCTATCTTGAACAAGCTGAATTCTCAGGCAAAGGTAGCGAGTACTGCTCCACAAATAACACAGAAATAACCATTGTCGGAAATACAACAGAACAAATCCCATTATATTTCAAATGTGATATAGAGGGCGAATATACAATCGACGTTATTATTCCTACTTCCGCAAGTACTCCTATAAGAACTCAGATTAAAGCTATAGTACAAGGTATAGAACTAAAGGCTAACAAAGAAAGAAATAGCCTCAATCCGGGAGAAGAGGATAGACTTGAATTTATAACAGATATTCCTGCAACTACAAAGGGAACAGTAGAAGAGTTCAATTTCACAATCAAACATGACAACCAGATGATTATATTGTATCCTGACGCATTCCAAAGTATGAACGATAATGTAACTTGGGAGACTCCTGTAGAAACGGAAAACGAAATTTCCATTAAAGGTAATGGGAAAATTAATCTGCCATTCAATGATGCATTATTTTCAATGAAATATCAAGCACTTTTAGATACAAATTATCAAACTCAAATTAACTACAAAGTTGATTATGAATGTACCGAAAGAGAGTTTGATGTTTGCCTTATCCAAATCAATGAAATCTGTATGTCTGAAAATAGAAGATTAATTTTTGGGGATACTCCTGATGTTTCAGCTTCAATGCCTAATCCGGCAAATGAAAAATTTGATTTGACATTTACCGTAGCATTCGATGCAATTAGAGTAACAATTGATGTATTCAACTCCTCAGGAAAACGTTTAGCTCCTCTATTGGATAAAACTATGGATTCCGGTACATATACAATGACCTTCTCAACCGCAGATTTGGACAACGGAGTTTATTTCTTGAAATATAAAGCTGCTAACTATTCAAAAGATATTAAATTGATTATTGAGAAATAGAACTCGTTTTTGTTAAAACATAGAGGCACAGTATTTTGTGTCTCTATGATATATCCCTGTATTTTTGAAGCAGAGACTATTTATACACAATTTATACACAATTTTGTATGCCGTTATTTTTTTTGCGAGCATCAAATAATATAAAAACTTTCTAAATATTAATATTTTTTTTAAAATATACTATGTCCGCATTCGTGGATTGGATATGTTTCGTTGGGTCTGTTTGACTCGATAACTAAAAGAAATTTCACTCATTTCCATTTGGGAAATAACTGCTGAATCTTGATAAAAATTATCAGACAACGACATATATAGAATGTTTAAAAAACAAGATAAGTAAAAATATGGCAGGATATATTCAAGTATATACGGGTAATGGCAAGGGCAAAACAACAGCCGCAATAGGTTTATCTATAAGAGCTATTGGAGCAGGTAAAAAAGTTTTTTTTGCACAATTTGTAAAAGGCTTACCTTATTCGGAAATTGATATTATTCAAAATAAATTATCAGGTATCACCTTAAAACAGTATGGATTAGATTGTTTTATAAACAAAGCTCCAACAAAAGCAGATATAGAATGTGCACAAAAAGGATTATTGGAAGTTAAGGGCGTAGTTGAATCAGGAGACTATGATGTAATTGTTTTAGACGAAGTCAATATAGCTCTTTTCTTTAATTTGTTTACGGTAGAAGATGTAATTGAAATTTTGAATATGAAACATATTGATACTGAAATTATTTTGACGGGACGCTATGCTCCCGACGAAATCATAGAAATCGCTGATTTGGTAACGGAAATGGCAGAAATAAAACATTACTACAATTCAGGTATTGAGGCTCGCAAAGGTATTGAGTTTTAACAAAGAACTTGCCTTAGCTTACTAAGTTTGTGTTTTTAGGTAATGGAGAATATTTAAAGGTGTCGAAAAATCATATTTTCATGCAGGGTATGAAGAATAAATTTCCTCCCCCCTACCTTAAAAAAGAGTTCCTTGTTTCTTCCTATCAAAATATTTTCTGAGGAAAGTAGGGCGATGAATTGGCGTTACTCCAAATTCGTCTATGGCTTGATAATGTTTTTTTGTTCCGTACCCCTTATGCTTTTCAAAACCGTATTCCGAATACTGCTCGGATATTCTAATCATATAGCTATCACGCTCTGTTTTCGCTATGATTGAAGCAGCTGCGATAGACCAAGATTTCGCATCTCCCCCGACTATTGTTTGAAAATCAATAAAATCGAATGGAAAATAGTTGCCATCAATTAGAGCATAATCCGCCTTTACGGTAAGATTTTCGATTGCATTTCGCATCGCTCCTACCGATGCGTGAAGTATATTTTTTTCTTCTATTTCCTCAACATTGGAATATGAAACCGCCCAAGAGATTGCAGTTTCCTTAATCACTTGGGCTAATTCAAAACGTTTCTTTTCGGATATTTTTTTGGAATCATTGATACCGAAAGTATCTTCAAAATCTCTCGGCAAAATCACAGCGGCCGCTACTACGGGGCCTGCTATGGGGCCACGTCCGGCTTCATCAACTCCACAGATAGAAGAGTATTTGTGATACAGAGATTTTTCTATTTCAAAATTGGGATATTTCAAAATTATCTATTAAATTTCGGATACCAGAATAACTTAAACTGAGGTACTGAATAGAAGTTCTGAATCTCCACAGGAGTATTATATTCATCAGGATCTTTATTCTGATCATATCTGTAATCCTTATCCATAGTTGATGACTCCAACATAAAGTCAACTTTCCATTCAACTTGAATTACAAAAACTCCTGCTTTTTTCGCATCAATATTAAATGCAAATCCAGCACCTGTATTGATACCCCATTCATCTGAAATTTCATTCACGAACTTAGGCGGATTTTGCTTATAGTCCTTACCCAAACTGATTTTATTGTACGAATAGCTCGGACCAACCATAACAAAGAAATTAATTACATTATACGGCGTAGTATATGCGTACAGAGAAGCACGAGCCATATGATGGAAATTTGGTTCCAATTCCAAGTCAGGATTCTTTTCGATTAGCTTTTCATTTTTTGAATAAATATATGAACCTGTGATTGAAAAATAATCATTAAGAAAATAGTTCAATCCCCCGCCAATAGCAAAGATCCCTTCCTGCGAACGCTGGTCGTCATCTTTTTTATATGTCTGTACAATCGTATTTGTTCCGGCAATAAATCCGATGCCTATTGATTTTTTAAATGGATTATAATATTCATTCTCCTGCTCATCTTCAACAATGTATTCTTCATCGTCGTAATATTCTTCAAGGTCTCCTTGAGCCATTCCCAACATAGGAATTAAAGCAAACAGTAATACTAATAATGGAAGATTAAAAAATCTTTTGGCATTTTTTGTCGTCATCTCAATCACCTCATTTATATTCATTGATTTTATTTCTGCAATTTTTTCTGCTACTGCTTTCACGTAGCTTGGTTTATTTCTTTTTCCCCTATTTGGCACAGGAGTCATATACGGTGAATCCGTTTCAATCATTACATTTTTCATAGGTACTTTTTCAACTACCGGTGCTAAGGTTGATTTCTTAAAGGTTATATTCCCGGTAAAGGAAACCATCAATCCCAAATCAATCACCTCTTCGAGCATCTGTTCATTTCCTGAAAAGCAGTGCAGCACAGCCCGCAATTTACCATCTTGCTCAGTCCTAAGAATTTTCATCATATCCTCATCAGATTCGCGATTATGGATAATCAGCGGTAAATCAAGATTCTTGGAAATAGCAATTTGATTAATAAAGGATTTCGCCTGAATATCAGCCGGATTAAAATCATAATAATAATCCAATCCTGTTTCACCTATTGCGATAACTTTTTCATTTTCAGCAGCCATCTGCTCAATTAGAGACAAGTTTTCACGGGTTGCTTCGTTTGCATTATGAGGGTGTATCCCCATTCCGCAAAAAATTCTTTCAGAAAGCGAGACAGCATGCAATACCCTCTTGAAATCTTTGGGTTCGATTGCAGGAATAATTATCGCCTCAAGGCCTGAATTAAAAGCCTCTTCAATGATTTGTAGTCTATCCTCATCGAATGCTTCTGTATCTATGTGAGCATGAGTGTCAATCATATTAACTTAACTATCTTTTAGGTCTTCAATAATTTGCAATGTTTTGATTTTATCAAATCTTTCGTAATACTTATCATTTACGGCAATCATCGGAGCACCACCGCATGCACCCATACATTCTACTTCTTCGACAGAGAAAATACCATCAGTATCAGTTTCATTATGACCAATGCCTAACTTTTCTGTAACCGCTTTAAGAGTATCATCACCGCCCATGACTTTACATGATACATTAGTGCAGACTTGAATATGGTGTTTTCCACGAGGTTTTGTCGTGTACATCGTGTAAAAAGAAATTACACCTTCTATATCTTTCGCAGGCATTTCCAACATTTCACTGAGTTCAGGAAGCAACTCACTTGGTATATATCTGTATTTTTCCTGAATAATCCTTAGAGCATCCATTACCGCTGATTTTTTTTCAGGGTAATGTGTAATTGATTCTTCGATATATCTTTTTTCGTCTTCGGTCAACCGCATATTAAATCTGAAATTGTAAAAATTTTAGGGACGGAAATATACATTTTTATTTTATTTTTGCATTGAAATGAGAAATGTGGAAAAAAAATACTACGAAAAATAAAAAAAACATATAAATCTATGAGAAAACATATAAATAATTTTGCTATTTAAGGAAATATGTGTAATTTTGTAATCTTAATTATTTGCATTTGGCAAAAAAGATATTTGATATAAATTTGTATAGGGACTTAGATGAACTATAATGGACCTAAAGTAAAGCTTTCAAGAAAATTAGGTGTTCAAATTACGCCTAAAGCTGGTAAGGTAATGACAAAGAAAAACTATCCTCCGGGGCAACACGGTAATGGCAGACGCAGAGGAAAACTTTCTGATTATGGTAAGCAATTAATGGAAAAACAACGCTTACGTTTACAATATAACATCTCTGAAAACCACATGCGTAAAGCATACAAAGAAGCCAGCCGAATGACTGGTAACACGGGTGAATTGCTTGTACAAGTATTGGAATCTCGTTTAGATGCATTCGTATTTCGTGCAGGTTTTGCTCCTACCATCTATGCAGCTCGCCAATATGTAAGCCACGGGCATTTCCAAGTAAACGGTAAAAAAATGAACGTGCCATCTTATAAAGTGAGACTTAGCGATGTTATCACGGTTAAAGAAAAAAGCCGTAACAAACAAATTTTCCAAGATGCTATGCGTGGTGCATCTTCACCAGAATATATCGAGTTATCAAAAACTGATTTCTCTGCTAAATTGGCTTATATTCCTGCTCGTTCAGAAGTTCCTGTTGAGTGTGAAGTGCCACTGGTAGTCGAATACTACTCAAGATAATTGGAATTATATGGGAAACTTTTTAAAAAGACTGCTTTTTAAAAGGCAGTCTTTTTTTGTATTAGCTACAACAAGCTATTGGATAAAGTCTTACATTATATTTTCTTCAAAGTCAAAACCACAATCTCAGGAGGCATACCAATTCTTACCGGAATAATTGTCTGACCAACTCCTCGACTGACAGATAAATACATACCACCTTCATCAAAAATACCAAATGAGTGTTCATATTTCAAATACGAAGGAGAAATCCTGAAACCAAAGAGATTGATACCTACCTGCATTCCATGTGTGTGTCCGCTTAAAGTTAAATCAGGGCTACCATTTTCTAAAACGATTTCGTCCCAGTATGATGGGTCATGGAATAACAAGATTGTGAAATCATATTTATCAATTAAATTTTTATTATCCTCTACCCTATTTTTGACATTGCGTCTGAATTTATCATAATCAATCGCTGCAATATACAAGCTGTCATTTCCATTAGATACATATTGTCCTTCATCGTGCATCATGTTAATATTTAAAGTCAGCATTATAGAATCTAACTTTTCATTAGTTTTTCGAATAGCCATGGTATCACTACCGTGAACATATCTGCCATCATCATGATTACCCAAGCATGCGTATTGTCCTAACGGTGCATTTAACTTTTCTAATTCAATTCTGAACTGTTCCAATTCTTCGGGATAATAATTGATGAAATCTCCGGAATGCAAAATCATATCAGGTTTCAGTTTATTGGTAATATTAACAACCTCTGCTACTTTATCATGGTTATTGTAAAATCCACCAATATGCCAGTCTGCTAACTGAACTATTCTGATGCCATCAAAAGATTCGGGTAGGTTTTTAAATTCCAGCTCAACTTCACTAACTTGATAATCGTATGTAGTATTATTTCTCGCATATAAAATATTAATCATAAAAGCTATTGCTAAGAAAAGACCTAATATTTTCACTCTATGAAGCGACCAATATTTTTGATTTCTCCTTACCAAATATATGACATCCTCAATAATACAAAATAATCCAAACACAAATTTCGGAAGATAGAAAACAGCTATCATTGTTCCGTAAAAATATATCTTCTCCTCCAGTTCCGGACTTAGAGCATATATGGCATAAATAGCAGCTCCACCAGCAAAAAGAGTTATCAATGATATTGAAAAATATAAAAATGGTAACGCTTTCAAAATGAGTTTACTTTTCGTAATACTCGTAAGAATCTGTTTAATACCGAAGAAAGTATATATATCAACACTAAGCAATATCAGTAAGGCTATAGAAAAAATAATACCCATGATTCCCTCTAAAATAAAACATATAAATAGAATACGAAAAATCTATTTTTTTAGTTTGTTTTCCACAATTTGAATAGAAATATTTGGCTAATTCATAAAAAAAACGTAATTTTGAACTTAGCATTAAGTCAGATATTAATTATTATCATCTGACAGACCAATGTTTCTTTGAATTTCAAAGCCCGCCTATTTTAATACTTCTCGCTATGTAATAGGCCATATCGAAGTTCATTTTATATTAAGATAGAAATTTTATGACACAACAACAATCGCAAGATGCGGAACAACCTCAAAAGTTTGAAGTAAAAACTGCACCTGCAACAAGAAGAAGACGGAGAACTAAAACATCTCCTGATACTGAAAATGTAAAGACTGAAGTAGCCAAGCCTACTACTAAGTCCAAAAGTACTTCAAGTAGTTCAGTTTCTAAGTCAAGGAAAAAATCATCTTCTACGAAGTCCGATAACGGTAAGAGTCAGGACAGCAAACCAAAACAGTCGAAACAACGACAAAGAAAAACCAAAGAAGAGGTTAAACCCGTAGTAGAAGCAACAATTATCAAAAGTACTGAACCTGCACCAAGGTTAGTGATTGAGGATTCTATTCCTAAAGAAGGTCCTATTACAGAGACTTTAGAGGGTGATTTAGACGAGCAAGTAGTAAGGTTCGACATCCAAACAGGTAAGCTCTTTACCGAAGATGATTCTGAAAAAGAAAATGCTGTCTCAATCCACTCAATGTCTGATGAGCAAAAAGCTATCATGATTGAGGAACTTGATGATTTGGCATCAAGGAGAGTAGTTGATTTAACTCGTTTGGCAAAAATTGCGGGTATCACAGATTTTTATGATTTAACTCGTAATGAACTGATGGTACAGGTTGCAAATGCACGCATACAAGGTTCATCATCTTCTATACCACTAAGTAACATTATTGATGGAGGTGGAGTAGTAGAAGTTCTAAACGAGGGATATGGATTCTTGCGTTCAGCGAAGCACAATTATCTACCGTCAAATAAAGATGTTTATGTATCTCCGGCACAAATCAAACGCTTTGGTTTGAAAACAGGGGATACCATCTACGGCGATGTAAGAGCTCCAAAAGAACAGGAAAAATTCCACGCCTTAGTAAAAATTGATACTATTAACTACATCGACCCTGATGAGAATAAAAAACGTCATCACTTCGATTCGTTAACTCCGCTATTCCCTGATGAGAGATTATCATTGGAAACCCACCGCTCAGGCTATGCAATGCGTATCGTAGATATGCTTGCTCCGATTGGTAAAGGTCAGCGTGGATTGATTGTTTCTCCTCCTAAATCAGGTAAAACAATTCTACTCAAAGACATAGCAAATAGTATTGCTAAGAACCACCCGGAAGTGAAACTAATTGTACTCCTCGTGGACGAACGCCCGGAAGAAGTAACAGATATGGAACGTTCCGTTCATGGTGATGTAATAGCATCAACTTTCGACGAGCCACCTGATCGCCACGTTCAAGTAGCAGAAATGGTACTTGAAAAATCTAAGCGTATGGTTGAAGCTGGTCACGACGTAGTTGTATTGCTGGATTCAATTACTCGTTTGGCTCGTGCACACAATACGGTTGTGCCTCACTCCGGTAAAATTTTATCCGGTGGTGTTGATGCCAATGCACTTCACAAACCAAAGCGTTTCTTTGGTGCTGCACGTAATATTGAAGATGGAGGATCATTGACAATCATTGCTACAGCATTGGTTGAAACAGGTTCACGTATGGACGAGGTGATTTTCGAGGAATTTAAAGGAACAGGTAACATGGAACTTGTTCTTGATAGAAAACTTTCCGAACGCCGTATCTTCCCTGCAATCGACGTTAAACGCTCTTCTACAAGACGTGAAGACTTGCTCTATACTCCTGAGGAAAATGGACGTATTTGGGTATTGCGTAAGATACTAAGCGAATTTTCATCTATCAATGCGATGGAATTCCTACTGGATCGTATCAAGAATAGTCCGACAAACTTGGAATTTTTCCAAACGATGAACAGCTAAATATCACATATTTTATAAGGCCTTCCTTCGGGAAGGTTTTAATTTCTTAAAAAACTATATACTTATAAGATAATCTATATTTTTTTAACAATCGAAAATTTATATGGGAATATTTTCTGATAAATTTCTTTTATTAACTGAAAACGAAGATTTAAAAATCAAGGATATAAGAAGTAAACTTCTACATAGAATGCTACTTATGATTGTCCTAATGGCCATTCCTACTTTAATTCTTGCCGCTATTTCTGAATTCCAGGCTAATCTCATAGTCACAGGAATACTATATACTGTTCTCCCTATACCAATTTTCGGTACGTACATTTTCAGAAAAAGAATATCTCCATCGATAATCGTGTTCTTCCTCTATTCTACTGGACTTGTAATCGGTACTCTAAGTATATTTTATTACGGACTTATTGGCTCTGCTATACCTGTTTTCTTATTAGTAACAGTGCTTGTTACAACTTTTGAAGGTATTAGAAAAGGTTTGTATGCACTTTGGTTAAGTGGCATACCTCTGATTTTTTTAGGTATATTATACTCGACAAATAAAATCCAACCACAAGTTGACATCATATCTATGCAAAGATATACTTTCGCATGGATTACAGTATTGGCCGTTCTATACTTTTTGGGTAGTACTATCATATACACATATGGTGTTATTCAGGAAAATCTTATACACTCATCGAACATCAATCGCCAGCAGGCTGTTAATCTCTCTATAGCGAATAGAAATCTCGAAAAAGATATTGCCAAAAGAATTAAAATTCAAGAAGAATTAGAATATGCAAAAGCAAAAGCAGAGAAAACCGATAATCTCAAAACTGCATTTTTAAGAAACATATCTCACGAATTTCGTACTCCCATAAATGGAATTGTTGGTTATTCTTCTCTATTGGGAATGCCTGGCATTGATACTGAGAAGAGAAGTGAATATATCAAGCATATACAAAATTCTTGTAACCAGCTATTGAATATCGTCAATGATACTATCGAAATAGCACAAGTGCAGACAAATACTGTATCGACTAATTTTACAGAAGTCAATGTCTCGGAAATTTTGAACGAACATTTTACCCTGAATATGTCAAGGGCTTCGCAAAAAAATATTAAATTTCTAATCAAGACGAATGCCTCGGAAATTAAAATTGTTACCGATAAAGCAAAAATTCACAGAATACTTTTTCATCTGATTGATAATGCTCTAAAGTTCACTAACAACGGTGAAATAGTAATTGAAGCATACCAAAATCATCATGAAATCCAAATATCTGTGAATGATACGGGAATTGGTATCCCTCCTGAAAAATTAAAAGAAATTTCCCAACCATTTATTCAGGGAGATAATGCACTGAATAGACATTTTGAAGGAATGGGAGTAGGGCTTTCATTAATTTACGCATATTCAAAAGTAATAAACGGTAGTGTCAATATTAACTCGACAATTGGTGAAGGAACAAACGTTACAATTACTATTCCTAATAATCCTCCAAGCTGACTGCAAAAATCCACCGCTTTTTTTTCAATGGACTACTAAAAAGTTACTTTTTTAACAATATAGTCCCAATAGCTTTATTTTTCAACAATCCCCCCTATCTGCTTTTTTTTTATTATATTTGCATTTTGTATGCAAACATATTTGGGGGAATATGAAATACGCAGTTATTGGTGCAGCCAAAAGCGGTGTTGCAGTAGCAGTTTTAGCAAAAAAAATAGGTCATTCGGTTTTCTTATCCGAATATAAAAACAAAGAGAAAATCGCAGAAGAATTCATAAACAAATTAAATTCAAATTCGATTGATGTTGAATTTGGTGGACATACCGAGAGAGTATTAGAAGCTGAAGTTATTATTGTGTCTCCGGGAGTTCCAAGAACAGTACCGATAATTGTGGAAGCCGAGAAAAAAGGGATTCCTGTCATTAGCGAAATGGAATTTGCCTGCTCACAAATCAAAAACCCAATTATCGCCGTTACGGGTACGAATGGGAAAACAACAACTACATCGTTAATCGAACATATTTTTGCAACAGCCGGACGAAAGGCTATTGCAGCCGGAAATATCGGAATTCCGCTTTCAGAGTATGTGGAAAACTTAGAAGATGATACAGTTGTGATTGTGGAAATCTCTTCTTTCCAGTTGGATAGGACAGATTTATTTCAGCCCGAAGTAGCCGTCATTACTAATATTACGCCCGATCACCTAAGCTATCATGGTAGTATGCAAGACTATGTGGAAACAAAGTGGAAAATTGCAAGCAATCAAAATGAAAATAATTTGTTAATTTTGAACTGTGATGATGATACACTATCAAGCAGCAAGTCGGATTATTTAAGAGGCAATCCGAAGATAGAGTATTTTTCAAAAAATCCTGTGCCAATGGGGATTGGCATTAAGCAGGAACAGATAGTATTTTATTCTGAAAAGCATAAAGATGAGGTTTTAATGACAACGCAAGATTTGGCCTTGCCGGGCATACACAATGCCTATAATTCAATGGCCGCTGCACTCGCAGCACGGTTTTTCGAAATTCCAAATGAAGACATTCGAGATAGTCTCATGACTTTCCAAGCGGTAGAACACCGATTGGAAGCAGTACGTTCGATTGGTAATGTAGCATTTATTAATGATTCCAAAGCTACCAATATCAATTCAACTTGGTACGCACTACAAAGCTACAATACACCAATTGTATGGATTGCAGGTGGTCGAGGGGATAATAATAATTATTCCATCTTAGACGAGTGGGTGGAAAAAAATGTTTCTCATATCATCGCTATTGGTGAAGAGAAAGACGCAATTTTCAACCACTACTGCCTTAAAAAACCATGTACACGATGTAATGATTTAAACGAAGCAGTTACAAAAGCATTTGAGGCAGCAGAAAAAGATGATGTCATTCTCTTCTCACCTGCATGCAAATCATTCGATATGTTTGACAGCTACGTCCAACGTGGCGAAGTTTTCAAGCAAATCGTTAATGGATTGAAATAGTCTTAATCATAATTTCGAGAAAAAAATGAGTTCGAATTCAAAGTCAAAAGGACGAGTGGACTGGCTAATCCTATTGGGAACAGCAGGATTAATTTTGATGAGTACTATTTTCGTATATAGTGCTTCAGTCGGTTTTGCAAATATTCATGATAATACAACAGGAAAAGTCTTTATCAGGCACACAGGATTTGCCGTAATTGGGCTGGCATTAATGCTGATTACGTCACAAATTCCGTATCAATTTTGGCAAAAACGTTCACAGATAATAATGCTGCTTGGAGTTGCTATGTTGATAGGGGTATTTCTTCCTCAAATTGGACATACCTCTCACGGTGCAAGACGTTGGATTTCTTTAGGTTCCATTAGCTTCCAAGCATCGGAAATTATCAAGGTAGCTTTGATTATACATTTCTCAGCTCTCTTAGTCCGGCATCAAGACCATATAAAAGATTTTAAAACAGGATTCCTACCCTTCCTTTTTTGGATTATAATTGTATCCTTTTTGATAGCCTTGCAACCCAATTTCTCAACAATGATGGTATTGTTCGGAATTTCTATGGCACTACTATTCGTTGGAAATGCCAATCTTAAACATATTTTCTCTGTGATTTTGGGGGGATTATTGGCGGGGTCAGCCTTTGCTATGACTGCTGAATATAGACGTAACCGTATCCTACAATTCCTTGGAATAATGGAAAAACAGGATAACGCACTAAGCGAGCAGGTCAGCCACCAAATAACCCAATCACTAATCGCTATCGGGAACGGCGGTTGGACCGGAGTAGGTATCGGACAGAGCCGTCAGAGCCATAGATTTCTACCCGAAGCCCACTCCGATTTCATTTTTTCTATTATTGGTGAAGAATATGGTTTTATAGGCTTATTCCTTATTTTACTTGTTTTCGGAATAATTTTTTACCGTGGGTTCAGAGCCGCAAAAAATGCTCCCGATGATTACGGATATTTCTTAGGAGCAGGTATCATTATAGTTTTTTCAACTTACTTGATAATCAATGCTGGAGTTTGTACTAACCTATTGCCTACTACCGGGCTACCATTGCCGTTTATTTCTTATGGGGGTACAGCACTGCTTATTAATTCGGCGACAATGGGAATATTACTAAATATTTCCGCTCAGGCAAATGTAAACCCTTCTAAGAAAAAATCAAAATCCAAAAAGAAGAAATCAAAAGACGATGAATACAAAGACTCATTAGAAGCACAAAATGTAAAACTAATGATAGACCAAAAAGATGAGTAAACCTCTCAAGATTGCTTTTCTATGGCATCAGCATCAACCCGACTATTTCGACGGGAAAAAATTTATTATGCCTTGGGTGAGACTTCATGCCGTAAAAGATTATTATGATTTGCCGAATATTTTGGAAGAGTTTCCGAAAGTTCGGCAAACTTTTAACATCGTCCCATCTATGATTAAACAGTTAGAAATGTATATCGAAGGCATAAAAGACGAAGTCCAAATTCTTAGCGAAAAATCCCCATCTTCCCTATCAGATAACGAAAAAGAAAAAATTCTTACACTATTTTTTCGCTGTCAAAAAGAGAATATGATTTTTAAATACCCGAGGTATAAGGAACTTTACGATAAATCGAAAACCGAAAATCCACTTGAATTATTTACCCATCAAGATTGGTTGGATTTACAGGTTTGGTATAATCTTACTTGGCTTGGCCAGTATTCAAGGCAGTCAATACCCCACCTATTCGAAAAAGGAAAAAATTTTACTGAATTAGAAAAGCAAAGTTTGCTTGATGAACACATAAACATCATCAAAAAAGTTACTCAGAAATATGCAGATTTACAAAAATCGGGACAAGCAGAAATTACAATTTCGCCATATTATCATCCGATTTTACCACTTCTAATTGATACGGATTCTGCTCATGAAGCACAGGATTATATACATCTACCCACCCCTCCGTTCAAATTTCCAACTGATGCTGACTTGCAAATTAAGACTGCACAAAACTATGTTGCCAATATCTTACCAAAACAGACACAGGGTATGTGGTGTTCAGAGGGGGCAATCTCGGATACAACTCTAAATCTGCTAATGCAAAATAATATCAAATGGACGGCTACTGACGAAGAAGTCCTACTATACAGTGGCGAAAACCTTGTTGAAACAGACAAATATTTTCCGCATAATTTTTCTTCCTCAAATGGTGAAGTAACTATATTTTTTCGTGATAATCTACTATCGGATAAAATTGGATTTACCTATCAAAATATGAATACTGATGAAGCCGTCGCTGATTTTATTTCCTCGTTAAGAAAAATCCGTGATAAAATTACAGAACAAAAAGGAGAAAAGGCATTGGATAATGCAGTAGTCTCTGTCATTCTGGACGGAGAAAACTGTTGGGAATATTACCCAAATAACGGGTTAGATTTTCTGCGTGCTTTATATACTGAACTTGAAAAATATGAATTTGAAACGGTAAAATTCTCGGATTGCCTTGCATCAGATAAACACAATTTAACTCATGTTCGTGCCGGTTCATGGATAAACGCAAATTTTGATATATGGATAGGTAGCGAGCAGGCAAAAGTTGCATGGGAACTTCTCGCTGAAGCAAGAATAACACTCGAATTTCTACGTGAAACCATTGAACCTGAAAAGTATAATTCTGCTCTTACACATCTTATGAAAGCAGAGGGTTCCGACTGGTTTTGGTGGTATTGCCCATACCATAAGGCAGAGAACGAGAGAGATTTTGACATTCTCTTCAGGAAAAACATTGAGAATGCTTACCTTGAGATAGGATTGGATATTCCCGAAAATGTCATGCAAGCGATTATCCCCGATGATTCGGAGGAAAGCCATATTATTCGTCAAAAATTGCAAGATGAGAATTTTGATTACAATAACTTAGAAACTTGGGGGTTCACAATCCCTAATCTACCGCAGAATACTGTGATGCATAAGATTTCAAACAGAATAGAAAAAATGTATTTTGCGAAAATAGGAAGCCGTTATTTTTTCAAAATTAAGATGTCTAATTTGCTAACAAAACATGAAAAAATAACACTGGATTTAGGAAAAGGAAGTATATCAATTTCAAAAAACTCAATAAATTCGGAAAATATTCACATACAAGAAATCAAGTATCAATATGGTAATACTCTTATTTTAGAAGTAACATCTGCTGACATTTCAGAAGATAGTTTGAATATCAGAGTGCAGAAAAATGATATTTTAGAACAGGATTTTGATATTATGATTTAATAGATAATAAGATACAGAAGTCAAAATTTTATGTTTTTGTGTGTTTTGTAACGACTCGTGTATATTAGCGTTGCATAACATTGCATATATATACAATTTTCGCTGTTGTTATTAATTAACCTGCCACCCATACATTGACCAATACTAATTTATTCTTTTTCAACTCAAATATAAGGTGTATAGCATATTCTTTTTCTGAAATATAAGAACTTCCGTAATTAAAAGCCTTACCTTCAAGTAATTTGGAATGTTTCATATCATTGAAATTTAATTCAATTATAGTTTTATCTATTTTTAATGAAGTTTCATTTACCATATATCCGTTATCAGTAAGCACTTGAAAAAAAGCACTTTCATTAAACCAATTAACATCATTTAAATTGATTTTTTGCAAAATATCTTTTAATGAATTAGTGATTATTTTAATATCTTCTTCTGGTGTAAAATAGATTTTATTAGGAATAAATACGGATTTCACAGCATCTGTATCATTATTTACGACTACTTTTTTGAGCTTTTTAAGTTCTTGAATAATTATTTTTTGAGCTTTTTCTTTTTCTTGCTCTCGTTTCTTAAAAGTTTGAATATTGCGTAGTTCAGTATTATTTAATTTGACTTGATTAGTTGCTATCATTGGCTTGTACCAATCGTATTTCAAAAAATGTTCACTTAATCTAACATCTTCAAATTTGGCATTATGTCTTGCATAAATTTCATATCTTAAAATCTTCAACTCCAATAGAGACAAAGACTGAATCTCTTTTTCGGTATAAATTTTTTTATCACACTTGGCACAATTTTCCACCTGTGAGTTCGCCTGAAAATTTATCAGCATTAGTAATAATAATATTTTCCCTATTATATTATATTCTGTTTTCATTTTCGGGTACTCCTCATAGCACCTACCCCATCTCTCTTAGTCAATATTCAAAATCAAACGAGCTTCTTCGCTTAACATATCGATGCTCCAAGGCGGGTCAAAAGTAATTTCTACCTCTACGTCTTTCACGTCCGGCAGATTCTTAATTCTATTTTCAACCTGCCCCGGCAAAATCACAGCAGCCGGACAATTCGGAGCAGTCAAAGTCATTAGAATTTTAACTTGATAATCGTCTTCAATTTCAATATCATAAATCAGACCCAATCCCCAAATATCTACAGGTATTTCAGGGTCAAAGATCTGTTTAATTTCACCAATTATTACACTTTTAAGTTCTTCTTTTTTTAACATTTTACATCACTATTAATTAAATAATTCTGTTGAAATAATTTCGTTTGTATTTTCCAATGCTCCCATCAATGTATGCCAAGGAAGCACAGCACATTTTACACGTTCGGGAAACTCCCTTATTCCGGTAAATACAACCAGTTTCCCCAAAATTTCCTCGTCTGAAACTCCATCACGAAATATGGAGATGTACAAATTAAATTGCTTTTTTGCTTCTGCAATAGTTCGGCTTTTGATAAGCTCCATCATAATTGATGCGGAGGCTGTGAAAACAGCCCCCCCTGCACCTTCAAAACCGCAATTTACAATTACATCGTTTTTGATTTCCAACCATACATCTATCTCATCACCTTTATTCGGGTTCTCCCCCTTTGCGTGATGAGAATACGAAGATAACTTACCATAACAAAATGGGTTACGGCTATGGTCAGAAATAACTTGTCGATATAATTCTTTATTATCCATTGGCAAATTTTCGTGCATATTCTTTAATCTTGTTTAGCATAGCTACCAAACCGTTTGAGCGATTCATTGATAGATGCTCGACAAGTCCTGTTTTTTCTAAGAAATAGAAATCAGCATCGAGTAAATCCTGCGGTTTTTGATTATTCATAACACGTACAATTATTGCAATTATACCTGTCGTGATTAATGCGTCGCTATCGGCAGTAATTTCCATTATCTCACCTTTCATTTCGGCATCTACCCAAACCTGAGACTGGCAACCTTTTATCAGATATTCATCTGTTTTCTTTTCCGGACTAATCAACGGTAAATCTTTACCCATCTCAATTACATATTCATATTTCTCTGTCCAATCTTCGAACATTGCAAAGGCTTCAATCACCTCGTCTTGTCTTTCATTTATAGTCATTTTATTACCTCTTGAGTAACTTTATGGTCTTCTTCAAAACATCAATAAATCTATCTATTTCATCTTTTGTATTATAAACAGCAAACGAAATTCTCGCAGTACCTGATATACAATAACGCTTCATAAGCGGTTGAGCACAATGATTTCCAGTTCTGATAGCTATTCCCTGCTCGTTTAGAAGTGTTCCTAAATCAGCATGATGAACGCCTTCAGTAACCCATGAAATCGCCCCGGCTTTATTTTTTGCAGTACCGATAATTTTCACTTCAGGTATTTCCTTCATTCTTTCTGTAGCATATTTCAAAAGTTCATCTTCGTGTTTTGCGATATTTTCAACACCTATCCTATTCATAAAATTAATCGCTGCAGCAAGTCCGATAGCCCCTGCAATATTCGGAGTTCCAGCTTCGTATTTGAAAGGTAGTACATTATAGGTAGTTTCCTCGAATGATACAGTTTTTATCATTTCTCCGCCACCGTGGAAAGGAGGCATAGAATCAAGCAATTCACGCTTGCCGTATAGGCAACCAATTCCAGTAGGGCCATACATTTTATGTCCCGAAACAGTCAAGAAATCACAGTCCAATTCTTGAACATCAATTTTCAAATGAGGAGTAGCTTGAGCTCCATCAATCAAAACAGGAATATTTTTTTCATGTGCTAATTTGATAATATCACGAACAGGATTAATTGTTCCTAATACATTAGAAATATAGTTAGTTGCAATTATTTTAGTATTATCATCAATTAGATTAGGTAGTTCTTCAAAAATCTGCTCTCCTTCATCGTTTAGCGGAATTACACGCAATTCAGCACCTTTTTCTTGACAAATCATCTGCCAAGGAACTATATCACTATGGTGTTCCATACCGGAAACAATGATATTATCCCCTTTTTTGACATTCTGTCTTCCGTAAGTATTTGCGACTAAATTAATTGCTTCTGTAGTTCCACGCGTATATATAATTTCAGCCTCTTCACGAGCGTTTAAATGATTTGCCAAAGTCTTACGTGCATTTTCATAAGCCTCTGTTGCTTTTATACTTAGAAAGTGTGCTGCTCTGTGAATATTACTATTTTGTTTACGGTAATAATTACAGATTGCATCGATAACTTCGTTTGGTTTTTGCGAAGTAGCAGCATTATCGAAATAAATAAGGTCGTTCTTGCCAACTTTTTGGTTCAGAATTTCAAATTCCGCTTTAATTTTTTCACCAACTAATGCCATGAAATCTCCTATATCACATCTAAATCAATTTCTAATTTATTATACACATCACGTTTCAAATCATTGCGAAGTTCTTTGTTTCCAATTTTGTCAATTATTTCTTCTGTAAAACCAGCGATTAGCAATGATTTTGCTGTTTCTTCAGAAATCCCCCTCGCTTTCAAATAGAATATCTGCTCAGGGTCAATACTGCCAGAAGTTGCCCCGTGAGAACATTTAACATCATCAGCATAAATTTCCAATTCCGGTTTTGTATTGATAGTTGCATCATCGGAAAGTAGAATATTATGATTTGATTGAAATGCGTTAGTCTGCTGTGCATCTGGTTTTACGAGTATCATACCGTTAAAAATACCAGTTGCTTTATCGTCGATAATCCCCTTATAATTTTCGTTCGTATTACAGTTTGAAGCATCATGAGTAATGAAAGTATGATTATCAATCATATTCTCTTTATCAGCAAAAAACAACCCATTCATATTTACATCAACACCTTCATCATTGATATTTACATTATCATTATTTCTGATAAATTTACCGTTGATACTGATTGTATTTTTGTTATACGATGCACGTTTCCCCGCTTCCACAGAAGTATTTGAGATATTGAAAAGTTTATCATTCTCAAAATGCTGCAAATGTAGATAATCTAAATAGGCATAATCTTTTAACTCTATATCATTCATTAAGTTAGAAAACCCTGCATATTTGCCTATATGAATATCAATCTGAATTAACTTTGCGATAGAATTATTGCGAATGCTGAACACATTTCGCGGAACGGACATCACGGGTTTATCTTTCGCAACAATCAGATTAATCAATGCAAGAGGCTTGTTCATACGTGTATTACAATGTATTTTTACGAATACCCCATCTCTTGAAATTGCATGATTAATAGCCGTGAAAACATATCTATCATAATCTACATCTTTAGCAATACAGTTCTCAACAAGGTTTGGCGTTCTGGCCAAACCATCTGCTAACCCGATAATATCTATTTTATCTTGGTGTTCGACAAAGGACAAATCAGCCCTATAGAATCCGTTTACTAATGTAATTGTATTGTATCGGCTTGAATAGGATAATATTTTATTTCTTATTTTTTCCGGTACTTCAACAACTTCATTTTTCTTTGCTATTTCGAAATCATACTCTTCTAAAAATTTTAGCGGAGTATATTTCCAATCCTCTATTTTCTTTGTCGGAAAACCTACAGATTCGAAGGCACGAATAGCATTTTTTCTTTGGCGGTTACAACTACATAGCATTCTACCGTGCATCTTACCGCATAAATCTTCGTACTCGTTAAGTATCTTACTTTTCAAGTCATTCATATCATTTCCTTAAATTATTTAACGAGCCAATCGTATCCTTTTTCTTCCAATTCCAACGCCAATTCTTTCGTACCTGATTTGATAATTTTTCCGTTGCTCAAAACGTGAACAAAATCAGGAACAATGTAATTCAAAAGTCTTTGGTAGTGAGTAATAACTATGTATGCATTATTTTTATTTTTCAACTTATTAACTCCGCCTGCTACGATACGCAAAGCATCAATATCCAACCCGGAATCAGTTTCATCAAGAACTGATAATTTCGGTTCGAGCATAGCCATTTGAAAAATTTCGTTTCTTTTCTTCTCACCACCGGAAAAACCTTCGTTTACCGCACGGTGAAGAAATGTAGAATCCAAATCTACATAAGCTGCTTTATCTTTCATCAGCTTGATAAAATCCATTGCATCGTAAGGCTTTTCACCTTTATATTTACGTATTTCATTTAAGGCAGTTTTGATGAAGTTTGCATTTGTTACTCCAGGTATTTCCATTGGATATTGGAATGCTAAGAACAAGCCTTCTCTAGCTCTATCCTCCGGAGAATACTGAAGTAAGTCTTTCCCGTCATATTCAACCTTTCCATCAGTAACAGTAAAGTTTTCACGACCTGCCAATACAGACGCAAAAGTTGATTTCCCCGACCCATTGGGTCCCATGATAGCGTGGACTTCGCCCGGGTTAACTTCTATATCCAGTCCTTTTAATATTTCTTTTCCATCTACCTCAGCGTGTAGATTCTTAACTTTTAATAAAGCCATATTTATACCTATGTTTTAATCTTTTAATTTTCTATTAAATAAATTTTTATAAGTTATTGATTATCCAGTCAAATACTTCCGGGCATTCATCTGGCATAACCAATTGGTAATGTTCAACATCTATGTCTAAATCAATCCAGTTTGGCTGTCCCGATTCTCCATTTTTTGACTTGTCGTATAGTCTCATCAAGTCTGAAGAATAATTCGAAATAAAGCCATCATTTTCTTGTGGTAAATTTCTCTTAATCAAGCAGTTAGTAAGAGCAGGTCCTAAGAGAGCAAATTCTCCTATATATTCGTGATTCCATTTCCAATACGGGTACGGACTTGTTATCCATTTCCCCCGCATTTGACTGGAAATCAAATAATAGTTCTCAATATAAGGAGATTCATCAATAGAATTTAGTTCATTCATATAGTCAGAACCTTCAACCATATCGAGAGAACCATTCGTAAATAAGAAATCAAGTAATCCCTTATTTATCGGTGTATCATAGATATACACCCCATCAAGTGGTCCACCAAGAGAAACGAATTTATCAAACGCTCCACCATTCAAAATATAAGAACGCGTTACAAATGCCCCCATTGAATGACCAATAATGATTGGTTTTTCGGTGGCGAACTCCGCTTCTAATTGTGATTTCATCTCAGTAATAATCTCAGATACTGTCATGTTATAATCATATTCATACGTGTAAACCTTATGCTTATCACCGAAACCATTTGCCTTCAGTGCATCTATCGCATCTTCCAATCCTTTAGCATCTCCCAAGAAACCATGGATTAAAACGACAGCTTTACCTTCTCCGAATTTGTAAGTTAATTTATTATCATTAACGACCTTCTCGTCCACGACTTTGCCTAAAATTGAGATAAGGCCAATCTGTCCTGGATCATTGTTTTTTATGAATATCGTGGTATCAGGTTCGATTGTGCTATTTTGCACTTTATACTCTTTATATGCTACTTTCAGCATACTATCTCCTTTCACAGAAAGTACATGAATATCACGATATATTCCTTTTTCCTCGTCATGTAGAGAAACTTTATAATTTTCGATTTCATCTTTTTGGATAGCCTTATGTTGCCAAAATATTGTATCAGAACCACCATAAGCAACTGTCAAACTGTACTCTTTATCAGATTTATCCGAAAATAGAAGACAATATGATTTCTGCGGCTGGAAGGAATTATCAATTACTCCATCTTTATCAGCATCCGCTACATAGCCCTGCCATAGACCTTCCAAATTATAATCTGATAACCGAATATCATACTCAGCAACAGTAGGACTTGATGTATCTTCCTTACACGCATTAAATATTAATAACCCTGCAAAAAGTAAAATAACTAAATACTTTTTCATGTTTATCTCCAAATTATCATCCTACGCTTCCTTCCAAGCTAATTGCCAATAGTTTCTGAGCTTCAACTGCGAACTCCATTGGTAATTTCTTAAGTACTTCTTTTGCGTAACCGTTTACAATTAAAGCGATCGCTTCTTCTGTTCCGATTCCCCTTTGGTTTAAGTAGAAAACAATATCATCAGAAATTTTTGAAGTAGTAGCCTCATGTTCTACTTGAGCGGATTTATTATTTACTTCCAAATATGGAAATGTGTGAGCACCACATTTATCACCCAAGAGTAGAGAATCACATTGCGAATAATTACGTGAATTATTTGCTTTCTTGCCTACTTTCACCAATCCTCGATAGCTATTTTCACTATAACCTGCGGAAATACCTTTCGATATGATATGGCTTTTCGTACCTTTACCGATGTGAATCATTTTTGAGCCTGTATCGGCTACTTGGCGATTGTTTGTCATTGCGACCGAGTAGAACTCTCCGACAGAGTTATCCCCTCTTAGAACACAACTTGGATATTTCCATGTAATTGATGAACCTGTCTCAACCTGCGTCCATGCCACTTTCGAATTATCACCCTGGCATAAAGCACGCTTAGTTACAAAATTATAGATACCGCCTTTGCCGTCTTTATCTCCCGGATACCAATTTTGTACCGTCGAATATTTTACTTCTGCATTTTTGTGAACATATATTTCGACTACTGCAGCGTGTAATTGATTTTCATCACGCATAGGAGCTGTACAACCTTCGAGATAGCTAACGTATGCTCCTTCATCGGCTACAATTAAAGTTCTCTCAAACTGTCCTGTATTCGCTGCGTTGATACGGAAATAAGTTGACAATTCCATCGGGCATCTAACACCTTTCGGAATATATACAAAGGAACCGTCACTGAAAACCGCTGAATTCAAAGCTGCAAAATAATTATCCGTTGCAGGAACAACCGATCCGAGATATTGCCTCACTAAATCAGGATATTCTTGTAATGCTTCAGAAATCGGCATAAAGATTATACCTGCCTCTTTCAAAGTATCTTTGAAAGTAGTAGCGACGGACACACTATCCATCACAGCGTCAACTGCGATACCTTGTAATTGCTTTTGTTCGTCAATCGAAATACCGAGCTTATTGTATGTATCAATAATCTCAGGATCAACCTCGTCTAAGCTTTTGGGATTATCTTTCTTTTTCGGTGCTGCGTAGTAGTATATATCTTGGTAATCGATTGGTGGATATGATAGATGAGCCCATTCAGGTTCAACCATATTCAACCATTTCCTATAGGCTTTCAAACGCCACTCTAACATCCATTCAGGTTCGCTTTTCTTCTCTGAAATGAACTTGATAATATCCTCATTCAATCCCTTGGGTGCAAATTCCTGCTCTATATCAGTTGTAAATCCATATTCATATTCTTTATTTGACAGATCTTCCAACATCTGCTGTTCTTTCTTTTCTTTATTCATTAACTTCCTAACATAAAACTCAATATAAGAAACGAGTAAGACGATTCTTATACCCCTTTGTTGTAGTTACAAAAATAGAAACATAGGTTTTTACCCAAAACGGAAAAACATTAGTTTGAAAAGAGAGGAGAATATTTGGCACTCTATCAGTAGTAAATTCTTATTTCTGTACTGTATTGTCCCGAAAAAAGAACATTTTTTAGGATACCCCCACCATTGCGGAATTTTAACACAAGTCCCCTGAGCGTTCCAGCAAGCTCCCTGAGCGTTCCAGCAAGCCCCCTGAGCGTTCCAGCAAGTCCCCTGAGCGTTCCAACAAAAGCCCCCTGAGCGTTCCAGCAAGTCCCCTGAGCGAAGTCGAAGGGTAAAATTGCGGGAAACAAATCAAGTCCCCTGAGCCCGCCATTGATTTATTTTCCTTCACACGGTCATACTTGAATTGTTTTAATCTTCTAATGACCGTCACACTAATTTTCAAAGAACTCGCTGGATACAAATAATCCAGCTCTAATCTATTGCAAAGCAATAGCAGGTCCTGAGTTACCTCTGAACCTTAAATTTTTATTATTAATCCTTAATTTCGTTCACAATTTGGACTGATTTATGCAAATACAAAATCATAACTCATTTTTTTAACTCCTACGTATAATTTGAAAATATCACTTTTTTATCACTCAATGGTTTGCCCCGTTGCCGTCCTCGCATCGACCGCAATGGGGAGTGATTTATGTGAACTCGAATTCCTTACCTATTTTTCTAACACTCTTCATTTTTTACTCCTTATATTTACTCTTTAATATAGTATTAACCACTCAGTCAGACTGATATTAACACCCCTCTATAATAGGAAAATGTACTATTTTATTCCTAACAAGTTCTACCAGAGATTTGCGAATATCTATGTAGGTAGAACTTTGCCCTATGCAAACACAAAATCATAACTCATTTTTTTTAACTCCTATGTATAATTTGAAAATATATAAATTCCACAACTGTGACCGCCCCTTCGACTACGCTCAGTGGACTTGCTTGGTCGCTCAGGGGACTTAGTTTGGAGATACTCAGGGAGCTTACTGGGAAGATGGCTGAGCGAAGTCGAAGCCTAAAAATTTTGGAACTTTGCCCTATGCAAATACAAAATCATAACTCATTTTTTTAACTCCTATGTATATAAAAAAATATTTAATTATTAAACTACAACATCATTAAAATGTCATTTTTCAACAATACAAAATTAAAACTAATTTCTGACATGGCCAAATTTTTTGCGTTTTTTTTGCATATTTTTTTCAATAGAAAAACCACAAAATACACGTAGCTAATTCAGAAAGCAAGAGATATAAATATTAAAAAAGTTTTTTCGCAAAAGTATTTTTGGCAAAAATTGGGGTACGGGAAAATCTGAATTTAATTTTATTGTGAATTTATCACGATAAAATTAATAGAAAAAGTGGGTTTATCATTAACAAACAATGTTGATATATTTTTTATATCAGTTACATTTAAAAGTCAATTCTTTTTTCTTAGGGGGATTATTATTCCATTTATAGAAAGGTAGATAGTATGATTTTTCGTTATTGAAGACCTTTGTAGGCTCGACAGACTCCTTTTCGCTATGACCAATCCAATTTATTTTTACAGGTTTATTATCTTCGAAAATTACATCAATATTTTCGGTAGAAGTTCTATCTGCTCCAAGCAATCCTTCTTCATCAGCCATGAAATATAAACTCTTAGCAGCTCCGATTGCGGTAAGCATATTAATTTTACCTTCAGAAAAATCAATAATCAGAGTATCGCCAGAAATTTGGTCTATCCTATCGGCATAATTTGTATCGTTGATCATCATACAAATTGCACTTCCTTCAGAATATATTTTTTTCGGACGATTATTTTCCAAGAAAATCGCTATCGTATCAGATACAATTTGGTTTCCTTCGTACCAAATTGTAGGAGTGCCAGAAAGAGTAATCAGTTTTTCCTTGTCGTAAAATTCTGCTTTCATACAAGTTGCCTCAAAATCATTTCTGAATATCTCCACAAATTCTGAACATACGAATCTGTTTTCGTCAAATACTTCCATCTTTGATGATGAAATTGACATGGTATCCAATTCAAAATTTACAGAGTCGTTTCGAGTAGAATCAATATTATACAAGATTGGAAAACCGCCAACAAAAGCATATTTTTTATTCGGCAAATACATGGCTGTATCACAGGTTATTACAGTTCTATTTTTTTTGTATAGTAGCACAGTTTTAGTCTTTGCAAATGTATTTTGCGTAGTTCGTTCGTAGCGGATAGTTTGAGCAGAGATTACTACTGAATCATTCTCAACTAAGACATTGCCATAAAAATCTGCTATCTCTTCGTTTATATGATATTTACCTCGGTTAGCAGTAAGGATTGTACTTGAAGTATCAGTTACACAAACAAAATCAGTAGCATCAATTATTCTACTATTTCCGTTGTAGCGTGCAAAATTCGTATAGAAATTCATATCGTATCGCTTCATCAGTATATTTCCTTCGATATATGAGGAATTTTCATTTTCAAACTCTCTCCCGAAATCAGAAAACAACTGCATATCACCCTGAGTAAACCAAACATTTCCGTATAAAGTCCGAACTCCCTGACCGCCTACTAGACTATCAGCATACCTCAAACGCAAAGGCTTCGACCTTTTCGACGCAGAAAAAGCCTCAAAATCACTTATAGAAATTAAATACAACAGCGATAATATTATAGCAATTTTACACTTCAATCCGTAATCCAATATTAAATAAAAAAACACTAATACGACAAAAAATCGTCAGTAAACAATTTGAAGATTGTAAAATTACGAAGAATAATGAAGAAGAACAAATTTTGTGTGATAGTATCGTTTTTTTTTCTCGGCATACTCATCAATTTGGCTTTCGTTGATGCCAAGGATTTACAAGGCTATGAGAACCAGCAATTCCAGTTGGCCAAGTCTTACGAAGCATCGGGAAACTATGAAGAAGCAGCAAGAATTTTCAAAGAATTATACGAATCAAACCCAAACAACGAACTCGTTTTCGAGGCATATTTCAGAACCTATGAATTTTTGCATAAATATTCTGAAATGCTACCCTTTACGAAAAATTTTGCAGAAAGTAATCCCTCTTTCAAGTCCTACTCCAAACTTGCTACGGTATATTGGAAATTGGGAAAAACTGACAAAGCCGATGAAACATGGAATTTACTTCTGAAAAAATTCGGTAACAATATTGATGTCTTTCAGGATTTAGCCCGTGACCAAATTGCACTCCGCCAATACGAAAAAGCTATTGAAACGCTTTTGAAAGGACGTTCATATTTCAAGACATCTGATTTATATGCCGAATATCTCAGTCGCTACTACCCTATGATTGGTGATTTTGAAAAAGGGGTGGACGAAATTATATTATTGGCTCTAAGTCCGAATAAATCAAACTATGCAAAAGGACGTTTGTATCTGTATATTGAAAATGAAGATGCCCAAAAAGTTGTTCTCGAAAAATTAAAATCTGCAATATCTAAATACCCTAAAAATTACGCTCTTCTCGACTGCTACGCATGGTATATGAAATTGACAAAGAACTATATAGAAGCATTCGAAGCCTATAAAAACATTGATAAACTCAAAAATTCTAAGGGACGGGATTTATATAATTTCGCATACGCCTCACAACGTGATGGAGAATTTGAAACTGCACAGAAAGTTTATAACTACATTTTGTCAAATGAATCCATGAGCCCCAATCATCCAAATTCTCTTTTCGGTGTGACAGCCTGTATGGAACAAATCATTCTTAACAAGAAGCAGGTTACAACTGAAGATATAAAATCAATTATAGCTCAATACGATAAGGTTGCGAAAAAATATAACAATCATTCTCGTGCAGAAGAGGCAAAATATAACGCTGCAAAGATGTGTTACGAAAGGTTGCACGATAATAAGCAAGCAATAAAACGCTTAGAAGAATTGTTAAAAACTTCGAGAAATCGAAACAACAAAATCAAAGCACAAATTGCACTTGGCGAGATTTTTATAATCGAAAAGGATATGGCAAAAGCAAAATCATTTTTTCACAAGGTAGAGGTAGCTAAGAATGTATCTGAAGAACTAATTAATACAGCATCTTTTAACCTTGCACTAATTGAATATTTCACCGGAGATTTGGATACAGCTCAGGTAATGTTCAATAAAATAGCTAAAGATGTAGAAAGCGAAAAAGCAAACGATGCAATCGAGAAATCTATCCTTATCGACCAAAACAAAACGGATTTGAAATCCATGGGCTACTACCGTCAGGCAGACTATGCACTATTTCTCAAAGAAAAAGACAAAGCAGTGAAGAACTATATCTTAGCAGCAAATTCGGCTATGGAGCCTGCTTTCGCTCAGAAAGCCCTGATTGATGCAATTTACATCTACAAGTCAAAAAATGATACGGCAAAGGTAAAACAAAACTGGAAACGTATTCTTGATGATTACCCGGAAGGAATATACACGGAAAAAGCATATTATGAATATGCAGTACTACTACAGGAACAAGGTAAATTAGATGAAGCAATGGATTACTACACAAAACTTTTAATGGAATACCCACGTTCAATTTATGTTCCTGAAGCAAGAAAAAAAGCAAGAACTCTAAGAGATAAAATGAAGGAAGAAAAAAAACAAGGATAGCAGTAAAGTGAAAATATCACAAAAATTTATTCAATAATTTGGCTGCAACTTCGCTACTCCCCTTAGAAGAAAAAATATATTCCTTCGACTGCTTGGAAATGGATTGGTAGAAATCATCATCAGTAATCAATTTTTTCAAGTACAGGTATAACTCATCTGCATTTGATACGGATTTTAATACTTCTAAATCAACTAACTTCCTTGCATCAGGAGAGTTTTTATACCCTCTTCCGACTATAACCGGAATACCGTATCCTGCTGGTTCTGTTACGCTGTGCACGCCTGCTCCGAAAGCTCCGCCAATATATGCAATATTTGCATTAGCATATAATTTTAAAAGTTTGCCTATACTATCAATTATCAAGTGCTTAGATGCCATTTTATCATGTACTTTTTTTATATCCGTTTCGTTCTCTATCTCTGAAAATCTGATTGTATTCTCAATCTGATTTTCTAACGTAGTAATATGCTCTTCTGTCGGTTCGTGAGGAACAAATACTATTCGGATATTCTTCAAGTTCTTATCTTGATTGATTTTCGCTACGGCTGAAATAATAATCCGTTCGTCGGGTTCCCATGATGAACCAGCCACAAGTACTATATCATTTTCAAAAACAGATTGGGGTATTAAAGTATTTTCCTTAGCTTCCGATACAACTTTTATTATACGGTCAAACCTTGTATCAGCTCCTGTAATAACTTCTCTAGAGACATCTAATTTTTTGAAATACTCTGTATCTTCGGTACTCATTGTCATTATCTTATCAACCTTGTTGTAGATTGATTTGTAGTATGATTTTAGTCGGTTAGTTGTAGGTTTCGTAGCACAAATCAGCAGCAATGGAATATTACGTTTTTTCAATTCGGTTACATGATTCAGCCACAAATCATAACGTATAAATACTGCTACATCGGGATTAATTGCTTCGATAAATTCTCTTGCATTTTTTTTCGTATCGAACGGCATATAGCAGGTATAGTCTGCATATTTATAATTCTTCTGATTATCGAAACCACTCGGAGAATAAAAGGAACAAACTATATTATATTTCTTTTCCGAATTGATTAGCTCTATCACAGGTTTTGCCTGCTCAAACTCTCCCATAGATGCAGAATGGAATAGAATAGTTTTTTGGGTCGGGTCGAGGTTAGGAGCAATGGGGGTATGATTGAGATAATCTTCCTTCTTTCGAAATTTCGGAGCAACGATCTTAATAAATGGAAATAATATCCTAATTATCGGTATTACAATATAGTTATAAATAAAATTCATCAAAATATTTCAACTTAAAAATATCCAAAATTAATAATTTTTCATTAATTATATGTAATTTTGTGATAATGAGATGGACATTTTTATATATAGTGATGTTTTTGATAGCAGTCCCAGCGTTTTCTAAGGGCAAAATTGCTTCCGGTTTTTACCGCCATAAACATCTTACAAGCGATACTATCGCCGAGGGTTTGGTTTATAAGCATATTATGATTGGTAAGCGAGAGACCAAGCATTCGGTAAGAGTAATAGAGTGTGACCTTACCAATCCGAACCTATCCCCAACCGTGATGAAAGCAGGAGAAAACAACTACTCCACAGAAAAAATACAGGATATGATAAACCGTGCCGATTCCGTTGCAAATCAAAATGTAGTAGCTGCCATAAATGCAAATTTCTGGCGAGCATACTCCCTATACCCTATAGGCCCTACAATCGTTAACGGCGAAGTAGTCGAAAAATACCGCTACAAGAAATGGAGCAGTATGTTTTTTGATTCGACGGATAGTCCTTTCATAGATACATTCGATATTTCCGTACAGGTTATTCATAACACGGATACACTTGATATTCACAGAATAAACCGTCGCTATGATACAACCCTAATTTGTATGTATAATAAATTTTATGGTGATAAACTACCCCGTGTCTTGGAAAAGGATATTAAGGAATTATACGAATTGGAATTAGAAACATCTTTGCTTGATACACTTTACAAGGATTCTACAGAATTTGCTTTTGATTCCTTGAAATTGAAACAACGTATTACAGAGTCACAACGTGAAGAAAATTTTGAATTCTCTTGCTTGAAAGTGGTCTTGGAATATCTTGATAGCCCTGCTATTAACAAATCGTATCAGGCTATGATTACCCAAATTGATACCGGAGTTGTAGATATTCCCCAAAACGGCTGTGTCCTATCATTTCCAAATCTAAGTAGAGATAGTATAAATTTTAAAGCGACGGATATAGTTGATATAAAAACCTCAACAAATAAATCATCAGATATAGTCTTTTACAATAGCATCTGCGGAACTCCCCGTTTAGTTAGGAGTGGTAATCCAACGCATGAAGCATACAAAGAAGGCTCGAAAGGAAGACGCTTTATAAAAAAAAGATTACCTCGCTCAGCTTGCGGTTATAATAAGGACAAGACTAAACTATACCTTGTTATCTGCGACCCCACAAGCTCCTCTCTCAAAAGAAAAGCTGCTAATTTATCGGACATGGCAGCAATAATGAAATCACTCGGATGTTACGACGCAATCAATCTTGACGGAGGTGGTTCGTCATATATGGTTGTTAACGGAAAAAATGTTACTTATCAAAGTAATCCCCTGCGAGGAAGGAAAGTTTCTGTTTCTTTAGGGATTATTTTGAATAATTTGTAACCATTTTCAACTTCAGTTGTTCTATATACTGTATATGAATTTTTTTTAATTTTTTTATTTGATTGTACTATGCTAAATAAAATTATAAATATCCTAATAATAGGAATGTTTTTCACGATACATATCCAAGCTCAAGAAGTAAATGATAAAGATATAAACTTATATGATGAATTCAAGAAGATTCAAGTTGAAAAGGAAGAATATTTCAGCACTTTCCATAAAGACAGCTTGAAAGGTACTGGATATAAACCATACAAACGCTGGGAATATTTCTATGAACCAAGATTATCAGCTGGTAACTTCAGGAATCCAGCTGATATTTATAGAGACTACCAAACACTAATCGAAAGTAAAAAAGAGGCGACCTTACAACGCTTCTCCGCTTCATGGCAGGAAGTTGGTCCAATCAATGTTCATACTCAAGGAGAATCCGGTGCTGGTATTGGACGTGTAAATTGTATCGAAATTCATCCGAATGATAACAACACAATCTGGATTGGTGCAGCAGCAGGTGGTGCATGGAAATCAACAAACAAAGGTAAAACGTGGGAATGTGCTGACTTTTCATCATTTTTATCAATGAGTGTATCTGATATTAAGATTTCCAAATCCAACCCCAATGTAATGTATATTGCAACCGGAGATGACGACGGAGTTGGCGGTAATGGTATCTACGGTTATACTATAGGTCTTATCAAATCAACTGATGCTGGTAAAACATGGAATATCACAGGCATAGAAAAAGAAATCAGCGATCGCTTCATCATCTCAAGTATTTACATCTACCCCGATGACAGCGAAAAATTATTGATTTCCACTACAAGAGGTATTTACCGTTCATTAGATGGTGGTCAGGAATGGGACTTAGTCTCTCCAACTAATGAATATTACAGAAATATAACACCTGTTTTAGGAACAGAAGGTACTTTATTGGTATCAACCTATCTAAAATCTGTTGGTAATAATGCTAAAATTTACAGATCTGAAGACTGGGGTGAAACATGGAAAGAAGTATGGAGCGACCCGAACGCACTAAGAATAAGAATGAGTACGACAGTTGCAGATGAAAATTTAATCTATATGATTGCAGCCAACCGCTCTTATGGTATGCTCGGAGTATATAAATCAACTGATAAAGGACGAAATTGGAAACTTGCATATAATGATAAATATTTGCTATCTTCATATCCAAAAGCTAAGTATCCAGGCACACAAGGATATTATAATTTAGCTATTGCAGTAAGCCCGCTTAATCCAAATTTAGTAACAGTTGGTGGAGTAAATATTTGGCATTCTACTGATGGAGCTAAAACATTTAAAGTTAACTCTACATGGTGGTATGATAAAAGATACGCTTATGTTCATGCAGACCAACACTTCCTTGTTTATAATGATAAAGGTGAACTTTTCAACTCAAATGACGGCGGTGTTTACATGAATGATAACAATGTTGATAAGAACTCATGGATTGATCTTACGAATGGATTGAGCGTGGGACAATTCTACAAAATATCCGTTGCTAACTCAAAAGATTTAATGGTGCTTACCGGAGCTCAAGATAATGGATCAGACCTTCTATATGAAGGAAAATGGAGAGGTGTAGGTGGCGGAGATGGTATGGATAATGCCATAAACCAAAATGATAGAAGGATTTTCTATTGGAGTTCACAAGGAGGTAATTTCAGCTATACAAAAAATGGGTTATCAAGTTCAGCGAGATTACTCGATGCCAGTTCAGTCGGAGAAAAAGGGGCCTGGGTAACACCAATTATGTTAGATCCAAGAAATAATGATATTGTCTATATTGGCTATCATAACGTATGGAGTTCTAAAAACCAAGGGGAGTCTGGCTGGGAGAAACTTGGAACGATGCCTACAGCATCTATAGAATCGAGATTAACATCACTTGGAGTTGGTTATTCCAATAATAAACGCATCCTATATGCTTCTACTAAAGGAGCATTAATGAGAAAAGTCGGATCTGAAGATTGGAAGACGGTATATTCATCACCTGTAACAATTACGTCTATAACCCCTGATTTAAAAGACGGAATGTCTGTATGGATTACTCTATCCGGTTTTGCTGAAGGAATGAAAGTTATTTACTTAACCCCCGGACAAAACGGTTTGGAACCTCACAACTATTCAGAAGGTATTCCTAATATTCCTGTTAATGACTTACTTATTATGGAAGATAATAATACATATTTCTGCGGAACTGATATTGGAGTTTTCGTGAAGGAATCCAAGAAACAGGCTTGGGTTTTATTTGGGCAAGGTATGCCTTCGCTTATAGTAAATGAATTAGAGTACAACAAAAAAAGCCATACTCTAATTGCAGCAACTTATGGACGTGGTCTATGGCAAACTAAAATAAATAACTGCTCAATCGAAAAACCAATCGTATCTTACGAAGGAGATTTAACATTCTGTAAAGGCGACTCCATAACTTTCACTCTCGAAAACGCAAACCAATACGACAAACTCTATTGGTCAACAGACGAAACATCAGAAAGTATTACCGTCCATAACTCTGCGTCTGTATTCGTAACAGTTGAAGATGGAAACGAATGCTTAGACGGCTCTGATATTTTCTCTACCAAAATGTTAGATTTCAAAGATATAAGAGTAACTTCCAGTTCAAAAACATACGCTTTCTGTGATAATGAAGACTCTCTCAAACTTACAGCAAATGGCGGTTATTCAAAATACCTTTGGTCAACAGGAGAAACAAAACGAAAAATTTATATCAAAGAGCCAGGTAACTATTGGGTTGAATGTATTGCAAAAAATGGATGTACAGGCAGACTGGAGTTTGAAATATTAGAATCGTTTACCCATGACAAACCATCTATCAAAAAAGAAGGCGACGAATTAGTATGCACAATTACAGCAGATTCATATATTTGGATGAAGAACGGAAGAATTCTATCCGGTGAGAATTCACAAAGATTAATACCGGAAAAAGATGGAGCATATTCAGTAATTGCATTAAGCCCGGTAGGATGCCAATCCGAAGAATCTGATGAATTTGACATTACCATTGGAATTAATGATAATCATAGCGACATTTCATTCCTGAATATCTATCCAAATCCGAACGATGGGTTTATAATGATTGACTTGTCATTGAAGGGAACATTTAATTCTGAAATCTTTATCGTTGATTTGAATGGTAATACAGTATATGAAGAAAAAAATTTAATATTTACCAATACTGTAAACCGTAGATTGGATATTTCAAATCTTGCTACTGGTATCTATTTCATGAGAATCAATATCGGAACGAACTCTTACGTTAAGAAAATTATTAGAAAATAGTATTTTTAGCCAGGCAGTACCTAACTGCCTGACATATTTTCTTTTGCAGTATCTTGAAAAAAAAAATAAAATATATAATCCTTATGATTCTTTTACTGTCAATACACCTGATTACGACAGCACAAGATACTACTGCCCTACTCTTAGAAAAAACACTTGAACGACAAGAGTACATTAATTCGTTGCGAGAAGGATATAACAAACGAGTATCTGTAAATCTTTTCAATAAATTAAACACACTAAAACAGCAGGTAGAACTATTAGATTCTTACAGATGGCATCCCCTCGGTCCATTAAAAAAAGACTCTATTTCAAAAAATGAATACGACGGAAATGGAAGAATAAACGTAATCAAATATTCTCCCGAAAATCCGCAAATATTATACGTGGGTTCAGCTTCAGGAGGGATATGGAAAAGCACCAACAGTGGCAATACATGGGAACTATTAGAAATGACTGCTTTCATGTCAATAGCTATTAGTGATATTGAAATTTCACCACTAAAACCGAATATAATCTACGCCTCAACAGGAGATTTTCCGAACCAAGTAGGACATGGATTTTCAATAGGAATAATCAAGAGTACCGATGCAGGAAAGTCATGGCGAGCATTGAATAACAATATACTACTGTCTGACAGCCTATTTATAAATGAGATGGTGATTGACCCAATCGACCCGAATTTCTTAACCGCTGCCACTTCGCAAGGGATTATCAGAACTACGGACGGAGGCGAAAGCTGGACAAAACTTTGGGGTGATAAAACAACTAATGTTCGTGATTTAGAATTACAACCCTCTAACCCTTTTAAAATCTATGCTTCAACCTTTAGCTGGTCGGGAAAAACAGAGATAATTTACTCTGAAGATGACGGAAAAAACTGGCAATCGCTTAAAGAATTCGATAATATCTGCCGAACCGAACTTGCTGTAACTCATGCTAATCCCAATCTACTCTATATTCTATCCGCCAATAATTATAATTTAAGTGGTGAGAATTTAGAAATTTACAACGATTTAACACACGAGTTTACAAAATTGAATCTCCTTGATAATGAACAGAAAAATATTGTTCTTCGACAAGGACACTATAACCTACTTCTCGAAGTTAATCCCAAAGATGAAAATGAAATTTTTGCCGGTGGAGTATATCTTTATCATACTATAAATCAAGGGAAAAAATGGAACAAAATCAAAAATATCCATTCTGACCAACACGACCTTCTTTTCTCACCAAACGGCTATAGATACTCTGCAAATGATGGAGGTATCTACAAATATAAAAAAAATATTCTTCCATGGACGGACATAAACAATGGTCTAAATATCACTCAGTTTTACAGATTATCTACCCATCCGATAAATCCAAATGTCACATACTCTGGTAGCCAAGACAATGGCATGAAAATTTTCTTGAATAATAACTGGGAACAACTCCACACTGCTGATGGTATGGAATCGGCTATTGATGTGGGAAATAGTAACATCGTTTATACATCTACTCAAAAAGGAGATGTGTATCGTTCCGATTTTAATGGCTACTACCCATTCGAAAATATTTCCTATAATATTTCAAATCAAGAAAGACCATGGCTGACAGAATTTGCCACTCACCCCACACTTGGCGGAAACATTTCCCTTGGATTCAAGGACTTATATCATTCCACTAACTACGGTAAAACATGGATACAAATTACAAATTTCAACGAAAAACTTGAGGAAGTTTCGTTTATTTCAGCGTTGCTAATAGATACAAGTATGACATATTTTGGAAATAAAAAATATTTATTCTCATTCAATCAATCTACAAAAACTATTGATACACTGGCAGAAGTTGAGAATAAAATCACTTCTATTACCAAGCATAGCAGAGAATTATATTTTTCATTGGGAGGATATAATAAAATTAAGAAAGTTTTCAAAATCGAGGATAATACAATCACAAATATTACGGCTAATCTTCCAAATATTTCTGTTCATTGCTTGAAATATATCACAGATAAAGGTATTCTGATTGCCGGAACTGATATTGGTGTATTCTCATACGACGGAAAGAGTTGGACTAAGTTTGGAATTGGTCTGCCTAATGTAGTTGTAACGGATATTGCATACAACCCGAATTTTAATCATATTAATATTTCAACCTTTGGTAACGGACTTTGGTCACTTGAACTTTCATCTTCCGATATTCAAGAACCAATCCTATCTGATAAATCAGATATAGAACTATGCCACGGCGAAATACACGAAATAAAAATCAAAAACTATGATTCTAAATTGGAATACATATGGCAGGACGGTTCTAAAGATTCTTCCATTTATGTTGAAAAAGAAGGCTTATATTTCGTAACAGCATTTGATAAATCAGAAAATATCTATACAAGTTCAAAAGTTCTAAAGTGTTCCTATCATACTGCTCCGCAGGTGAAAATGTATTTAGAATCAAGAAACGATATTTGTCAGGGACAGCCATGCGTTCTAAGATGCGAAGTTTCAAATTATGAATTAAGCGATTGTAATATCTTATGGTCTAATGGAGATACCACCCAAAGAGTATATATTTTTGAACCGGGGATATATTATGCTAAGGTGGAAAATATATTCGGCTGTGTAGGAGTAAGTGATTCTATAGAAGTAATAGTATATGAGCAACCCCAAAAACCTGAGATTTCAAGGGACGGAAATTTTCTAAAATCTTCTGAAGCTGACAGATACCAATGGTATTACAATGGTAAAAAGATTAAAGATGCAGTTGGTCAGACATATTATGCAACGAAGTTGGGTAACTACTTTGTAAAAGTTAGAAACAAGAACGATTGTTCTAATGTTTCTGCGGAATATTCTATAGTTGCTCCTCAAAATAATATACGAGTTTTCCCTAACCCGACAAAAGATTTTGTTATAATAGAAGGTGTGACAAGCAATAACACAACAGTAGAAATAAAAATATATGATATTAGCGGTAAAAAATGTTTTGAAAAAGAATATGGAAATATAGAAAACTTTTTTTCTAAAAAGATATGGTTAGATAACTTTACTATTGGAACATATTTGATATCAGTAAAATGCGAAGGTCGTACATATAACAAAAAAATTAAGAAATATTAAAATAAATTCATATTTATGCGTTTCTGTTTAGACATATTAAGTAATTGTTAGATAAATTGGATAGGTGTAAAATGCCGAAAACTAAAATTGGAGCTTTGCTGTTTGCTTTTGCATTTGTAAGTGTGGCTCTATTCGCTCAAGAATCTGAAATGATAGAAATTGAGAATCCGAATAACTTCTATGAAGTACAAAAAGCAGCAAATGCTTACTTTGAAAGTATCCCTGTAGGAGAAAAAAAATCAGGATACAAACAATATAAAAGATGGGAATATTTTATGAAAGCCCGTCTGAATCCTGATGGTACTTTTGGGAATCCAAAGCAAGTACTTGATGTATATCAAAATACTATGGAAATATCCAAAAATCTTCCAACTCTTCAAGGTAACTATAATTGGAAATTAATAGGTCCAGTTGTAGTTCCGGAACCTCCTAAAGGAAGTCAATCATCAGGTATCGGACGTATCAATGCCGTGGAGTTGCACCCTACCAATCCAAATGAAATTTGGGTTGCTACAGCAGGAGGTGGACTATGGAAATCAGTCGATAACGGGAAAAATTGGAAACAATCCTTCCCTGACGAAAAATTCTTCACAATGGGATCAAGTGATATATCTATATCTGAGTCCAATCCTTCAATCATATATGCTGCAACGGGAGACTCTTATGGTATAGGCTCCGGTGGTGCAGTAGGTTATCATGCTTATTCTATCGGAGTAATCAAATCTACAAATGGTGGCGATTCATGGGAGGCTACAGGAATGTTTAAAGAAACAAAAGAACAATTTCGTATTACTAGAATTATCTGCCATAAAAAAGATCCTAATTCAGTATTAGCCGGAACATCAAGAGGAATTTTCAAAACTACTGATGGTGGTGCTACTTGGAATCGTGCAAGTGCTACTGCCAACTTCTATGACCTGGAAGTAAAACCAGACGACCCAAATACAGTTTATGCTAGCTGCTTCTATAGTAGTAAAATATACAAAACTACTGATTTTGGTAGTAAATGGAAACAAGTACAAGCCATTTCTGGTTCTAAAAGAACTGAATTAGCTGTTTCAGATGATGATCCTGAAGTTGTAGCAGCTGTTACAGCAAGAGATGATGGAGGGTTTAATAGTTTTTGGTTATCATTTGATGCCGGTGAAAGCTGGGAAAAAATATCAGATAGAGAGTCTGCTGGAAATATTTTGGGTTGGCAACATGATGGTAAACCGGAAGGTAAAAATTCACAAGGACAAGGTTGGTATGATTTGGCTTTAGAAATAGATCCTAAAGACTATTCTCATATTATAGTTGGTGGTATAAATCTATGGGAAACAAATGATGGTGGTAATTCATTTGACTGTATTACAGAACAAAGAGGTCATTATCAATTACCATGTGTTCACCCTGATTTTCATGACTTAAATTGGAGCAAAGACGGTTCTACATTGTATATGACAAACGATGGTGGTATATACAAAAGTTCTGACTTGCATAATTTTGAGGATATTTCAGATGGTATGCCTATCACTCAATACTATTGGTTCGGTAGTGCAAACTCAGATCCAACATGGATGCTTGCAGGTGCACAAGATAATAATACGGTAGGAAAAAAAGGAGATAAATGGAAAATGTTTACCGGTGGTGACGGTGTTGCTTGTATGATTGACCCAGAAAACAAAGACAACTGGTATTCATCGTACGTAAATGGGGTTATGTATCGCTCACAAAATGCCGGAGACAACTACGAATTAATGATAAACGCTGAAAGTGTAGAAAAGTATCCGTCCGATTGGGTCACTCCTATGACTCTTGATCCAACTTCTCCTAACAAAGTATATGTTGGTTTTAGAAACGTATGGCTTTCAACAAAATATGGGGAACCGGGATCATGGACAAGAATTTATAATTTCAAACACTCCCCATACGAAAACTTGGTAAACCTAAGAGTATATGGTAATACAATTGTTACTTCAACAAACCAAAAATTATACATCAGCTACAATGGTGGTAATTCATTTGAAAAAATCAATATTGATATTGACTATAACTCTATTTCAGATGTAGCACTTGATGTTACAACTCCAGGACGTTTTTGGTTTTCTGTAAACGGTTTTAATGATGGTAAAAAAGTTTTTGAGTACTACGATGCAGATGGAAAAGGTGGAGAAAAAGGTACTCTTACAAATATTTCAGGTAACTTACCAAACATTCCAGTTAATGCCATCGGTTGGCAAAAAAATTCACCTGACAGACTTTATATTGGTACAGATATCGGTGTATATGTTTCTGAATATAGCTCTGGAGTTTGGAAACGCTTCGGTACAGGATTTCCTAATTCAATCGTTTCAAGAGTTGAAATATTAGACGACCACGACTTAATTAGAGTTTCAACTTATGGTAGAGGACTTTGGGAAGCTCCATTAAATAAATGTAACTTAGAACAACCTCATATCGAAGCTGACGGAGAAACTACTATCTGCGAAGGAGAAGCGGTTACTCTGAGAGTTACAGATGATATAACTAACTTTACTTGGTCAACAGGTGAAACTACTAAGGAAATAACTGTTACAGAATCGGGATACTATTCAATAGAATATGTTGATGGGGATTGCTCGGTGAACTCAAATTCTATACTTGTTGATGTTATTGAAGTTGATAGTTTAGAGATAACTGGTAAAAAAGAATCTGCTTTCTGCGAAAATCAAAATACTGAAGTAACATTGGTTGCAACACCAGGTTTCACAAAATACGAATGGAATACAGGAGGAACTGGCAAAAAAATAACCGTAACAGAAACAGGTACATATAGTGTTAAAGCCACATCAAAAGAAGGCTGTGTAGTTGAAACTTCATTTGAAGTAATTGAAACGGCTCCTCCAGCTGAACCTACAATATACCAACAATCATGGCTATTAAGCTGCTCATCAGATGAAGCGGTTGCATGGAAATGGTATAAACAAAAAACTGATGGATCTTGGAAACCTCTATTTTCAGAAAAAGAACAAACTCTTAAACTTGATACAAACGATATTAAAAAAAATTTCAAAGTGGAAATATTTGACAAGTATGGTTGTATGGCATCTGCCGAATATTACGTAGAATCAAGTGTTAAAGACTTAAACTCTGATGAATACGTACACGTAGTTCCAAACCCTGTTGAAAATGTAGCAAACCTTGAAATGAATATCACTCAACCTGGCCCAATCGAAATTATGATTTTCGATATTAATGGTAAAATTGTTTATAACTCAGCTGAATTATCAAACGGTAGTTTCTTGAGTACTCAGGTTAATATGTCTAACTTTGCTGCTGGAACTTATATCCTAAATATCAAATCAGGTGAAAGAAGCTATAGCACTACGATAATCAGACAATAATCAAATGTGATTTTACAATAAAGGGAGCTATTTTAGTTCCCTTTATTTTTATTTGGAGAATTGAAAATGATAGCAAGATTAAATGGTACTGTAATTGAAAAATCATCTTCTGAAACCATTATAGAATGTGGTGGAGTCGGATATCAGGTATATATATCGGTACAAACTTCCGAGAAACTTCCGGAGATAAATTCCAATGTACTTCTGCATATTCACCACGTTATTAGAGAAGACACAAATGACTTATTCGGATTCATTGAGAAATCGGAAAAAGAAGCATTTCTAAAACTTATATCCGTGAACAAAATTGGTCCTAAAATTGCCGTAGGAATACTCTCGGCAATTGAAGTAGCAGAATTACAAAAACTGATAATTTCAGGCAATCACAAAGCATTGAGCAAATTACCGGGTATTGGTCCTAAAACTTCAGAACGCTTAGTGGTAGAGCTAAAAGACAAGTTCTCAGATATTGAAATTGAAAAAACAAGTACCGTATCAACTGAATATAATATTTCTCAAGAAGCAGTCTCGGCTTTGATTGCGTTAGGTTACAACAAAATGAAAGCAGAGAAATCAGTAAAAGCTGCAGTTAAAGAAACTGGAAGCAATGAAATTAAGATAGAAAAACTAATTAAAATGGCCTTGAAATATGCTATTGCATAATTTAATACAATACTTTTGCTAATGTCCGTCAATGTTATTCTTTTTAGGACAGGCTGTATTAGGAAATAAAATTCATGAGAAAAATAAATTACAACTCTTTAGTAGCAAAGACCTTTGAAGGTTTAGAGCAAATTTTAGCTGATGAAATCAGAGAACTTGGCGGTGAAAATATTGAAATTGTCAGAAGAGCAGTTAAGTTTTCAGGAACTCAAGAACTAATCTATAGATTGAACCTGCATCTTCGCACAGCACTTCGTGTACTTGTTAACGTTCATCAGTTTCACGTTAATTCTGAACAAAGACTGTATCAAAAAGTACAGGATATTAACTGGATTGATATTATATCACCAGACATGACTTTTGCAATAGATAGTGTTGTAAATGACTCCCCTGTATTTAGACACAGCAATTTTGCTTCTTTACGTGCAAAAGATGCAATTGTTGACCAAATACGTGATGCCGTTGGTATCCGACCAAATGTTGATGCAGAAAATCCCGATGTAAGAATTAACCTACTTATATCTGGCGATGAATGTATTATTTCTCTTGATACATCAGGCGAATCCCTCCACAGACGAGGTTACAGAGTAGCAGGCGGGAAAGCTCCGCTTAATGAAGTACTTGCTGCAGCGTTAATTAAAATTACAGGTTGGGACGGCACTACTCCATTTTTCAATCCTATGTGCGGTTCATCTACTATACTAATCGAAGCAGCAATGATTGCCGGAAATATAGCTCCGGGAAGAAGAAGAAAATTCGGTTTTATGAACTGGAAAAATTTTGACCGTAACCTTTGGAAAACAATACGCCAAGAAGCACGTGCCAAAAGACGTGAAATCGAAGTTCCAATCTATGGCTGTGATATAGACGAAAAGCAAATTAGAATATCATTCAAAAACATTGAAGAAGCAAGATTTGACGAGGATATAGCCGTCTATAAAAAAGATTTTTTCACTATGCTCAATAAGCAAAAAAAATCGCCTACAATCGTTATTAATCCTCCTTATGATTTGAGGTTGAACGAGCAAGATATTTTCAATTTATACGCCGATTTAGGAGATACTTTGAAACAAAGATACCTAAACTGCGATGCTTGGATTATCACTGCCAATTTTGAAGCTGTGAAATATATCGGACTTCATACTAACGAAAAACACAGAGTTTATAACGGACAGTTAGAATGTACTTACCGCAAATATTCAATCTTTGAAAATACTGAAAAGGAAGATGAATTAGTTGATTTATACGACGAGATAGATGAATAGAAAAACGTTAAATAGAATGACCTTAGCATTCGGCGTAATAATATTTGTCCTGCTTTTTATAAATCGGGACAAATTAACATTCGATTATGATGTCGTGGATTATTTCGAAGATAATACCTCAAACGGTGATTTTGTATTCATGTTTGTCGAAGTCAATAAATATGATACGACAATGATAAAGCTACTCGGAGCAAAGCTCAAGAGAGAACATAAAAGCATGAGAAGACAGAAAAAATCTGACCTTAAAGTTCTGATGGCACATTTTTATCAGCCAGAAGATACAGTAAACATACCTCTCGAAGCAGAAAGCCTATTGCTCGAAAAGTACCCAAATAAACCTAACCTAAAAGAAAAACTATACTACATTGAGAAGGGCTATGTCTTCCTTGGTTTTTCAAAACCGGTTAAGGGATATTTGAGACAAGATACCGTTTTTAGTTCGCCAATATTTATTCCTAAGCATGGCTACCGTGCAGCAGATGTTTTAAAAATGTAGTCTCCTAAAAAAACAATAATTTTATAAGACTAAAACTATAATTTTAATAATTCGCTATTCTTGGTTATTTAATAATATTTAACTAATTTTGTATTTTGTTTGGATATTATAGGTCATATATGCAAGATACTGGAAGTAAGCATGGAGAAGGTCATGGATACAGAAGAAAGCGTCGTAAAATTGGAAGACACCACCGTTCGCATAATGAATTTCACAACCATGATGAAAAGGGACACGATATTCTACGGCTCTCTGATTTTGGACCAAATCAAGAAGTTGTTATTACAAAAATTTTAGGGCATGGTGCATTTAGAAAAAGAATCACCGAGATGGGATTTATCAAAAGTAAAAAAGTTAAGGTTATCAAGAATGCCCCTCTCTTAGACCCTGTCGAATATGAAATCATGGGCTATAATATTTCACTCCGCCGAAAAGAAGCTGACATGATAGAAGTCATACCTATTCAAGATGCAACAGAACAAAGCTCTAATTTTCAAGGTGTAACAGAACATTTAACAAGCCCCTGTCCCCAAAAACAAGAACGTGCGGATAAGCTAATCAATATAGCACTCGTAGGTAATCCAAACTGTGGAAAAACAACTCTTTTCAATAAAATTTCGGGTTCTAAGGAAAGAGTGGGGAACTATTCCGGTGTAACAGTTGAAGCAAAAGAAGTAAAACATAAATACAAAGGTTATACTTTAAATCTTGCCGATTTACCGGGAACTTATTCAATCACCGAATATACTCCCGAAGAGCTTTATGTAAGACAGCATATAGTTAACAAAGCTCCTGATATTGTCATAAACGTGGTCGATGCGTCCAATTTAGAACGAAACTTATTTCTCACAACTCAACTTATCGACATGAATATCAAAGTCGTAATTGCTTTGAATATGTATGATGAGTTAGAGAAATCAGGTGCAAAATTTGATTACACAATGTTAGGAATGATGATTGGTATTCCATTCGTTCCGACTGTTGCTTCAAAGGGTAGAGGAGTTGAAAATCTATTCGACAAGGTAATTGATATTTATGAAGATAGAGATACCAACGTTCGAAAAATAAATATCAATTATGGTACTGATATAGAAAAAGCGATTGCACTTATCGAACCAATGGTAGAGGAAAACCGAAATATCACAGCTAATTATGACCCACGCTACTTATCGGTCAAACTTTTGGAAGGAGATGAAACAACAAAGAAATTATTCGAAAACTCCCAAAATGGAGAAGCACTATACGCAACTTTAAATCAAATTTCTATAAAATTAGAGGAGAAATATAAAGAAAAACCGGAAACAATTTTAACTGATGCAAAATACGGTTTCGTTGCCGGTGCCTTGAAAGAAACGTATATCGAACCAAAATCTCAGTCCCAATCAAAAAAGAAAAATCAATTGATTGATTCAATATTGACTCACAAAATTTGGGGCTTCCCTATCTTCCTATTCTTGTTATGGCTAACATTCCAAACAACTTTTACAATTGGCGGTTATCCTATGGATTGGATTGATATGGGTGTAAACTGGTTGAGTATTACCATTCAAGCCTACCTGCCTCAAAGTTGGTTCAAGGATATGGTTCTCGATGGAGTTATCGGAGGTGTAGGGTCGGTTATCATCTTTCTGCCAAATATTGTGATTTTATTTTTTGGAATATCCTTGATGGAAGATACCGGTTATATGGCTCGTGTATCGTTTATTATGGATAAGTTAATGCACCGAATAGGTCTTCATGGAAAATCGTTTATACCGCTAATTATGGGATTTGGCTGTAACGTTCCTGCCATCATGGCAACACGAACACTTGAAAACCGAAATGACCGACTGCTTACGATGCTTATTCTTCCATTTATGTCGTGTAGTGCAAGGCTGCCAGTATATATCCTTTTGATTGGTGCATTCTTCCCCGTTTATCCAGCTTTGGTAATGTTTAGTATGTATTTCATTGGCGTACTTTTAGCGATTATAAGCGGACTTATTTTCAAAAAAATATTTTTCAAAAAGGAAGAGATTCCATTCGTAATGGAATTACCTCCATACCGTGTTCCGACAATGCGAAATATTTGGGTACACACTTGGGGTAAAGCAGCGGAATATTTGAAAAAAATGGGTGGTATTATATTAGTCGCTTCCCTTATTATTTGGGTTTTAGGCTATTTCCCACGTGACTTTGAAACTTCTGTAAAATATGATACTCAAATTGAAAAAGTAAATACTTCATCTATTTCTGAAACAGAGAAAGAAACCAAAGTTGCTGCAATAGAATTAGAAAAAGAATCAGAAAGACGTGAATTATCATACATTGGTCGATTGGGACACTTCATAGAACCTGCAATTAGACCACTTGGTTTTGATTGGAAAATTGGTGTCAGTCTTATTACAGGTATGGCTGCAAAAGAAATCGTAGTTAGTTCGATGGGAGTACTTTACAATACCGGAATGGAAGAAGATGAATCGTCTAACAGATTGATAACAGCTCTTCAGAATGAAGGATTTTCACAAGTGACTGCATTTGGTCTTCTGATATTTATACTCATTTACTTCCCGTGTATAGCGGTTGTTGCTGCGATTAGACGAGAAGGAAGTTGGAGGTGGGCTATATTCACTATAGTCTATACGACAGGGATTGCATGGCTATTTGCATTCCTTATACAGGTTATTGGTAATATGTTTGTCTAAAATTTATTATTAGTAATATTTAATTTTTGTAGAGACGTTAGATGTAACGTCTCTACTTATTTTCAACTTGCAATATCCTTTACTTCCTCATACTTACCGCAATCCATCCAAGCATCATCATCATGTCTATAAGTCATAATTTTGTTCTTTCGTGCATTTTGCAAATATGATTCTATGATCGAGAACTTACCTACTTCTTCTATCATACCAAGAAATTCATAATTAATAACATGAATACCGCTGAAAGGTATGATATACATATTCGCCTCTTCAAAACTTGTGAATGCTACCGTTCCTTTATCTTTGTTGATTTTCCCTCTTACTCTGCCGTTTTTATCAATCAATAGTCCACGTGATGAGTCTCTTGCTTTTACCGCTAAAGTCGCAACTGCATCAGAATTAATGTGCTGATTAACCATTTCTTTCAAGTCTATATCACTAATAATATCAACATTGTAGATTACTATTGGTTTATTTTTTTTAAAAAGAGGAATAGCCTTTTTCAGACCACCTCCAGTATCAAGGAGTTCTTTACGTTCATCAGAAACAACTATATCCATTTTGAAAAAATCTTTTTCTTTCAGAAACTCGTCCACTAAATCAGCAAAGTGATGGACATTGACAACTATCCTTGTACACCCTGCATCTCTAAGTTTAAGAATTGCATTTTCGAGAAGTGTAATTCCATTTATTTTAACCAATGCTTTCGGTTTATAATTCGTCAGCGGAGCCAAACGAGAGCCTACCCCGGCAGCGAAAATCATTCCATTCATTTAATTTCTCCAATCATAATGATTTGTATCCCCAACTCAAAGGTTAAGCATGAATATAGCTATTCTTCTTCTTTTAGGCTATTACCAGTTCTTAAAACTTTAATAATACAATATGCCGTTAGACTTGTAACGCAAATCCAAGCCGTCGTAAAGAAAATAATACCAGATATCGATAGTTCACTAAACATTTTTTCCTCCTACTTGATACGAATATTTTTTTCAAAATCATACTTAGGGTCATTCCGTTTCCACGCCTTATGCACCAATAATGCAAAAATTCCTAAAATCACAACCATCATAACTCTTGCTCCCCAAATATACGGAATATTTTCAGGAATCAGTTCTCCCCCACTTGTTGAACATTTCATCATCAAAATTGATAATGCTCCTTTATCATCAAACGCCCAAAAACCTATAATACCAAGCATATAAAATGGAGTAATGTACTTTATAATAAACTTGAAAACTTTTGGAATTTTAATATCTGAACCAGTATTTAAAGCCTTCCACCCATTATCAATTCCCCAAATCCATCCAAAAAGAATAAGTTGAATAAATGCAACGATAGTCAATCCAAATGTTCCGGCCCAATAATCCATTTCATCCATAAATCCGTATTCTAAGAATAGAACAACAAAGTTTACAGAAACAAAAATAATAGCACCAAGAATAGTTACAGCTTTTTTGTGAGAGATATCAAACTGCTCTTTCAAAAAAGAAATAATCGGGGTAGCCATAGCAACAGAAGAAGTTATCCCTGCAAAGAAAAGCAAAAAGAACCACATAAATCCAAGAATCCCCCCCATAGGTATTTTAGTAAAAATAACAGACATGGAAACAAATCCAAGATTATAAGAACCACCCGCGGCAATAGCTTGAGTACCCATTATTCCAAAAAATGCAACCGCTGCGGGAATAGCAATAGAACCTCCAAGAACAACTTCCGTAAATTCATTTAGTGACGCTGTAGCTAAACCACTTAGAGCTATATCATCTTTGGGTCTAAGATAGCTTGCATACGCCTGTAAAGTACCCATGCCTACCGATACAGTAAAAAATATTTGACCAGCAGCTGCGAGCCATATATTAGGATTGTGCAGTTGTGATAAGTCAGGATTCCATAGATACGCAAAGCCTTTCGCTACATTCCAATCAGGATGATTAACAGGGTCGGGAGTACCGATAGAGAAAACCCAAATCACCAAACCAATGGCAAAAACTAAAAGCAGAGGCATAGCAATTTTTGCAAATTTTTCAATACCGCCGGAGATACCTCGCCATAACACAAATAAATTAGCAAACAAAGTAAATATTAAGAATATATATGCAACTCCTACTCCTGAAAAATATCCATCTCCTATTCCTTGATAAGAACTCAAAAATGAACTCATACCTGCTAAAGTACCTGACTCACTATATGTACCCACGAGTGAAAATATACTGAAACCTAAACACCAAGACTCTATGTATGTATAATAAACAATAATAGAAAATGAAGTAAACAGTCCCAAAACACCAATATATTTGGCAACAGGATGCCTACAAATAACATCAAACATTCCCGGAAGACTACCGTGACCAAATCGTCCTCCACGTCTTCCAATTGACCATTCCACCCACATAAGAGGAATTGCCAAGAGAACAAATGAAATGAAATATGGAATCATAAATGCACCGCCTCCGTTCGAGGCAGCCTGTACAGGAAATCGTAAGAAATTCCCCAATCCTACAGCATTGCCTGCCATAGCTAATATTAAACCTATTCTACTTCCCCATTGCTCACGTTGTTCCATAACAGCCTCAAGTTTTTCAATCCATATCAAACTAATTTGATTTTCAAAAAATCAATATACAAAAATATAAAAAATCATTATAAAAATCAAATTTTCGAGAAGAAAAGATTAATTGATTTTGATAATACGTTAAATGAATTATCAACACTTTTATTTATTTAGGGATATTCTACTAAAAAAATACTAATTTTGTAAGATGAGTGATTGTGTTTGTAGTTTTATTGAATGAAAATAATGTTAGTAATAATAACTGTATTTATGTTATCTCTTTTGGCTTCTCCTCAAATAACAGAACCAGAAGAGGAGAAAATTCCTATAGATAATAATTTTTTCCAGCCAGTAATAGAAAAGCTTTATACCTTAGGAGCTGATTCAACTTTTGTATTCAAATTGGCAAACGATACAAGAGTACAGTTCAATGAAAAATACTGTAAAATTGGCGTACCAATAAAAAAAGGTGGTTCCTCAAATAAATATAAAACTCACTATAACGCGACAGCCGTTAAGAAAACAAAAGAATTTATAAAAGAGAATACTACTGTCCTGGATAGTGCTGAATCAACTTACGGAATTCCTAAAGAAATTATTGCCGCTCTCCTATACGTTGAAACACGTCATGGGAATTACTTAGGAAATCATAATGTTGCCTCTGTTTATATGAGCCTTGCTATGGCAGATCAACCTAAATATATCAAAATGAACTTGAAAAACCTTAGAGAAAAGCATAAGGATAAATCTCCTTTAGAAATGGAGGAGCTGGAGAGTAAACTAATGAAGAGAACCGAGACTAAGTCTTCCTGGGCTATTGATCAACTTTTGGCTTTAAATATAATTGATACCTGTTGCTATGATGCCTTAGAGCTACATGGCTCTTATGCGGGAGCTTTTGGAATATCACAATTTATACCTGAAAGCTATATTGAATGGGCGGTTGATGGAAATGGTGATTCAGTTGTTAATCTCTACGATATTGATGATGCTATATTTTCAGCAGCCAACTATTTGAAACTTCATGGCTGGACAGAAAATCCCAAAGACCAATACAAAGCAATATGGGGTTATAACCACAGCGATGCTTATGTGAAGGCAATACAAACTTTAGCTCGAAAAATAAAATAGTAAAATCTGATGGAATGCTCCTGCGATGTGGAATCCTTATCAAAAAATATATATCATGGAATTCGTTGTATTAATCTTAGTTGGAATTGGAGTCGGAACTATATCAGGAATGTTTGGTATCGGCGGTGCTGTATTGATGACTCCTATTTTGATTTTAATAGGATTTGATGATAATATTGCTTTAGCTACTCCATTAGTCGGGGCAGTTTTTTCTGCTATAGGTGGTTCAGTTGGCTATATACGAAAAAAATTGGTTGACTATAGAACAGGATCAATAGTAGCAGTCTCAGCACTTGCTACCAGTTGGATAGGAATTCAACTAAGCGGATTATCTGTAGATGTAATGATATATATTAAAATTGCCTTTATGTTAGTTCTCGCAATTCGACTATTCATCACCGAAAAAGAAGTAAAGCCATCAAACCCTAATATATTTTCCGCAATCGCAATAGGTGCTTTCACGGGCGTATTTTCAGCAATGATTGCAATAGGAGGTGGATTGATTTTTATTTTTGCATTCACGAGTATTCTGCATCTTGATATAAAAAGAACCATTGCTACTTCGCTCTTTTGCGTTGGAATTTTATCAATTGTGAATTCTATTTTGCACTATCAGCAGGGAAATATTGATTTGTCTGTAGCTTTTCCGATTATAATTGGTACTCTACCGGCAGCTCAACTCGGTGCGTATATTTCTGTTAAACTTCCCAATAATATTATTAGACGAACCTTTGGTATAACTTTAAGTATTTTTGCTATCTTTTTTACAGTTTATAGAATATTTGGATTTTTTTAATTTTTTTGTAACGTTTTTGCTTTTCATGTGTCTATTACAATGTAGGATGTTATCTATTTTAATTTGATGGAGACTATTTATGAAAAAAATTATTTATTTGTTTGCATTCTTTGCCTTTATTTTTCAGGCATATTCTCAATTTGATATCGAAGACTATAAGGAATATCTTGAGACTCACACAGATATGACTTTGGAAGAATTATTATTGGAGTACCCTGCCGGAAAGTTCTATGACTCAGCACCAAATAATTTTTTTGATGCCCTGTATGCCGATTCTGTAATTCAGAAATATAACCTTACTGATCATGAGATTTTTCTTTTAAATAAGAATAGCTTCATGGTCAGTGACAGATTAGATTACTACACATTCATACACGCCTATTGGGATATTTACATCAAGGACTTACCTGTATATATCTCCGCTGATGCTATACTTCATGCACTACACTACTCTTTCGGATATTTATTGAAAGAAACCGAAAAACGCTATTTATCAACCCAGCTTGGTTATGCTGTTAACTTTTTGCATAAGTACACAGAAAATTTCCCTCTAAATATTGATTCCGATGAATACCAAAAAGCATTAAGAGATTTTGATATTTATACAACTGTTACAAGATGTCTGCTTGTACCAGATTTGCCATCGCCAATTTTTTTTGAGGAAAACTATACAGAAGTTAAAAATATATTGTCCTATATTGATGGAAAATCACCCGTAAAACATAATCTATTTTCTGAAACATTAAGGGAGATTGATTATAGTCAGTTTACTATTCGTGGTCACTATGCTGATGATTGGTATTTAAAAACCTATTTCAGAGCTATGATGTGGTTAGGTAGAACAGAAATTCTACTTACTAATCCCGAAAATTCTCCGATGTATAATCATTCAAAATCAGACATAAAAAGAATGACAATTCTATCAGCAATGATTGCCGAAGCTGCTTTTGAATCTGGTGCAGAGCCTTACTTGCAAAGAATAGAAGAAACACTCAGCTATTTCCTTGGCTCACAAGATAACATTAGTATATGGGATATTCATGAAATCATGGATGATATGCAGATTACTTCTTCAGATTTGATTGATGATAGCACATTAGATATATTCAGAGAAAAAGTATTGGCTTTGAGCTCTGCAAATCAGCACTATAATTCACAAATCTTATATTCCGATATAACATCTCCTGAAAAGGTTGAACCACCATCTGTATTTTTAATGATGGGACAGCGACCAATTATTGACGGCTTTATAACTGCAAATGTGGTATTTGATAAAGTATTATTCGAAGGACAAAAAGTAAAAAGAATGGTTCCTAAAACCTTAGATATTCTTTTTGCTTTGGGAAATGATGCAAGCGTTCAGCTATTAGATAAAGAAATTGAGAAATATCATTATGCTCCAAACTTGGCTGCTCTACGTTATCTAATTGAGGGATACGAAGATGATTTTTGGGAAAGTTCTACATATACCAGCTGGCTAAGCAGTATCAAAAGTTTGAATCCTCCTGTTGAACGAGATAGTTTACCACTTTTCATGCAGACCTCGGCATGGTGGCAGAAAACAATGAATACACAGTTGGCATCTTGGGCTGAGCTAAGACATGACTTCCTGCTGTATGCCAAACAACCATATACCCTTAGCTATGAATGTTCATACCCACACGGATTCGTAGAACCTGTTCCTGAATTATTTGCGAATATACGTAAGTTTTGGGAGGGATTATTAGAACTACCACCATGGCAAAAAAGGGCAAATTACATTTCCGAGCATTGGATTAGCACTTGTTCAAAATTAGAGAAAATGGCAGAGAAATGTAGAACAAACCAATCCTTTACTGAAGATGAAATAAATTTTTTCCAAGATATGATCACTACCCAAGGTGCTGTTTGCTCTCCTTCCAAAATTGGTTGGTATCCTAAACTGTATTATGAATTTAGTTTTCTTAAAATGCAAGAGTATATTGAAAAGAAAGATGCATCTACCGAACAGGATAAATTCACGGTTGCAGATGTTCATACAATACCAATGGACGAGACTGGCATGGATGTTGGTTGGGTACTTCATGCAGGAACAGGAAGGCCAAATCTTGCTGTAATTAATACAAAACTTAGCTCAGGAGAAAACTGTGCCTTTGTCGGCCCTGTCTATAGTTACTACGAATTTATTTCTAATGACTTTAAACGATTAACTGATCAGGAATGGAGAGAAATGAATGGCTCCTCCCCTGCCGAAAGACCTGATTTTACAAGATACTATATGGCAGATGAAAATGGAAATCCATACGAAGGAGAAGAAACAACTTTATACTTGAAATACCATACCGGGATTGAAGATGATAAACCAATATCTACCAGTAAGTTAAAAGTTACGGCTACTCCAAATCCATTTTCAAATGTGGTATTATTCAAATTTAATATTACAAAGGAAATGGCTGACAAATACTCCGAATTCAAAATATTTGACTTGAATGGAAATCTTGTGAAATCCATAATTAACGGACATCTATATAGCAATAATTATTCATTGATATGGGACGGAACAGATGAATTGGGACAACAACTAGCACAGGGTACTTATATCTACTCTTTCCAAGTAGGGAATGAATTTGTATCTGACAAAATCACTTTGATAAAATAATTATTTTCCGCTTTCAAATATATGAACAAATTATTTCGTATTTTTGTGGGCAGATTTTTATGTACTTTTGATATTGAACTAATGAGGAATATATGAATAAATTTATAGCAGTTTGCATTTTAAGCATTTTACTTACATCTTTCGGAAATATCTTCGCATACGAACAAAAAGATATTCTCGAACCAAACGAATCTATTGGGCGTTATTCTCCTGTATTTGCAAATACTGTGATAATTAGGTTTTCACCCGAAACTAATGATTATGAAAGATATTATATATTGCAAAAATACAAATTAGAGATTGAACGCCCTATCCTAAAAAAATCAGTTCTTTTGGCAAATAACCCGAAAAAGCTCAAAATGCTACAATCCAATCCTTCAATTAATATGTCAGAAGTATATAGAACAGAAGAAGTTCTAAGGAGAACTTTGATAGTAAATTTTGAGGGAAATGATAGCCCTGAAAAAATCTGTAAAGAACTGCAATCGGAACATGGAATAGAGATAGCTGAAACATATAGGCTACAGCATCTACTAGGATACCACCCAAATGACCCTCTGATTAATAAACAAACAGGATTGGGCGACGTTCAAGCATACGAGGCGTGGGAAATAGAAAAAGGAAATCCCGATATTATTATAGGAATTAGTGATAGTGGAATTTTGCAAGACCATGAGGATTTGAAAGATGCTATCGCCATAAATAAAAATGAAATTCCTAACAATGGAATTGATGATGATCATAACGGATATATAGATGATTACAACGGCTACAACTTCAATCACCCTGTTGACGGACAGGGCTGGGGTAATACTGACCCTAATAATTCTCATGGAACAGAAGTTGCAGGTATTGCTTCTGCCTCTACTGATAATGATATAGGGATTGCCGGGTTTGGATTCAATACTTCAATTTATCCAATTATGACTACGACCTCCAGTCAAAGCGGAGTATTCGTTGCTTATGGATATGAAAGTATAATTTATGCTGCAGAACGTGGATTTAAAGTATTAAATTTAAGTTGGGGAGTTCCGAGTTCATACTCTGATTATGAACAAAGCGTTATTGATTATGCCATAGCAAATGATGTATCGTTAGTAGCATCTACCGGAAATTTAATGCACCAGGAAAGTGATATTGCTATATATTATCCAGCAGGCTATAGAGGTGTTTTTGGGGTAGGACAGACCTCTGCGGGTGTTGTAAGATTTGGAAATTCAGCATTAGGATCTTCATGTGATATTCATGCTCCTTCGAAACTTTATACTACCACTAGCAATTCCAATAATTCATATACCTCATTAAATATTGAAGGAACCTCTTTTGCTTCGCCTGTAGTCGCCGCCGCAGTTGCATTAGTCAGAAGCCATTTTCCTGAGCTTTCTGCTATGCAGGCAACAGAATTGGTACGCATCTATGCTGACGATATTAGTGATAAAAATGAGTACTCGGAATTTAAAAATTTAATCACCGGTAGAGTAAACTTATACAAACCTTTGACTTCTGAACCTTATGCTCTTCCGGCTATCAGACCAATTGAAATACAATATTTCGACAAAGTGGGCAATCCAAGAGAAACGTTCAAAGTAAACGAAGAAATGACAATTAAAATCAAAGCTAAAAACTACCTTGGTGCAGCAAAAAATCTACGTTTTGTACTTTCTCTTGGATATACACCTCGTGGATTCGACTGTTTCGAATATATTCAAAAAGAAGTTTCAGTGGTATCGGTAGAAGAAAACTCTGATTTCGTAATTGATGCTTTCAAAATTAAACCCGTTGAATTAGCACAAGAAAAAGTAGTTATGAGAGTTGATATATACGGCGAAAATGACTACCATGACTTCTTTAAATTTGACTTAGTTCCAACACCTAACTATGTAACATTTGCCAATAATGCGGTTCGATTTTCAATGCAACATGATGGTAGTGTAGGATTCTACAGCAATAACAAAGACGAACCTTTAGGTGCAGGAATTACATTTAAAGGGTACGGCAATCAGATTTATGATAACGGCTCAGGTTTGGTAATATGTAGTGATTACAAAAAAGTGGGATATGCAGGACATTCTACTTACAGGTTTCAAACTGTTCAAAAATTTGGAGAAGGAGAATCAGACAGTATTTGTATAGTCGAAAGTCCAGTGGGCAATGATATCAATAATGCAGGTCTTCAGATAAAACAAAAAGTTGGGTTTGTATCACAAGATGCGAAAAGTTTCTATATAGATTTAGAGGCAACTACTTTACGTGAAGTTACTGCACCGGCTATGGGATATTTTTTAGATTTTGATATCAGGGGTACGGCAAGATCAAATTATTCATATTATTTTGATAATGCTTTTGACGAGGAAGAAAAATTATATGCTGCCGGACAAGTTGCGGTAAATACTTTATATGATGATGCACAGCTCATAGCGGTTGGCTCTATTTCGGATATTAAGAAAAACACTTTAGCACCTGCAGCTGCCGGATACAGTTGGTCAGGCGTACTTGGTGATAACGGCTATAACAATACTGTTATCATCAAATCCCTTACAAGTGGAACGACGGAACAAATTGATGCACCTACAGATATTGCAACTGTGATTGGAATGGCATATCCAGGCAAACACCCAAAAGATACCAAACTTAACTGCCGTATCTGTGTTGTCGCTGGAGCAAATGAAGATGAATTAAAAATTGAGTTAAGAAACTGCCTTGGTCTCAAAAACAGTTCAGTTATTGATGATGTTGCAAAAACAGTAGAATTATTTCCTAACCCAGCTTCTGATTTTGTATATATTCCCGAAGAATTCATAATTTCAGATATCGAAATTTATGATATATTAGGTGAAAGAATTTATTGTGATTTCGATTCCAATTCCATTGATACATCAAACCTTTCTCAAGGGATATATTTCTTGTTAATTAGAACACAAGATGAAATATATACCTCTAAAATTTCAATTATGAAATAAATAAGGTAAGTGTAAGGGATATCCAAGATGTTGTTAATAAAGTATAACATCTTGGATTTTTCATTTTATTTGGTACTCTTCTTTTCCAAATAGGAATACTGCACGCAATTTAATAAACATCGAAATCAATACCAATCGAACATTTACATTTTTCGTAACTAAGTCAATAGCTTCTTCAACGATTTTTATTCCACATGATAAATCACTTTTAGAATAAGCTGTTGCAAACTTTTTAATTATCTCAATTTGATCAATATTGATAATTTTTCTCTCATTTTCTGAATATACTATGATTGATACATCACGAATCCAAAAAAGTATTAAGCTCAATAATTGACCGACCTCTTTCTTATCGTACTTTGCTATTTGTTCTATTTCTTTAAGAAGTTCCGTTCTGTAGTAATTTTTCTTCAAAGCTATTCTTAGAAGTTCGACAGGATAGTCTCGAAGTTCCATATTCTCTTCTGTAAATGAATCTAAAGCGTCAGTATATGACCCCTGTCCCAAAGCGGCAGCTATTCGTGCTTCACCTTCAGTACATTCGATTTCTTTCATTAACTTTTCAACTATTAGATCATCAGGTAGAGGTGAGCAGTATATTTCCTGTGTCCGGGAATGAATGGTCTGTAATATTGAATCTGGCCTTGAAGTGGTGAGAATGATTGTAATATTCTCTTGTGGTTCTTCAAGAGTTTTCAGAAAAGCGTTTGCTGCCTCGGTTGTCATTTCGTCAGCATGAGAAACAATCACAACTCTTCTACCGTTTTCAGAATTTCCTGATCTCGATAATTTATTTTTTATTTGCCTAATCTGCGAAATTCTAATTTGGGTTGCCTTTTCGATTGCCATTTTATGATATGGATCTTTCGCTTTTGCTTCGATTTCTCTTTTAATTTCTTCAATTTGAGCTTTGGTAAGTTTTGCCAGTGGATTGTCAGATTTGGAATCTCCCCCACCCGAAGGAATGGAAAAAAGATAATCAAGGTTTGAATGAGCAAGTTTATCGAACTGTTTGCAACTTCTGCATTCATTACATGGCTCTATCGTATCATTTGTGGTAATTGAATTTGTACAATTCAAGGTCTTGGCAAATTCTATAGCTAATCCATCTTTGCCAATACCGTCTATTCCACTAAAAAGATATGCACTTGCAACTTTATTTTCTAAAATTGCGTGCTGAAGAATTTTCTTAACTCTATGATGCCCTATTATTCTGCTCAAAACTTACCTCTCAATTACCAAATACCACAACACCCGTATTTCAAAAATACATATAATATGAGAGAAGTTAAAACATTTTTTCAACAATTATTCCACATTTTAAGTTAATAGACTTTACGTTTCATGATTGTTTCTCGCTTGATTAGTTTAGCAGTCCCTTCATTATCGATGATAAATCCTTCCTCATCATTCTCACCGTATTTGAATGTTCCTGTAATCTTCTTGCCATTAGAGAATCTTTTGATAAAAGTAATTTACTTGTAAAAAATAAGGTAAGTAATATGAATAAATACCTTTTACAAAATATTCCAATACCTTGATAATACAACAAAATAAAATGCCTCGCAAGATTAACAAAAAAATAGGAGATACAATATATTTTACAAATTTTCGTGTACTTTTTTTTGAGAAAGATGATTTGGCAATATACATGAAAGATATTTACAGCAAGGAAAATAGTAAAAAAAGACTAATTGAAATAGATAATGAATTAAAAGTATTATTCGTTAGAAAAAATGAACTTACAAAGCAATGGAAAAATGAAAAAGAACTGATAGAAAAAATCAATAAAATCAAAAAAGAGATTGATCAGCAAAAACAGTTGGCAGAGGAAAATGAAAGAAATGGAGATTTGGCAAAAGTCGCTGAAATTCGCTATGGTACATTGTTAGAGCTTGAAAAAAACCTCGAAGACACAAAATCAGAGATTCTCAATATTCAATCTGAAAATATGCTTTTACATGAAATTGTAGATAGTGAGGATATCGCTGCTGTTGCGTCTAATTGGACAGGTATCCCCCTTTCAAAACTTCTCGAGAAGGAGAAGAACAAATTAATAAACATGGAAGAAAGAATTCATCAAAGAGTGATTAGTCAGGACGAGGCAATAACGGCGGTATCTAATGCTATAAGACGTTCAAGAGCGGGATTGCAAGATGAGAATAGACCTATTGGTTCATTTATATTTTTAGGAACAACAGGGGTTGGCAAAACGGAATTGGCAAAAGCATTAGCTGAGTTCCTATTTGATGATGAAAGGGCAATGATTAGATTTGACATGAGTGAATACTCCGAAAAACATTCTGTTAGCAGGCTAATCGGAGCACCTCCTGGCTATGTGGGTTATGACCAAGGAGGACAACTGACTGAAGTTATCAGAAACAACCCATACAGCGTTGTACTATTAGACGAAATAGAAAAAGCGAACCCAGAAATTTTCAATATTCTGCTACAAGTATTGGAAGACGGAAGACTAACCGATGGTAAGGGGAGAACGGTCAATTTTAAAAATACCATTGTTATAATGACATCAAATCTTGGATCCGAATATTTCCAAGAATCCATTGAGAATAATAAAGATATAAATGATAACGAAACTTTTAAGGAGATTTCATTAAACATTAAATCTTTATTGAAAAAGAATTTAAGACCTGAATTTTTAAATAGAATTGATGAAATTATAATTTTTAGACCTCTGAAAATTCAAGACATTACAAAAATTGTCGATTTACAGATTGGTAGCTTATCTTTGAGATTAGCCCAAAAGAATATCAACTTATCAATTTCTGATAAGGCTAAACAAGTTCTTTCTGAAAAAGGATATGATATTCAGAATGGTGCGAGACCATTAAAACGCCTTATTCAATCTAATATCATAGATTCTATTTCGATGATGATTTTAGAAGAAAAATTGAAAATAGGCGATACGGTATATATTGACATTGACCAATTTGACAATTTTGTGTTCCCTATCAATATTCCCGTTAACTCTGAAAATTAACCTATAAAAGGATAATAACATGAGAAAATTTTATATTTTGATTCTGCTGAATTTCGTTTTATTTTCAGCCAATACTCAAGCGGAAGAAATAATAATAAACTTCTTCGAATATGATCAAGAAGTTCGTATCGGGCAACCTGCAACCATAAGGTGGAATTTCGAAAATGCTGATGAAGTTCAGCTGTCGGAATCTTCTTTCATTTTTAAAGCAGTGGATAGCCTTACAGTTTATCCACAAACAAGTTCGAATTATACTTTCATCGCTGTAAATCTCGAAGGTAATATTACCCAAAAGGCATCAATTAAGGTGATTGGTATAGACGAAGATTTTTCCAAACCTAGTACCATTGATGCTTCTGAAGATAAACATCAGAACGACAAATTTAATCATTTATCAGAAGATGAATCTACAAGAACACTACAAGTAAAACCTATAAAACCTAAAGTAGAAACTGTTGCCGAAGTTGGTTTCACAACGAGCAACTACTTTGTAAATTCTACGATTGATTATCAAGAGGCGACTCTGCCAATCTCTTTCCGAATCGTTTCTGTTAAACCACACCGTATTCTTCCAAATACATTATCACTAAGGGTACTTCCCATTGATAAATTTGGAAATTTTGTTACAGGGTTACAGGAGTACGGCGGATTTTGTTCATTCTCATACGCTATGCAATGTGAGACTACGGAACACAATGGAGTGATTAAGGACTACTCAGAATTTTCAAATAAATCAGGGGAGACATTTGTATCTTCTATCATTATTGAAAATTCAATTTTTACTAATGAAAATGAAAAAATTATTAATGCCATCGAAAATTATGTTTCATCTACCGATGATAATATAGGCTTGCAATTACACTCTTTTTCTCATAAACTAATTTCTTCATCGCCAATCGGTTTCGGAAAAATCAAGGAAGATATTATTAATGATTATAAGGAGAAAATATTTCCTGAAAACGGCTTGAGTTCCATTTACAGGTGTGTATCTGAAATATTGGATAATGATTTAAGTGCAACATCTAATATTCAATATACTTTGATCATATCGGGAACAGATAACGCCTCTTTGATTTACGATATTAATGATTTAGTCAGTATCGCAAATTCAAAAGATATATCAATCAACGTAATAGGTATTGGTGATAAAATTAGACCCTTTTCTCTAGAATACTTAGCTATTCAGACAGGTGGATATTTCTATCATATTGAATCACAACAAACTAATCAAATCGCTGAAATTTTGAAAGAGATTGAAAACTCTCAAAATAAATACTATTCCATGGATATTAATTATGATGAACATATACCATATTTGTGTGACAAATCAATCATTTCAATTGATTTCAACCACAAAGAAAATCATAATTCTGCTAACTTTGAATATAATTTTGTTTCAATGCCACACTATGCCATATACCAATCAGTCGCTTTATTCGAGCAGGACTCTTTAACTTTTTCAGATGACTATACCTCAAACATAGAACTAATTGCTGATATTCTAAAGCAAAACGACGATATAGCTATTCAGCTAATTGGCAATACATCAATGGCTACTGAGGATGACAATGCACTCAATATTTCCTTAGAACGTGTTATTTCTATCTATAAGCTTCTTAATGAAAAGGGAGTTGAAACTGAAAAAATTCGATTCAAAGGAATAGGTAAATCCAAGCCTATCTATTTCCTTGAAAATACAAAATGGAAACAACAACTCAACAACAGAGTAGATATTAAATGGTTAGCTCCCGCTCTATACCCGTATGAAATTATTACTCAAACAGTCAGCTCCGAAGAGGCAGCTCTCGATAAGGTATTGGAATGGGAAACTTTAGGATACAACTCTTATTTTGAAAGAAAATTAGAGCGTGGAATTCCTGTTTACTCTGTGAAGCTATGGGGTTTTAAAACTGAAGTTGAAGCAAATCAAGCCATACAAGTACTAAAAAGAGATTTTGATTTCGATTTCTTTATTGAGTAAATTTAATCTGTTTAAGTAAAGACTAATTACCTCTTTTTCTTCTTGAATTTTTTCTTGCCATTTCGTATGATCTTCTGTTTCCCTGAATGTCTATTTTTAGGGATTAGTACTTCCTTTTGCTTAACTTTTCCAGAGTGTCCCTTTTCGATAAAAATTTCCTCACCAGAAAATGGGTCTTTACCAGTATGATACATCACGCTTGCCCATGTTCCGGGAGTTGGTGTAAAAATTTGAACCTGTTCGGGCGAAATTCTAAGTTCCCTACCAATAGTTCCCTTCATTTTTTCCATATCTGAGAGAGAACATCCGGGGTGTGCAGCTATCAAGTAGTAGGTTAAAAACTGCTTTTTATTCAACTTACTACTTGTTTTGTCAAAGTGCTTTTTAAATTCGAGAGTTGATTTGAGATTGGGTTTTCCCATCTGCTTGAGTACATTTTTTTCTGTGTGTTCTGGAGCTAATTTGAGTTGTCCTGATACGTGATGTTCGCATATAGTTTCTATATATTTTTTGCCATGTTTCTTATCTTCTGAAATCAAATCTGGCCTTATACCAGAAGCGATAAAAACCTTTTTAACCCCATCAATATTCCTGATTTTCTCAAGTAAATTTATCTGTTTCTTATGATTTGGTATAGATTCACTACACGTTTTTGGAAAAATACAACGCTTATTTTTGCACGGCTTATGCCCTGTATGTTTGGAACATTCGGTTGCATACATATTTGCAGTTGGGCCTCCTACGTCTGCTATTGTTCCCTTAAAATCCTTATGCTTGGCTATCATATTTGCTTCCTCAAGAATTGATTTCTTGCTTCGACTTCGGATTGTCCTACCTTGGTGTACTGCAATTGCACAGAAATTACATTCTCCAAAACACCCCCTATGGGTAGTTAATGAAAATTGTATTGTATCGAGTGCCTTTATTTTTCCTTTTTTTAGTTCGTCGGGGTGGGCATTTCTCTCATAGTCAAGATTATAGACTTCGTCGAGTTCCTCATCAGCTAAATAAAAAGCCGGCGGATTTTGAATTACATATCTGTTGCCGTGCTTCTGTATAAGTCCTTTCGCCGTTTTAGGAGTATTATTGTTATAAAAATGTCTATACATCTCTATAAAAGATTCTTTATTTTCGGCTACCTGTTCGTAAGATGGAATTGATATATAATTCTTATCCCCAATTTTAATTTTACCGTCTGATTTTATTTCTTCAGAAAGTAACCCTCCCATTTCTTTTTCAGAAATGGCATGCGACAGTCCACGGATTCCACGCCAATCTTTCCCTGATTTTAAATCTTGGGCAAGTTCCAAAGATGCTCTTTCTCCCATTCCGTAAATTATCGCATCGGCTTTCGAATCTATCAATATAGAACGGCGGATTTTGTCAGTCTTGTAATCATAATGGGCTACTCTTCTCAAGCTCGCTTCTATGCCACCAAGAACAATAGGTACAGTATTTTTGAAGTTTTTCCGTATCAAATTAGTATATACGAGAGAAGCTCTATCAGGACGTTTATTATTGATTCCGCCAGGCGTATAGTCATCAGATTTGCGTGGGATATTCAGTGCCGTGTAGTTCGCAACCATCGAATCAACACACCCCGCACTTACTCCCCAGTATAAATTTGGTTCTCCAAGCCTTGTAATATCGGAATCACTATCTATATCTGGCTGGGAGATAATACCAACTCTAAACCCATACTTGACCAAGTATTTTCCAATTACGGCAGTACCAATATAGGGGCTGTCTATATAACTATCTCCTGATACCAAGATAACATCTAAACTTGACCAGCCTAATTTGAGACATTCCTGACGAGTTGTTGGTAAATACATGATATTAGTCTATTCGTTGTACAAAGTGTTCAGGTAACCCAATATGCTTTTCAAATTCGAGTTGTGTATGTATATCAATTTGATACGATTTAACAGGTATGCTGTCCACGATATTTTCAATCACTTTTTCTCCTACAATTCCTGTATAGGCAATGATGAGAGTGTCGTATTTGTCCTTCAAAGATTGTAAATAAAATTCAGTACCTAAGTCTCGTTTTGCGTATCTGTATGATTTTCTGTCGTTTATGATTATCATTTTTTCTTTGTCCTTAGCAGGTAATTCACAAAGTACAAACTGTTTGCGAGGATAGATATTTAGTTTTTCAAAATCATCTTCATACGTGAATTGATTGATGAAAATAATAAATACTGTTATTGATACTCCAAGCCGAATTATAAGGTTTATCCCCTTTTTTGAAAAGGCAATATAAATAGTTAAAATGCTTATCAAAAAGGCAATAGTAGTAACAGCTTCTGATGAAATATATGTCATGGGCAAGGAGACGATCCACGCTGAAAAATTGTATGATACTTCTATTAAAAAAGATGCGGCATCTGCATAAAGAATAGAAATAATCGGAATGAATGAAAATATCAATGAGAAAAAACCAAATGACAAAATCAAAGTAAAAATAGGAATTAAAATTAAATTCGCAAAAGGAGAGACAAGTGAAAATACCCCGAAATAGTATGATGTCAAAGGACTAAGTACAGTCGAAGCCGCCAGTGTAACAGATAATGAATTCTTAATATACTCAGGAATTTTTGCGGTTAATCTGAATGTGTTCCAAAATTTGTTAAAAATTGGGAATAATAGAATAATACCTAAGATTGAAAGTGTCGACATCTGGAATGAAATATTGAATATAATATTGGGTTTAACTATGATATACCCTAATAAAACTACGCTAGCAATATTTAAGGGGTCAGCTTTTCTACCAATCAATCTTGCGAAAAAATATAATTCAATCATCAATCCGGCTCGAATCGCAGAGGGTTGAAATCCAGTAATAGAAACAAATGCAAGAAGAAATATTGAGAAAATAATAAATCTAACATACTGATTTTTTAGAAAACCAAGTATTACAAAAATGAACCCTGCCGCTAAACCTGTATGCAATCCACTAACAGCCAATAGATGGGCAGTACCCGATTTTGAAAATGATTCACGAATGGATTTGTCTATATTAACTTTAGTACCTGTTAAAAGAGCTTCAATAATTGGACTATGTTTTTCAGAATATTTTAAATTAATATTGGAATTAATCATTGAGGATATTTCAGCAAGATAATAGCGGAAATTTCTTGATTCTCGTCTGACTATCAATTTCTTTTCGTTACATATTGCCAACCAATTACATGATAATGATTTCATATATCGTTGATAATCGAATTCATCGGGATATACTGCCTTGTCCGGAATAGAAATATTTACAGGTGCGTATATTTCAAATCCGGGTTTAATCATTTTTGTAGTACCGCTCTTATGAATAACTGTCAGGAGTACAGATTCATTTTTCAATTCGGGAAGGTTCACAGGGTTTATGTTTGCTTGTGCTATGACACGTGTATATTTATCTGCTCTTTTCAAAACTTTTATTACTTTACCGGAGATAACTCCTTCAAAATCTTGAACTATTTTTTCCTGATAAGAGAATGAAGATGACTTAACATTAAGTGCTAAAACTGAAGCTAATGCAAAGCATACAAAATAATATGAAATTGAAATTCTCTTATACACAAAACTAACCAATGTACCGACAACAAATAATCCGAAAAGACTCCATAATATTACATTAGAAACTTGAAAAAATACAAAAGTCACGAACAGTAAAGAGATTGCCATAAGTGCCTTGAAAGCTGGTATTCTGTTGAAATTTATCATTATTCCTGATTTTGTAATTCTTTATTTTTAATCGTGTCCTTCATATCCTCCCTAATCATAAAAATTTTTATCTTTAGGTTCACTCTATCCTCAATCACTTTATCCGCAATATCAGGAAAGAATTTTATTGAATTAAAGTGTATCCCGTATTTAGTTCTATCAAAATCGAACTCAGCTTCTGCAGTCATACCTCTGTCATTTAATCTAACTTCTGCCGGAAAAGTAATTGTATGAGTAGTGTCTTTGATAGTCATCTCTGAAATAAAAGTATAATTTGGCTGTTCCTTTTTAGCAGTTGGATTTGGAATAGCAATTTTGAAATTTAAAAAGGAGTAAGGGTACTTATCTACTCCGAAAAAATCATCTCTCTTGAGATGTTGAACTAACTGCATATTCAGCGTAGAATCTTCAATATCATCGCAAGTGATCGTACTCATATCGACTTTAAATTCTCCATTAGAAATTTTTCCGTTCGTCATCTCAACGTAAGAAGAATCGAACATTATTTTTCCAGAATGGGAGCCAAGGAGTTTCTTTCCTTCCCATCGAATATAACTCTTAGCAGTATCAAGAATGAAATATGATTTTGCTTCCTCTTCTGCAAATACATTCACAGAGAGATTTAACATATATAAAAGTATGGTAGTTAAAAATATATTTTTCATATTGTTACTCATTTTTTGAAATATAAAAATATCCTTTGAAAAATGCCCGAATTGTAGTTAAAACGTCACGAAGGCTCTTGCTCCTACCTAACCACTTGATAAAATATCCAAATGGTCTAATAATTCGTACGGCGATATTGCCATGCAATACGTCAATAGCAATCAAATTTTTGATTATATAGTAGTGTTTCCATGTAAATTTAATTTTATCAACAGTTCTTGGTAGAGCACGGTCTAATCTTGCTTTTGTGTATATCACGCAACTCCCTCCGGCTTTTCTCGCCCGAATCATGTATTCGGTATCATCATAGCAAATAAAGAAATTTTTTTCGGGGTATCCTATTTTTTCTACCATCGATCGGTGGAATAATGCCCCCTCAAAAGTTATCCCATCTGCTTTAATAATATCCTCTGAAAAATCAGACTCACTTGTTATTCGGCTCCAAATAGATTTAAAAGGATTAGTTAGATTCAGTTCCAATGCATAATGGAAATAAGGATCTGAGTTAATATCGAAACTTATAGGAACACGAACTTCATTTTTTATTAGGTTCTGAGTTAGGATTTCGAGACAATCCGTGGCTGGTATGACACCGTCATCCATCACCCATAGCCATTCATATCCAGCTTCAAACATTGTTTTTAGACTTGTGTATTGCCCACCTGAAGAACCAACATTCTCCTGCTGAATAATTGTTAAATCAGAATATAAATCAACTTGTTGGCTAAGCCAAGCATCTGTGCCGTCTGTCGAAGCATTATTAACAATAAAGATTCTATCAGGCTTCACGGTCTGTTCTCTCAGTCTTTCTATAAGTCGTTTGAGTAGTTCCAAACGATTGTGTGTTACCACTCCGACCGCTAAATTATCCATTGCTGATATTAAATCTATATCCAAAATCCCTCTTAGGTATAAAAAATAAACCGCTAATTTACTATTTTTTTTGCACGTGACAAAATAATAGAAGTGGGATTAGTTGTATAACATTATTTAAAAACAAGAAAAGTACGTTAAACTACTCTACAGTATGATGTGAAAATATTGTGAATAACTTTAAGAAAACTTCATTGTTTATTAAAAAAAATTAATTATATTTGTATTTTACTATATGGAGGATTTATGAAAAGTTACAGAAAAGATTTATGGTTTAATACGGCGAAGCGTCGTGAATACATAAATATTACATCTCAAATCAAAGAAGCGTTGACCGAAAGTGGTATTCAGGAAGGATTTATCCTCGTAAATGCAAAGCATATCACAGCGAGTGTATTCATCAATGATGATGAGGCCGGATTGCATCATGATTTCGAAGTTTGGTTAGAAAAGTTAGCTCCTGAAAAGCCTTATAATCAATACAAACACAACGGCTACGAAGACAATGGTGATGCCCATTTAAAACGCCAAATAATGGGGCGTGAGGCTGTAATTGCAGTTACAGAAGGAAAATTAGATTTGGGACCATGGGAACAAATTTTCTACGGAGAATTTGACGGCAAGCGTAAAAAAAGTATCTTAGTGAAAATTATAGGCGAATAAGCGTAATAAATATAACAGAAAATTATTATTTTCAGCTCTTTGAAAAAAACAGGGCTGAAAATTATTTTTTTTTATCAAAGAGTAGTGTATATTTGGTAAAATCTGTATTAAATTGTAATTTTGAACTTCGAGATGTGGTTAATGTAAAATTTTACGGAATAGATTGAATGAAAAGAATTTTAGTTACAGGGGCCTTAGGGCAAATTGGCTCGGAATTAATTTTTGCACTCTGCGGAAAATATGGCAAGGAAAATATTGTTGCATCTGATATTCGTGATAATGCACCTGCAAAGATAACAGAGGCAGTTGCCTACGAGCAAATTGATGTACTCAACAGAGACAGACTCGAAGAGGTAATCAAAAAATACGAAATCGACTCAATTTTTCACATGGCTGCAATACTATCAGGAACTGGAGAACAAAATCCACAGTTATGTTGGGAAGTAAATATGACAGGTTCTCTGAATGTTCTGAACTTAGCAGTTAAACATAAATTGGATCGTATTATTATTCCTTCTTCAATCGCAGTTTGGGGCGAAGGAGTTCCTAAAGAGAATGTTCCACAGAGAAGTGTTTTACGACCTGCTTCGATGTATGGGGTAACAAAAGTTGCAGGCGAAAGACTGTGCGACTACTATGTTCAAAAATACGGTATTGATGTACGTGGTCTTCGCTACCCGGGTATAATTTCATCAGAAACTCTACCTGGAGGCGGAACTACTGATTATGCTGTAGAAATATATTATGAAGCCGTAAAAAACAGAAAATATAAGTGTTTCTTAAGCAAAGGTACCGTTCTACCAATGATGTATATGCCAGACTGTATCAAAGCAACTATAGACTTGGCAGAAGCTGATTTTGGCAATCTTGTTCACCATAGCGACTTTAACTTAGCTGCATTTAGCTTTGGGCCGGAAGATATTTATGCTTCAATAAAAAAATATATACCTGATTTTGAAATTACTTACGAACCTGATTTCCGACAAGAAATTGCAGATTCATGGCCAGCTTCTATCGACGATTCGGCAGCAAGAAACGAGTGGAATTGGAAACCGGAGTTTGACTTGGACACAATGACAAAAGATATGTTAGATAAACTCACAGAAAAACATAAAAAAGGTCTTATCTAATAGTAACGTATTAATCGAATACTATGAAGAGGTGGGTTATAAATCTGCCTCTTTTTTTGTGGAAACTATTTGGGTCGTATATTAATAACCCTCTCTCCCGAATCCTCTTCATCAAGATAGATAGGTAGTGTATAGTAGGTATTATTCTGCCAAAAATCGAACTGGTCGTCGAAATTTACAGATACAGGATTTCCTGACTGACCTCCTGGCATGGCATAGTAAACATACTCCTCCGACATATCCGCAATAAACCTTGCTGAGGCTCCATAGCTTGAGTTTTGATGTGAATGAGAATTTGTAATAGTAGTATGATGTCCACCCATAGGATAGTTTTTCACAGGATATGCAGCTTGAATTTTACTAATATTTGAAAGATTGTGCTTAACTTGGATTTGGTGCAAATATTCGTAACGCCAGTCAAAAATATCGGAAGATTCAAAATTCATAATAAGCGAGTTTACCCCCTCCATTAGGCTCACAAAAATCAGATAATAGGCGTTTTCCTGCTCCTCTTCTGTATCTATATTGTCGAACCAATGGGAGGATTGGTGTACAGTCAAAAGCTCGTAAATCTTTCCGTAAGAATAATCAGGAAAATCCATATATTGCAGATACAATTCCTCTCCAAGCTCGTCAGCAAAAGTATTATAAAGTAGCCTATCCATAAAAGACACAAAAATTGATGCTTCCACAGAGACGCTTGAAAATATAAAATCCCATTTCTCAAGTAACTCCAACGCTTCGATTTGTTTGTCGTTGAGATGTTGTTTATTTTGATTCCAAACGGGAATACAAATATTAAGAATTTCTTCCGTGTAAGATGAATAAATATCAGTCTGTAGAATTTTTGCATCGGTAGCATCGAAATAATCAGAAGCAATAAGAACATCTGATATTCTCTTAGCCCTTGCCCAATTAGCCCAATACTTCGCTGTTATCAAACTGTCAGATGAAAAAAGTTTGTTATTTGCCGACACCAAAAATGAGTTAGAATCATTCACAATTTGTACATGATTCCATTCAATATCAGAACTCATTTGGTCTTCACTTCGTAGTCCACACTTGTTTTCCATCTCTAATATTCCTATATCAAGAGGAAAAGAATACTCCAAGCTATCAATCTTTTTTTTGAAATTAGCATACAATCCGTAATTTCCATCTCTATCCCCCATACCCCAAACAAGATTCGGATATTTCCAATTCTTGATAATATTTTCAAAATCAACCTTATTACTCGCTTTTGAAATTTTAGAAAGAACATCTACCTCATCAGAGAATTTTTCCACATCTAAATTAACGATTACACCATACTTGCGGAATATCTCGGAACTTTTAGAAATCGCATTAACTGAATATTTATCAAAAATTTTACCTTGAAGTAGCTTTCTTCCAGCAACTTTTTTCTGAAAATAGACATGTGGCTGAAGTCCGGCAATAGCAATTGTATCACGTTCTAATTGGATTGTTACAAGAGAATCATTTGCGTTTTTATAAAATTCTCCGGTGCTGTCCACCTCAACTATATAAAAATCAGCATCATCGGTTCTCATCGAGGTTATACCCCAAGATAATTTCTCATTTCTCCCCGAAAAAAGAAAAGGAAATCCGGGCAAAGAATAGCCGGAGCATAAGTCTCCTGAATACTGATATTGCATCATATACCAAGGAGCAGGAAGGGTCATAGAAGAATGCAAATCATTACTCAAAATCACTGGAGAATTTGGGGAATCCATATCTTTCTTTGTTATCCACAAATTACAGCCGTCGATGGTAGGATTAAAAATTAATAATTCCATAACTTCGTTTAGATTGAACCCGTTTCCAAAATAAAATTCATCTCTATCATCTCTAATAGTATAGGCTACCTCAGATTTGTCTGTAACCAAAGTATCCTCGATAATAGGCATAAATTCCTCGTAAGTTACATTTTGTTTTTCTAAGAATTGAATAGGCATATTTTCAGGATAATTGGGTAACAAATCTAACGCTTTATTCCTGCCTATTTTCTCTGCTGTATTCGCCAAGAAAAGTTCAAACCACATAGCAACACTTTGCTTAATAGCAAATAGACGGTGTATTTTTATGCAGTCTTCTGGTTTCCACTTCTCCGGCTTAATATCAAAAGCACCAAATTCGAAAGGTAAATTTTTATCATTTTTAGTAATATACTCGTTTACTCCATCGGCATAATGTTTGAGAATGTTTTTTGAGCCTGTGGGAAGGTTTTGATAAATATCTTTTGCGGCTAAATTAAGATCTAAAGAACGCATAAACTTATCAACCTGAACGTACTCTACTCCAAGGATTTCGGAAAGTCTGCCGTCTATTATTCTTCGGTTAAATTCCATTTGCCAAAGCCTGTCTTTTGCGTGTACGTAGCCCATAGAAAACAGAATATCATCTTCGTTTTGAGCTTGTATAAATGGTATTCCATTAATATTCACATGAATTTTTACTGCAGAGCTAACCTTATCTGTCCGAAAGTCATCAAAAGATGTATCCTCTGAAATTCCATAGTTGTATGCCATAAAAAAATATACAGTCAAACCAACGAGTAGTATCGAAAGGCTCATAACCACTATCGGATGAAATAAATAGTATTTTTTTTCTACCTCTCTCTCGCTCATAGCCACTTATTTTCCTTGTACCATCGGACTGTTTTTTTCATGCCTTCTTCGAGTGAAACTGAATTTTTGAAACCAATCTCATGTTCCGCTTTTTTATGAGAACATACCCAATACTGCTGACTGAAATCAATAGCTTTTTCGTAATTAAAAACGGGAGTAGATCCAATTAATCCGCTAAATTTCCCCGAAATAATACCTGCAATCTTCACTAAAAAATGGGGCAGTCTTATTCTTAACATTCTATTTCTACCAAGTGCTTTAGCCATAGTTTCGACTAAGGTTTCCCAATCGTAAAACTCATCTGACGATATAAAATATATTTCGCTTTTCGAATTCTCTGATTCTCCACATAATAATGTTCCTCTTGCTAATTCAGGACCATAGATTAAACTGATATATTTTTGATTAAAACCTATCAAAAAACCAATATCCTTATTAATAATCTTAAAAACATCAAATATAGCTGAATCACGTGGCCCGTAAACTGCAGGAGCACGAACTATTGTAATAGGTAAATTATCAAAATTGCTTTTCAGATACTCCTCTGTAGCCAACTTTGAATAGGCATAAGCTGTTATAGGATTGGTAGGCATTTCTTCAAGAGAAGGCTTTTCAAGAGATTCAGCAGGCCCTGATACAGCTTGACTACTCATGTAAATAAATCGTGTAAGATTTGGGTTAATATCAATCGTAGCTTCGCAAATTATTTTGGTAACATCAAGGTTAGATTTCATAAATTCAGCTTTGTTTTTAGCAAACGTCGCTCCTGCAACATGATAGATATAGTCCACACCTTCTACTAACTTCTTCACTGATTCCATATCTTCAAAATTAGTTTCTATAAGCTCAATATTTTTATTACCCAACCAGCGTCGATTCGAGGTTTTACGGATAGAACAGCGTACTTCATATCCCTTTTGCAAAAGAAGGTCGACTATATGAGAACCGATAAATCCCGTCGCTCCTGTTACCAAAGCCTTCATTTATACTTCTGCCTCTAATGCTTTCTTTTTATCAATTTTATTCACAACCGCACGATAGATAAATAACGCAATCGCAGATGTCAATCCAATAGCTGCAAAGTAATACCAAATATAATGAGCATTAGCATATAATTGAGTCATCTGTTCAGCAGTATAATTTGCAAATTCAGTAGAATTAGGGTCAGGACAGTATTTTTGAAGTAAAAATCCTGATAAACCAAAACCAATAATTGATGACAAGAAAGCATCTAAATGGCTGAAACCAAGATATAAGCCCTCTTCACCCTTCGGAGCTTGTAACGAAAAATATTCTAAATAACGAGGGGAAATAAAACATTCTGCCAACCCTTGGAAACTAATACCAATAAGCATCCAAAGTACGATTGGGTGCATTGTGAACAAACCAAATATACTTACTTCAACCCCTGTTTTAACTGCCATAATATGCCCTATCCCCATACACAAAGCAGAAATAGGCATAAGCATCATACCGATATTCATCGTTGTTATAGCCCTTAATTTTTTTGTAGCGGCCTGTACGAAATAAACCAAACATACCACAATCAAAGGATTTACCAAAGAAATAAATTCGGGTGACGCATCTTTTCCGACCATACGAATCACGTATTTTGGCATAGTCGCATATAGTTGATGCTGAATAAGCCAAAAACCAGTAATAATTATCACCAAAAACAAAAGACGCATATTTGTTATGACTGCAATCAATGACCGCCATATATCACTAATTGATTTACCTTCACCTTCCGAGTCTATAGACTTATAGAAGAAGTAACATAAGAGTAGTGCAAGCAATGTCATTCCAGCAGAATATAGGCTAACATATTGTACACCTAATTCCAAACGAATAGGATAGGCAATAGACTTACCGGTAAATGAACCAACATTCACTATAGCATAAAAAATTGAAAATGCCCTAGCCCTTTTTTCTTCGGTTGAAGATTTAGAAACCGTTGCTGAGATAATGGATTTGATAAATGAACCACCAATCATCGCAATTATCAAGGCTAATATGACCAAGACTTTGTAGGTAAATAATCCAAGTGTCGCATATCCAATAGTCAATAATGAGAACGCAATTAATATTGCCTTTCTATATCCTATTTTATCGGAAATGGCCCCTGTAAATGTAGGCAAAAAGTATAAACCACCGGAGAATACACCACCGATTATACCTGCCCAAATATCATTAAATCCTACGAAATCTGTAAGATATAGGGTGATTGAGATGAACATACCGTAATATGCAGCACGTTCCAACAACTCCACCCCATTCGCCACCCAAAACGAGCGAGGATATGTATTTTCTATTTTTGACATTTTTTTACCTATAAGGCTCTGTGAGCTATATCTTTTCTAAAATACTTATTATCAAAATTAACTTTATCCACCGCTTTATACGCATCAGCAACTGCCGTTTTTAAATCAGATGAAATTGCTGTAACTCCAAGAACTCTACCTCCAGCTGTGATAATCTTGCCGTCTTCTTCTTTAGTTCCAGCATGATAAACAATTATATTTTCCTCAACATCTTTCAAACCTGTGATTTCAAAACCTTTTTCGCAAGCATCTGGATAGCCGTCCGAAGCCAAAACTACACAAGCAGCGTACTTGTCATTCTTTTCCACATAGGCCGACTTATCAATCTTTCCCTTAGCAGCAGAATAAAATAATTTAGCTAAATCTCCATTGAAAATAGGAAGAACAACTTGCGTCTCAGGATCTCCAAAGCGAACGTTAAATTCAACAACTCGCGGTTGTTCATTTTTAATCATCAAACCGCAATATAAGCAACCAACAAAAGGAGTACCTTCTTTTTTCATACCATCTAACATCGGTTCAATAATTTCTTTTTTCGCTTTTTCCAGTACTGTAGGAGTTACCACAGGAGCTGGAGAATATGCTCCCATACCACCTGTATTCTTGCCGGTATCACCTTCTCCAATACGCTTATGGTCTTGCGAAGATGCTAGAGTTACATAGTCGCTACCATCGCATACAGCAAATATTGAAGCCTCTTCACCGTGCATAAACTCTTCGATTACTACTCGATTACCTGCTGAACTGAATGCTCCACCAAAAATATCATCAATAGCTTCGTGAGCTTCTTCGTAAGTATCGGGAATGACAACACCTTTACCTCCTGCAAGCCCATCTGCTTTCAATACGATAGGCAATGTATGGCCTTCGATATATTCATGAGCTTTTTCTGCTTCGGGAGCTGTAAAAGTTTTATATGCAGCCGTTGGAACATTATTTTTGAACATGATACGCTTTGCAAAATCCTTTGAGCTTTCCAAACACGCCGCTGCTTTTGACGGACCGAAAACGGCCACATCTGTACCTTCAAAAACATCGGCAATACCATCTGCCAAAGGCTGTTCATGGCCGACGACAATCATATCAATCTTGTGATTTTTACAAAAATCTTCGACAGCATCAAAATTGGCAGCAGAGATTTCTGCTTTCTTCGCTACTTCAAAAATACCAGGGTTGCCCGGAGTACAATACAATTTAGTCAAAGATGGAGACTTTGCCAATGCAATTGCCAAACTGTGCTCTCTGCCACCGCTACCGATAAGTAATACTTTCATTCTATTTTCCTATGAATTTATTAATTTATTTTTTCTATTTATTTTTTCTATTTATTTTGTGATGATTGGTTTCCAAACATCATTTGACAATGGCTTGGAAGACATTTTGGATAACAAATCCATCATATATTCTTCTTCGCTCATACCACTCTGCCCGATAAACTGTTGTAATCCATAGCCTGTTTGCATCATCACGTATTTTACATCAAATTTCCACTTACCCTCTTCTTTCACAAATTTGAATTGCATTGGAATTTCACGTCCGTTGTTGATAACTCTTGCAGTTGCGATATTATCTTTGAACGTAATGCTACCCAACTCTGAATTAGAAATAGCTTCTTGACCAATAAATCCCATATTCACGCCATATTCGAATAGATTAATACCACTTTCTTTCAGTTTTATTAAATCATTTGGATTTGACCTCCAACGCAGAGAAAGAATCATTAGTTTGTCAATCAGAGGCATTGCTGTAACGGTCGTACTATCGGCTTCCAATACATAATCCATAATAATGTCGTAGTACTCCATTCCGGCTTTATTAATATTAGCTATAGCCAATTTACCATTGCCTTTCAATAACCCTTGCTTATAATTTTTGTAACAGTTTTTCACTAAAAATTGAGGGTCCATATCTTGGATTGTGTTTTCCTTCTTCTCTTTATTTTCGCAAGATGTAGCTGAGAAAGCGACAACTACAAAAACAAATAAATATTTCATTAACTTCATAATTTCCAAACTCAATTAATCGTAAATTACAAAAATACAAAAAAAATGGGAGATAAAAAACAACTGACAAAATGACATCACAAAAAGCATAAAATGACATTATGACAATTAAAACTGCAATTTTGTCACTAAAAGATATTTTGGCATAGTATTTCTATGTAGTCATTCGGATTGTTTTTTTGTTTATGGAAACAAAATGATAGATAATCCGAGTAATGAAGTTGAGAATATATGTTTTATAAATTTTTTGGGAGTTCGACATGGCTTTAAGACCATTACACGACAGAATATTAATTAAACCGGCTGCTGCCGAAGAAGTAACTAAAGGCGGTATTATCATTCCTGATACTGCAAAAGAAAAACCACAACAAGGCGAAGTAATCGCAGTTGGCAACGGTAAACAAACTGAAGACGGCAAAGTTATTCCTATGGAAGTTCAAGTTGGCGATAAAGTACTATACGGAAAATACTCAGGTACAGAAGTCAATGTAGCAGGTGACGAATTATTGATGATGCGTGAATCAGACGTATTTGCAATCGTCGAGTAACAGATTTTTTTTGTCCTAAGGACGTAAAAAAATCATTTTAAAAATATTAATATATTATAAATAAATTTGAAAATTAAGGAGAAAATATAGATGTCAGCAAAAATCATCACTTTCGATGTTGAAGCTCGTAATGCCCTAAAATTGGGACTTGATAATTTGGCAAATGCCGTAAAAGTTACTTTAGGCCCTAAAGGTCGTAATGTAGTAATTGATAAAAAATTTGGTGCACCTACTATCACTAAAGATGGTGTAACTGTAGCAAAAGAAGTTGAATTAGAAGACCCAAATCAAAACTTGGGTGCAAACATGGTTCGTGAAGTTGCGTCCAAAACTTCAGATGTAGCTGGTGATGGTACCACAACTGCAACGGTTTTGGCTCAAGCAATCTATCGTGAAGGTTTGAAAAACGTTACTGCTGGAGCAAATCCAATGGATTTGAAACGTGGTATTGATATTGCCGTTGAAAAAGTAAAAGAAGGTTTAAGAGAATTAAGCCGTGAAGTACAAGGCAAAAAAGAAATTTCACAAGTAGGTACAATCTCTGCTAATAATGATCCAACAATCGGCGGTTTAATTGCTGAAGCAATGGAAAAAGTCGGCAAAGATGGTGTAATCACAGTTGAAGAAGCAAAAGGTACGGATACTTCAATGGAAACTGTAGAAGGTATGCAGTTTGACAGAGGTTACTTATCACCTTACTTTGTTACAGATGCTGATTCAATGGAAACTAAATTAGAAGATCCATTCATTTTAATCTATGACAAAAAAGTTTCTGCAATCAAAGATTTACTACCTATCCTTGAAAAAACTTCACAATCAGGCCGTGGATTATTAATCATCGCTGAAGATATTGAGGGCGAAGCTCTTGCTACTTTGGTTGTAAATAAATTGCGTGGTACATTGAAAATCGCCGCTGTTAAAGCTCCAGGATTTGGTGACAGACGTAAAGCAATGTTGGAAGATATCGCAGTATTAACTGGTGGTACTGTTATTTCCGAAGAAAAAGGATTCAAATTAGAAAATTCTACTTTAGCTGATCTTGGTACTGCAAAATCAATCGTTATCGACAAAGATAATACTACTATAATTGAAGGTGCAGGCGAAACTGAAGACATCAAAAAACGTGTGAACGAAATCAAAGTTCAAATCGAAAATACTACTTCAGATTACGACCGTGAAAAACTTCAAGAACGTCTTGCTAAATTAGCAGGTGGTGTAGCTGTTCTTCGTATCGGTGCTGCTACAGAAGTTGAAATGAAAGAGAAAAAAGCTCGCGTTGAAGATGCTCTACACGCAACTCGTGCAGCAGTAGAAGAAGGTATCGTTCCAGGCGGTGGTACTGCTTACTTGCGTATAGCTGATACATTAGAAAATCTTGAAGTTGCTAACGCTGACCAACAAACTGGCGTTATGATTATCAAACGTGCTATCGAAGAACCAATTCGCCAAATCGTTAGAAATGCAGGCGGTGAAGCAGCGGTAATCGTAAATAAAATTAAAGAAGGTAAAGGTGCTTTCGGTTACAATGCTTACTCAGATACTTTTGGTGATATGTACGAAGAAGGGGTTATTGACCCAACTAAAGTTAGCCGTGTAGCTCTTGAAAATGCAGCATCAGTTGCGGCGTTGATGTTGACTACTGAATGTACTATCGTTGAAGCTCCTGAAAAAGAAGGTGCAATGCCTCCAATGGGCGGAATGCCAGGCGGAATGGATATGGGCGGAATGGGCATGATGTAATAGATGAGTTCATCTATTTGAATTGAATTCACATCATACTCAATTTATTTCAATCATCGGGAGTTGTATATTTTTAGCTCCCGATGATATTTTTTACATACAGAGAATGATATTTAGTATTTAGTATTTTGTTAAATATAGGCTGTAGCTCTATGAAAAATATAAATAAAGTTCTCGCATTGCTATTTTTAGCACTCTTCCCTATTTCTTGTGAAATGATTGAATACCACCCCTATGATACAAATTTAGAAGGTGAAAGCACACGTATCAATCAAAAAAACATCACAAAACTTGATACAATCACAAGTAATAAAGACACTCTCAGATTCATACTGATGGGAGATTCACAGCGTTTTTATGATGAAACTCATGATTTTGTCAAAGCGGTTAATAAGAGAAACGATATTGATTTCGTTTTACATGGGGGCGATATTTCTGATTTTGGATTAAAGTCTGAGTATGTATGGATTAATGATATTATGGATAATTTAAAAATTCCATATATCACAATCGTTGGTAACCACGACCTTGTGGGAAAAGGCGGCGATATTTATGAGGCAATGTATGGAGATATGAATTTCTCATTCATTTTCAAACGTACTAAATTTATTTGTATCAATACAAACGCTTTAGAATACGATTATGGAACAGATGTACCCGATATGAATTTCATTAAAAAAGCCATCTCAGATACACTTGAGGATTCATATGACCGCACAATCGTTGCTATGCATGCGAATCCGGGTAATTCACAGTTCAATAACAACCTCGGAGACTATTTCCAAGAAACAATCAAGAAATCTAAAAATTTACAATTCTGTCTTCACGCTCATACTCATACTTTGAAAGCAGAAGACTACTTCAACGATGGAGTAATGTACTACGGCTCCGATGATATGGAAGGCAGAAACTATATGGTATTTACAGTTACCAAAGATTCATATAATTACGAAGTAGTATATTTTTAGGAGATGAGATGACATGAAAAAAATAGTATTGGCACTATTAATATTTTCTATGAACCTATCCTCGTCTTTAGCAGTTATAGATGATGATGTAAGAGCAAAAAGAGAAGAATTTAAGGAAAAAAGAAAATCAAACTGGCTCAAACTTATTCCAGATCACAACAAAACTCACTTTGCCGGTTCAATGGGAATACTATCCGTTGGAGTTGGTTGGGATTACGGAAAAAATATTAAATGGGAAACAGATATTTTTTTAGGTTATCTTCCTAAATTTGAGAGTAATAAAGGCTCTGCAACTTTTACAATTAAACAAACTTTTATTCCATGGGAATATCAATTTAACGAGTCATGGTCTTTTGAACCTATAAGGACAGGAATATTTATAAATCGAACTTTTGGTAAAGACTTATGGACAACTCTACCTGATAGATACCCAACAAAAGACTATTATTATTTTGCTACAAATTTAAGATTTAATGTATTTATCGGAGAGTCCATAAAGTATCAACTACCGAAGAATATAATTTTTGAATCAGCATCATTTTATTATGAATTTAATACAAATGAATTATATATCATAAGTGCATTGGATAATGAATACTTAGGTATATGCGACATTATAAAATTTTCGTTCGGAATTAAAATGCAAATATAGGTAGTTTAGCATCTGAATAATTTGGTACACAAAGTGCAGACAATCACAATGAGATATGTCCAGTAAAAATGACAGAGTTAAATAAACATAATAGATGCACCTAAGTAGAGGAACTATACCTGTGTATGAAATAATGCTATATCCCGTTGAGTAATATCTAAGTGAATTGGAAGCATAGCTAATGTATTTTCTGTATCTGAAAATATGACTTTTGAGAGAAAGAAAAAATCAATATTTTAATCCTCGGGAGCCCCATTTTAGCTCCCGGTGATGTTTTTGTATAATTGATTATAGACATAAAAAAACCCGATTAAAAAATCGGGCTTCCTATTGGGGCGAAGGACGGGACTTGAACCCGCGACAACCGGAACCACAATCCGGGGCTCTACCAACTGAGCTACCATCGCCATCAAATTAGAATTCAAAATTAGTGCTTTTTGATGACATGGCCAAAATTTTCCCTCAAAAAAGATATAAAACTTTATAAACATTGCAATTTAATGAATAAAAAGCTGTATTTTTGAAGTTTATGTTTAAATGTGTAAATTAGCTAAATATATATATGCGAAATAATTATGATATTATAGTAATCGGTGGTGGTCATGCTGGAATAGAAGCAGCCCAAGTTGCTGCAAGAATGGGAATGGATACCTTACTTCTATCAATGAGTCTCGAGACTTTAGGCAAACCTTCTTGTAACCCGTCAATCGGCGGAAGTGCAAAAGGACATATCGTTAAAGAAATAGATGCTTTGGGGGGCTATCAGTCAATTATAGCCGATAGATCAGGCATTCATTTTAAGATGCTGAACACCTCAAAAGGCCCTGCTATTTGGTCTCCACGATGTCAAATTGATAAATTTTTGTACCCGAAAATTGCTTTTGAGCTATTGAATAGTACCCCAAATCTAACCTTAGCTGCCGGAACAGCAAAAGAGGTTCTGATAGACAATTATAAAGTTGCCGGAATTATTACAAACCATGATGAAAAAATTAATGCAAAATCTGTAATTCTATGTGCCGGAACATTCCTCAATGGCCTTATGTTCACAGGTGATGTAGTTACGGAAGGAGGACGACAGGACGAACCGTCTTCATATCATCTTTCAGATATGCTTAAATCGGAAGGTTTTGATTTGGGACGTTTGAAAACAGGTACTCCTCCAAGAATAGCTGCTGAATCTATAGATTACTCAAAAGTCGCGATCGAAAAGGGAGACGAAAATCCTGAGCCATTTTCATACAAGACAGAGAAAGTCGAAAACAAAATCGAGTGCTACGCTACCGAAACCAACGAAACAACTCATGATATTTTACGGACAGGTTTCGAAGCCTCTCCCCTTTTTCAAGGACGAATCAAGGGTACTGGCCCGAGATACTGCCCGTCAATTGAGGACAAAATCAATCGTTTTAGCGAAAGAAATAGCCATAAAATTTTGATAGAACCAGAAGCACTTAATTCAAATTCCTATTATGTGAACGGCTATTCTTCAAGTCTTCCGGCAGATGTTCAGCTTCGTGGATTACATACAATTCCAGGATTAGAAAACTGCGAAATGCTTCTACCAGGATATGCTATTGAATATGATTTTTTCTTCCCATACCAGTTAAAATTTACACTTGAAACTAAAGCGATAGCAAACCTATATTTTGCCGGCCAAATCAACGGAACTTCAGGATATGAAGAAGCTGCCGGGCAAGGATTAGTTGCGGGTATAAACGCTGCTCTCAAAATAAAAAATGAAGAACAGTTTGTTCTGAAACGTTCCGAATCTTATATCGGTGTTTTGATTGATGATTTAGTGAATAAAAGTACTGAAGAACCGTATCGTATGTTCACATCTCTCGCCGAATACCGACTACTTTTGAGACAAGATAATGCTGATTTTCGATTGATGGAATATGCCAATAAGTTTGGTTTGATTGAAGAAAAACATTATCGGGAACTTACTCACAGAAAGGAATTAATTGAAAAGGGAATGGATTATACAAAAAAAATCAAATTACCTCAAGAAGTTCTTAATCCCTATTTGGAGACAGTAAGCGAAAGCGAAGTCGAAGGTACAACCGACTTATACTCAATAGCCAAGCGAAGTAAGATTGATTTTCCATCTATGATGAAAACTATTTTCAGTAACTTTGAAATGAATGATGATTATATTCATGAAATTCTGAATTACCCTAAAGCTCTGTTGCAATTAGGATTTGAGCTGAAATACGAAGGCTATATAAAACGCCAAAAGAAAGATATTGACTACTTCCTTAAAAACGAGCATAAATATATCCCTGATAATTTCGATTACAGCAAAGTTCAATCAATATCCAATGAAGCACGCGAAAAATTAGAAAAAATCCGACCAGGCTCATTAGGTCAGGCTTCAAGAATATCAGGAGTTTCGGCGGCTGATGTTTCAGTACTATCTTTGTTTTTGAAATAGATAATATTGTATTCTAATAGAGACGTTCGATAAAGGCAGTTCGTCTCTATCTATAAATTAAAATTTTCTTAGAGTACAGCCTATTCTCAGTTTTTAAAATTACAAAATAGCTTCCTGATGCAAAATTGGATAAGTCAACAGAAATAATTTCATTAGCAATAAGTATATTATTTTCAAATACCTTAACCAATCTACCTTCAGAATCGTAAATCATTAATTCTGCGTTATAGAGAGGAATGTTTGTGATTGATATTTCAAATATTCCTGAATTTGGATTCGGGATAACATTCAGCTCTCGACTATCGAAAACATACTCAATCCCTACGAAAACCGTATCACGGGAAGATTTTGAACAGCCATTTTCATTATATACAATAAGATAGTAATCTCCCCCCTTATCGTAAAAGAATTCTTTTTCTGTTCCCATCAGGCTATCTTTCGGTTCTTGTATCAACCACCACTCATATTTATAAGCTAAATCTTTACAAATTAATACTTTATCTATTTTATTATATTCAATTTTCGGAGTAGGTGGAGCAGCCATTATAGATAAACTCAGCGTATCGGAAAAATGAACATTTCCATTAACATCAAGCACTTCACACCAGTAATAGTTCGGCTCGTTTGTGGTGATGGTTTGCATGGTATCGCCTGTACTCCAGCGATATTCCATGTACCCTCTTGTCGCATCAAGTATTGCGTATCCATCAGGGCAAATCGCTGTTTGTCCAGTTAGAGAAACTATTGTTGGAGCGTAAGTTTTTCCTATAAATATATTATAGTTTGTTGTATCTGTACATCCTAAATCATTGGTTGCAATAATCCTTATCAATCCATCAAGCGAATCAGGAGACCAATGAATTTTTACCATATCGGTACCCTGTCCTTCCAAAATTTCGCCGTTCACCACTTCCCATTGATAAGTGAAATTAGTATCCATGAATACTTGATATTCCACAATATCATCTTGAGCAACGAATAGTTTTCCGTAGATTGGTATTTGAGGAAGAGTATCAACAGTTAGATTAAGCGTATCAGAATAGCCCCAAACAGTATCTGCATCGACAACATGACACCAATAACGCCCCGTTCTAAAAACCGTGTCTAATCTCGTAGTAGCACCGGAACTCCAAAAATATTTTTCGTAGCCCTCTCCTGCATCAAGAATTACCCAATCATGCTTACAAACCGTCATATTGCCCGCCTGATTAAGATTAAAAGCGAATGGATTAGGATGTGAATACACAGTAAATTCGGAAGAATCCGAACAATGTAAAGTATTTGCAGCATTCATCTTTACAGTATTCATTTTTTGAGAAGTCCAGCGGACTTTCACAGATTCAGTATTGAGTGGAGTAAGAACTTCCCCACCTTCTACTTCCCAATTATAATCGGTTTCACTCTCGATTTTCACCCAATAATTTTCAAGCGTATCGGGATATGTAAATCGGTTTCCGAAGACTATGTTAGATGGAGTATGTTTAACTTTCACGAAAATTTTAGTTGAATCCAGTACCCCCACTGCATTTGAAAATTTTACTTTGTAATACATTGATGTATCAGGATTTGCAAAAACTAAAAGAGAATCTGTTCTATTGAGTTTGTAATCAGGATACCATTCTACAAAGTAAGTAGAATCCATAGTAGGAATAGTAAATGCTGACAAAACAGCCGTCTCCTTAAGGCAAATTGTAACCGTATCCGTCAAAAAATATATCTCTGTTAAATCAGGTTTGAACTTTGTTAAAAATACTTCCGTTTCTGTTTCTTTATCCAAAATTTTATCAAGAGCATTCTGAGAAATTGGAAAATCATCTGATTCTGTTTTCCCAATTATCGTAAGTACACCAGAGGAATCAAATTTTACTCTGTGGGCAATATCACTCTTTGAACCACCGAGATAAGTCGAGTAGCTCAAGTGCCTGCCATTATGAATAAATCTTGAAATGATTGCATCAGAAGTATTACCAATTTCAAAAAGTGTATCCTGTTTATTTTTCAAAGTAATAGGATAATCATTTGAAGTAGAATATCCTATAATATTTGTTCCATTAGTATGCTTATCAATAGACAAATTAATCCCGTAATCATAAGCAGAACCACCAATAAAAGTTGAATAATCTAAATTTTCAGTATGAGGATTGTAAATCATATAAGCAATATCAGAAACCCCAATACTGTACTCTCCTTTATTAAAAATTTTCTGGTAGGCATCTGCTGTTATTGGAAAATCTCCCGATTTAGTATTACCAAGAAGATGAAAATTCCCAAATCTGTCAGTATCAATAGAAAATACTTCATCATCATTACTTCCACCAATTAACAGAGAATAATCAATATTGCTAAAATCCTGATTAAATTTAGTTATGAATATATCACATTTATCTTCTTGCAAATTATTATAGTTAGACGGTGTTCTTTGAGGGAAATTTCCTGAAAAAGTGATACCTGAAAATACCGGTTCATCATTCTCATCAAATGTAAAACATTCTACAAAATCATGTTTGCTACCGCCTAAGTAGGAACAATACTGCAAGTGAGTCAGAGATGGCGAAAGTTTTGCCATCCAGCCCTCGTATTTTCCGTTATTTATTTTTTGAAAAGCGTTTTCTGTTACGGGAAAATTTTCAGTACTCTTCGTATAGCCGGCTATGATAAGGTTTCCAGATTGATCATACTGCATATCTTGAATGTAATCGTCATGATTTCCACCAAAAAGAGTTGAGTAAAGTAGCTTTCGGCCGTCAGCAGAAATTTTAACAATCACAACATCGTAATTACCTATAATTTCAGGAAATAAAGCGTCATCAGTTACAGGAAAATTATTGTAAGCACGAGAAGTCCCACCTATAACGATATTATTATTTTTATCGAGGGTAATACATTCTCCTAAATCATTGAATTTTGAACCTATATAGGTTGAAAAAATCACATACTTGCCACTTGAATCGAACTTAGTTACGAAAATATCATTATACTCATGATCCGAATCATTGAAATCCGAATCATAGGCATTTTTGATGTAGAAATCCGGCGATAAAGTATATCCGACTATGTATATAAATCCTTCATCATCAACTACCATATCCCGAACTATATCAGCATTTGAACCACCAAAATAAGAGGAATAAATCAGATTATTTACCAATCTTCCTGATTGAAGTGCTGCTCGTTTTTTCTGTAACTTAGCTACCTCTTTTCCTGAAAAATGATATTTTATTCCGCTGTCATATTGATAATTATCAACCTCATCTGCTTTTACAGAAAAAGATGTAACTACCATAATTATCAACATGTAAATATTTTTTTTCATTATCTTGCTCTTTCGTCGGGGTCCCACATATATTTATGGATTTGCAGTTGTAATTTCAAATTTTTTCCCGATTCCAAAATCCATTCTGCTAAGGTTGCCGGCTCAACTTTTCCGAAAACAGGGGATATATTAATTACAAATACACGTGAGAGAAGAAAATATTTATCAATCAAACTTATAGCCCAATCAAAGTCTTCCTTACCTCCCACTACAAATTTTAATTCGTCATTTTTCGTCAAATGCTGAATATTGGTGTAAACATTTTTAGGCTCCATACCTGAACTTGGACATTTAAAATCCATAATCTTTATAACTTCCTTGTTCAAACGTGAAACATCAACGGTCCCTGAAGTTTCGACCGCGATTGTATAATTCGCAGCAACAAGCAACTCTATTAGCTGATAAATTGATTCCTGCAAAAGTGGCTCTCCGCCCGTAAACTCAATGAAGTTACATTTGAACTTGTTTAATTCGTTATATATTTCCTGACCATCTACCTCCCGTCCTTCGTCATTTTCTAAAGCATAGTCAGTATCACACCATTCACAGCGACAATTACACCCTTGTAGCCTTATAAATACACAGGGGTATCCTGCAAATCGACTCTCACCCTGAATCGAATAAAAGATCTCGTTAATATTTAATTTTATCTGGTTTAGTCCCATTAATCGTTTTTCCCTTTTAAAGACACCCCCACTTTCTGCAAACGTGAGAATATCAGAATAAAAATATACCTATTGCTATTTTAAAAAAAAATCTAATATTCTACTATCATCTTCGCTCAATTAGCTTAATCTTTTAGTGTTTCCACTTCTTATAGCAATTTATTAAGCCATTTGTTGAGCTGTCGTGATTTACTACAATATCCTCAGTATCAAACTGCCCGACTATTTTTTTCGCTAATTCTTTGCCCAATTCAACTCCCCACTGGTCAAATGAATTAATATCCCAAATCACACCCTGTACAAATACCTTGTGTTCGTAAATCGCAATTAAGCTACCAAGAGTCTCAGGATTTAACTCTTTTAACATTAGTGTTGTCGAGGGCTTATTCCCTGTAAAAATCTTGTTATAGAGCAATGTAGGGTTAGATTCGAGTACTTCAGGAGTTTCTTCAAGTTCCGTCAAGGCTTCTGTTTCTGATTTCCCTTTCAACATAGCTTCACTTTGGGCAATCATATTGGCAACCAATATATCCTGATGTATTCTGCTTCTTTCGTTTTCATCTTCGTTTTTGCATACTGCAATGAAATCAACTGGTATTTCTTGAGTTCCTTGATGCAACAATTGGAAGAAACTATGTTGTGAATTAGTCCCTGCTCCACCAAATATAACCTGCCCGGTATTAGTATCGACAGTATAGCCATCTCTCTTAATAGATTTACCGTTTGATTCCATTTCTAATTGTTGAAGATAGTCAGGGAAAAGTCTCAGATTATGGCTGTAAGGTATGACTGCACGCATCTTGGTCCCGTAAAAATTAGTGTACCAAACATCTAAAAGAGCCATTATAACAGGAATATTTTCTATAAACGGAGTTTTGCGAAAATGCTCATCAATTTTGAAGGCACCTACTAGCAGTCTATCAAAATTATCATATCCGAGATAAAGAGCAATTGAAATACCAATTGAAGACCACAGTGAAAAACGTCCACCTACCCAATCCCAAAATTCAAAAATATTATCCGCCTGTATTCCAAACCCCTCTGCTTTTTCAATATCAGATGTTACCCCTATGAAATGTTTTGAAACAGCATTAATACCTAACTTTTCAATAAGATAATCTTTTGCAGTTAAAGCATTTTCCATAGTCTCTTGAGTAGTGAAAGTTTTCGATGCAATCACAAAAATAGTTGATTCAACATCTATTTCAGATAATACATTCATAATATTTAATACATCAATATTTGCTACAAAGTGAACTTTCATTCCCTCCACTGCGAACGGCTTCAATGCTCGGCATACCATTTCCGGCCCTAAATGAGAACCACCGATTCCGATATTTACAACCGTATCTATTTTTTTTCCTGTATATCCTTTGTACTCCCCAGAATGAATATTATCAGAAAACTCTTTCATTTTTGCGAGTACTCTTGATATATCCAATGTTACATTTCTATCTCCGATTAAAACAGGAGATTCGTTTTTATTCCGCAATGCAGTATGTAGAACTGCTCTCTGCTCGGTATGATTAATTGAAACACCGTTAAATAGCTTTGAAATCCACATGCGTAATTGGCATTTTTCCGCCACTAATGACAGTAGGGCCAAGATTTCCTCATCAATATTATTTTTTGAAAAATCGAAAAGGATATTTTCAAATTCAATCGAAAAGTCCTCAAAACGATTTTTATTTTCTGCGAATAACTCTTTTAAAGATACCTCTTTACTGAGAATATACCTTGTTACGAGCTTCTTCCATAAATTTGAATGCGTAATATTTTGCATATCTCGCTCCTATATATAATTCAAGTTTGCAAATATAACTATATTTAAGATACTATACAAATTAATTATTCTTCATAAAAGTAAAATTTTGTACTATCTATTCTATTTTCAAGACCATAACGGCACAAAAATTGAATATATATTTATATATTTTTAAATATTTATGGGGAAAATATGCCGGCTGTTAAACAATTTATGAACCCGGAAACAATCAAACCTAAGCAAATTCCAGTTGCTGCCCTTTTGGGAGGGCCTGCTGAATTAATTTCTTTAACTGGAGATGTGGGATTGGATAATGATATTGTTGAGAAGAATTTGCACAGACCTCAATTAGCACTAACTGGTTTTACTGAATTATTTACGTATAAACGTGTACAAATATTCGGAAATACAGAAATGTATTATCTACAAAGTCTTAGCGAAGGTGCGATGTTAAATGCAATGGAATACGTTTTTCAGTTTAACGTACCCTGTATTATTTTAACCAATAATCACACGGTTTCGGACATTATAATCCAAAGAGCAAAAAAAAGACAAATTCCAATACTACAGACAAAACAGCCGACAGTAGAAGCCTACTCAAAGGTTTCAGGATTCCTCTCAGATCATTTCGCCGAGCAGATGACTGTACATGGTTCATTCGTTGATATTTACGGATGCGGTGTTCTTTTCGTTGGGAAAAGTGGTATCGGTAAGAGTGAGATTTGTTTGGATTTAGTTGAGCGTGGGCATCGTTTAGTAGCAGATGACATAGTAGTCCTCACTCAAAAATCTGAAAATATCATCATGGGTACAGGTACTGAAACCGTTGGACATTTCATGGAAATTCGTGGTTTGGGTATCATTGATGTTCGCAGAATGTTCGGTTTGAAAGCTATACGTTTCCAAAAACGTCTTGAAATTATAGTTGAGTTAGAAACCTGGAACAATGACACAGAATACACCCGCACAGGCTTAGACAATGAACCAATCAAGGTTTTAGATGCAAATATTTTTCATGTAAAACTACCTATCCTTCCCGGCAAAAATATTACGGTTATATCTGAAGTAATTGCACTAAACTACCTGCTTAATACTTATGGATATAATGCAGCAGAAGCATTCCAAGAACAATTATCAAAAGCCATCAAAAAGAAAAGTGAGGGAAAAAATATTTTGAATGATGTTCGCATGGTAAATTATTTCTTAGATGACGAATAATCAATTAATAATTAACAAATGTAAACGTTACTATGTAAAACTGATGGACTCCGCTTCAAAAGTAGAGTCCATCTTTTTCGAGATTTGAATTGAAATATATGACATATAAGCTAAATACAGATAAACCGATAATCGCAACCGCACCAATGGAAGATGTTACAGATACAATCTTCCGAGCAGTCCTTTTAAATGATGCAAAACCAAATACCGTAAATATGGTTTTTACTGAATTTGTCCCCACTGATGGACTTTGCCATGAGGTTGGACAAGAAAAAGTTTCTCACCGTATGGTTATCTCTCCGCAGGAAAAAATACTTTTGGAAAAGCATGGTATCATTACGGTTGTTCAAATTTGGGGAGCGAACCCTGATAAATTTAGGGACTCCGTCAAACACATAGAAGAGAATTATAATTTCGATGCTTTTGATATAAATATGGGTTGCCCAATGAAAAAAATCATGAAGCAGTCTGGTGGTGCAGCACTTATAGAAACTCCTGATTTAGCAAAAGAAATCATACTCTCAGTCAAAGAAAGCACCGATAAACCTGTCAGCGTTAAGACACGAACAGGATTAAATCAGCATTCTACAGAGGAATGGATAGGGCATATTCTCGAAACAAAACCTGATATGATAACGCTACACGGTAGAACAAGAAAAATGATGTACAAAGGCATAGCAGATTGGGAAGAAATTCAGAAAGCAGCAGAGATAAGTAAAGCAACTCTCCCCGAATCTCTATTTATTGGAAACGGAGATATTACTTCTCTTGAACAGGGATATGATTATTCTGAAAGATATAATGTTGATGGCGTAATGATTGGACGAGCATTGATGGGTAATCCGTATATTTTTACTCCTACTCCTCTAAATGAAAAATCAGTCGAAGAACGTGTGGAAATCCTAATGAAACACGCTGAAATGTTCTGCGAATTTTGGAAAGAAGAAAAGAGTTTTAACATATTGAAAAAGTTTTTCAAGTCCTATATCTCCGATTTTAAGAACGCCTCCGAAATCCGTCACCAGCTGATGCAGGCAAAATCTTTTGAAACCTTAACTCAAATCATCAAGACCGCAGTTCCTTCGCAGACCACGTAGTTTCGCACGCTTGATAGGAGAACCTTTGAATCGTTTGCTAAATTCTTCTGGTGTTAAATTTGATATATAATTTTTCGTTAATTCTTTTTGATGAACTCGTGGAAGATATTCCTTGATTTCCGTCAATTTAACTTTTCGATTATGTGGACAAACCTCTTGACAAATATCACAAGCAAATACCCACCCGGGATTTAATTTTTGAATTTCTTCGGGTATATGATGATTTCGTGAAGCCTCGTTTAGCCAATGGGATAAACATCTATTTGCATCAATAGTTCTATCGTCCGTAATTGCATTTACGGGACAGGATTCGATACATTTTCTGCATGAACCGCATTTTTCTTTAACAGGGCTACTGTATTTGAAAATCATATCCGTATAAACCACAGCTAAGAAAACCCATGAACCATATTCTTCCGTAATAATCAATCCATTCTTACCTCTAAATCCTATTCCAGCTTTTATAGCCCATGCCTTTTCTAAAACTCTGCCAGAGTCCACGCTTTTGTAAAATTTTGCATCTGGTTCTATATGTCTGATAAATTCAATAAATTCATTGACCTTAGGTATAATTACATCATGGTAATCCCAGCCACGTGCATATCTTGATATTTTTCCTGAAGTATCGGATTTACTATGCTCAACACCTGTGTTATAAGGCATTGCCAATACAATCACGCTTTCCGCTTCGGGTAGAATTAATTTAGGATTTGACCGTTCTCTAATTCCTTTTTCCATCCATTCCATTTTTCCATTTTTACCTTCGGAGACCCATTTTTTGTAGAAATTAGCATCGTTATATAAGGCTTCTGCTTTGGCAAAACCAACCAAAGGAAACCCCAAAGCATTTGCTTTTTCGATGATTATTTCTTGTGCAGATTGCATGAAATTATTTTTTATTGGATCGATAAATAGACTTGATTATAATATCAAAATCTAAGGAAACACTGTAGTTTGTCAAATAAAATTCGTTGAGTTTATTAATTGATTCCTTCGATAATCTATCAGGATGCGATATATGAGCAAGCCCTGTAACCCCTTCTTTTCCAAATGGATATTTTAGATTATCAATATTTTCTATATAATATCCGATTAATGATTTTTTTCCTAATAATGCATGCCATAGTTCCTTAATTAATCCTTTCTTGCCAAACAAAATAGTAAACGGTATTAGAATCGTTAAGAGTAAAGTAGGAATAATAATATCAACTGTACGCTTTGCAATTATATTTCTTAATGAACTTATCGGATAGCTTGTTTGAGGACTTTTTCTTCCCGCTATATCCTCTAAAATTTCGGAGAACATGAGCTGGTCATATTCGGTTGCTATATGGTACTTTACTCCTGTATCAGAAAATTTTGATACTATGTCCATTAGCTTATTATTCGTAATTTCAGGTTCTGAGACTACGATTTCTTTCGCACCAGATTTTTTAATTACTTCATCAAGAAAATAGATATTTCCAAGTACGGGGTAGTTTTCAAATTTTTCAGGAAAACTTTCTTTGATGGAAACGAAACCACTCACGTTAATATTTGAATGTTCGGGCTTTTCAAGCGAACGAGCTATTTCAGCAGAATTTTCATTCAAACCAACGATGATAATTGATTTATCTTTCTCTGAACCGAAACTTTTCTTAACGGCGGTAGCAAGCAAACGAACCGCCGGCATTAGCAATCCGCAAAATCCCGTAGTCATTAAAACTACTCCACGACTGAAAGCAAATTCCTTGAAAAAATAGGTTAAAGATGAAGTAATGAAAAACATAATTAGAACGCCGAAAACGGATTTTCTAACCGAGTGTTTTTCTTCAAAATACTCACCGCTAAAAATCATTGATAAAACTATCACTATCGGCATGGCTATAAATATCGTAGGATAAGCATAATCCGGGAATGGAAAGAAACGCCCGTATTTGATATAGCTCGAAATTAAAAGAGCGAAATTGACAACTATTAAATCAGCAAGAATATATCCTACATCTTCTTTAAATCTAAGTAAATACGCAAGAATTTCACGCAAGAATATTCCGACTTTAATAAAAATCAAGAAAAACTGCGAACGTGAGTAATGTTTTTTTGCGAAAATAACCATTGCATCATAGAAATGCTTAACATCATTTATTGAACTTCTTCTTGTTGATTCTCCTTTATAATGAATAATTGATGTCGTATGAAGATACATCGTTTTATAGCCTAACTTCTTATTTCGGAAGCATAAATCTATATCCTCTCCGTACATGAAAAAATCACGGTCGAAACCTTCCAACTCATCAATCACATCTTTGCGGGCGAACATATACGCACCCATTATTGCATCAATTTCGTAGGTCTCTTCTGTAGAGCGGTATGTTTGATTGTATTGAGCGAAAATTTTTGATTTTGGAAATACCCCCTGCAATCCGAACAGCTTACAAAATGATGCCCAAGGAGTTGGAAAACCACGTCTGCAAGGCAGTTGAAACGTACCATCAGGATTTAAAACTTTACAGCCCGTTATACCAACATCGGGATTTTGCTCCATATAGTCAAAAACAGTTTTCAGGTTTTTTTCTTCGATAACTGTATCCGGGTTCAGTATCAAAATATACTTGCCTTTTGACATCTCAAAACCGATATTATTCGCCTTTCCGAAGCCAAGATTATCCCCTGTTTCAACAAAAGTTACCTCAGGAAATAGCGGTCTGAGATACTCGACACTCCCATCAGATGAATCATTATCAACTACTAATATCTCGACTTTCAAATTACCTTTTGCTTTTTCTATTGACTCTAAGCATTTGAAAAGAAAGTCTTTTACATTATAATTAACTATGACTATACTGATATCGTACATATCTTATTTTTTCTTTTTGAGCATTGATTTATAAGCGAAGCGTAATTTCCAAACCAAGAAAACTGCTTCATAAATAATCTTCTTATTCATTTTGGAAATACCATTTACCCTATCTGTAAAGACAATCGAAAGTTCTTTGATTTTACCTCCATTTTTCCAAACACGGTAGTTCATTTCTATTTGGAATCCATAGCCATTCGTGCGAATTGTATCAAAATCAATCTTCGCAAGAGTTTCGGCACGAAAACACTTAAATCCCCCTGTACAGTCTTTAACGGGTAAACCTGAAATCACCCGTGTATATATTGATGCTCCATAACTAATCATCAGACGTTTCAGCGGCCAATTCACAACATTCATACCTTCAATATAACGGCTTCCAATTACTAAATCGTAGCCCTCATTAAGAGTTGCAAGTAGCCGTGGCAAATCTTTCGGGTCATGCGAGAAATCCGCATCCATTTCAAAAACTACATCATACTTTTGTTCTAAAGCCCAAGAAAAACCTGCACAATAAGCTGTTCCCAGTCCCATCTTACCTTCACGTTCGATTATGTGAATACGCTCATCATCGGCTTTTCTATCTTTGACAATCTGTGCTGTTCCATCCGGCGAATTATCATCAACTACCAAAATATGAGTTTCGGGAAGATGCTTGAAAATCTCATCAAATAATGCACTAATATTGTCTTTTTCGTTATAGGTAGGTATTACTACGATGCTCTTCATATTTAATCCCAATATCTATTGTCTTTCCGAAAATGTATGACTACGTAATTTTTATAAAAATATTGCTTTTCAGAGAAATTAAGGCAAAACACTATTATTAAAAAAATATTTGGTCATATCTATGAAAATGAGGAAAGACATAATACCCTAAATGCCAATAAAAAATCGGTTTACCTTAAAAATTTAATGCTATCAGTAATACGTTATGTTAAAATACATGGTCGTTTCGTTAGCGACTTGGGTGGTATATATGTTTTCTCAATTTATATGGAGGCTGCTGTTAAGCGATACCACAATATGAAATAAAATCATACGATTCTTCTTCCGGTAAAGGACAATTAAGTATTGATTTATTGGGTATTCCAAGCGTTCTAAATTATCTACTTATAGAATAAACCTACGGTATATTATATTCATTGATACCAATCCCCAAATTTGGTACTGCTATCATCCCTTAAACCCTAATTACAAATCTAGGGTAAAAACAAAAGCAGACCACATAAGCAGCAGTCTGCTTTCTTTTTGATAATTTTAATTTCGATTACGGATAATCAAGTGTTGCAGCATTTTTCATGTAGATGTAATAAC
>PDWI01000146.1_pt1 | contig 101213 bp, 102 predicted proteins | sample 1430891 | NCBI WGS metagenome assembly PDWI01 (sample SAMN01162508, study PRJNA174530) | Oral metagenome, whole genome shotgun sequencing project. | biome: Marine environment; feature: Marine mammal; material: Swab sample of the gingival sulcus; isolation source: swab sample of gingival sulcus... | reverse complement strand
GCCTGAATCTCCTTTTATGTTAATGTGTTAGGGATAACAACATTATACAAGAAAGAAGCTCTTCAGGCCTTATCTATTTTCTTAACCGGACAGCAGTGTGTTTAAATTATACATATATTTTGTAATTCTATATCAACGTTATCCTGCTGCAAAGCTTTATTTTAAATAACGTAATTCGCACCTGATCACGAACATTTTATCTTTGCACGATTACTCTTCCCCGCATACTCTTGTACACGGAGTCTCACGTTGTTCGCTTACCTGCTTAAAAGAGTGCTTGTACAATTCTGTTGCACCCGAGACCAGTTACACGTCAGCAGTAGAGAATACCGCTGAAGTATAGTCCTCGTGACAGGTTGCAACTGAAGAGCTTTTTTGCCCGCTGGCAGTGGTACGATTCTGGGGTGAATTTCATAGCGCGCGTATCCTGATACCCATTTTTGATGTGGAGGATCTTCCAGGGATGATTCCCATCATTGCCGCTGTAAATGCTGCTGGCGAGCATCATATACAAGTGCTGCTGCTACTCTCGTCTACCACCCGGCAACAGGAGGCAGAAAAGAAAGAACGCGAACTTACCAGTTGGTTAGAAGAGAACGCTGCAGAGCTTGAAATGGAGGTGGAGCCGGTGATTACCCATTCCAGGCTGGAGGTGATTGAGGATGCCGCACAACATGCGGACCTGTTGATTATGCACGGAACTCCGGCAAGTAGAGTGGGAAAATTTCTGTTTGGTTCGTTAGTGGACTCGGTATCGGTGAGAATCCGTAAGACCTTGCTGGTTGTGTACAACGGAGAGAAAACGGTTACCTGATCTGTTTGGCTCTGGCCTGGCCTATCTCAACCATCGTTTCCAGCCGGATCAGACGGCGATCATGCTCACGCAGCTCTGCTGAAATTGCAGTGAGCATGGTTCCGGTGCGTTCCACCTTGTCGGTGAGCAGCAGGACCTCTTTCATCGCTGCGATGGCGTCTTTTATTGCGCTCATTGTAGGCTCCTCATCTCTTCCAGGGCCTGCTCAGCATCTTTAAGCCCTTTGTTCAACGCATTTTGCGCTTGTACCGTTGCCTTGCGAACCTCTTCAACCAGGGCGGCTAAAACCTTTTCATCCTCGCTGGTTGTTTTTTGGGCACATCGCTGGCGAACCAGCTCAGACATACTGATGCCTTCTTTTTTTGCCTCTCGGGTAAGGAACGCTTTGAAATCCGGAGTTCCAAGGATGGTAATTCGTTCTGTCTGGATAGCCATGGTAAACCTGTTTATGCTATTATCATTGTAATGAATAGTATAATGATAATGTTTTCCAGACGCAAGTGCATTTCCTGTATTACCGCCGTTTAGCCCTGTATTACCGCCTGTTTACGTTGCAGGATTGTACCTGTTGAACAATGGCTTGCAAGAAGTTGAAAAATTGGTTGGCCTCCTGGCTTGAGGACGCTGTTTTTTGCAGTTCCTCATATTTTGCAAACAGTTGAAAAAGTATCTGCCCATACTCGTTTTCGTCCATTTGACCGAGTAGTTCCCAAAGATCATTTGTGTTGGTGGTCATTGCCCCTCTCCTGTTAACGCACAGTTCCAGATGTTCTATTGCTCCTTTATTATGGCTGTCAGAAGAACAGTACCATGATATCTGTCAGGGCTCAATCCAGACAGGAGAGGGGAGCTCAATTATTGCTTATCGCGACGCCCCTTGTAGCTCTCATACTGCAGGGCCTTTGATTGTGCTTTCTGTTTTTGCATCACTGCCGCAGGGGCGCCGGTAAAGGTATCTTGCACCTGTTGCTTCAGCATTGATACATCACCATCAAGGTTTTCAGCGACCTCAGCTGAATCCAGTGTTGCATTGAGCTTTCTGGTTTTTGCTTCATACTCGCTGATGGATGCCAGGGCCTCAGCTTTTTTCCCGGATTTTACAGCGCTGGCAACCTTTTCCTTCATTTTGTTGTACGCATCGTTGACGGTCTGGCGGCTCCAGGCCTGTTTATCAATGCTTGCAAGGACTTCGTTTTCGTTGTCAACGCAGGCCACTGAGTGGATCGTTTGCTGCTGTACCCTTTGCTCTGTTCCCTGGTTGCGATAGCAGGCGGTGATACTTCCCAGACTGAAATGCTGCTTTTTTGAAGTTGGGACAGCAAAGGTAAGAAAGAAGTTTCTTTGCTGACCTGAGAGAATATCACCAGGGCGGATAACAGCGTTCCTGTTTTCCATCTTTATCGGATAGCCGCCGCCATCAACAAGGGTGACTCCCCGGGGTAAGGCAATGCGTATTTCTGTGCCGCTGGCCGCCACACTTCTGGCCGTTCTGCATTCTTTTTCAAAGACCTCTGCAAAGCGCTCAGGGCTTTCAAGGAAAGAGTAGTTGCCGCCGCCATGATCTGCAATAGTGGTCATCAAGACTTCGTTAAAGTCGTATCCCACTCCGACAGTGCTCACAGAGAAATTATGCTCTGGTCCGTTAGAAGCTATGTTTCCCAACTGATATGGATCGGTAATGCCCTGATTAGCCAGCCCATCTGAGATCAGAATCACCTTTCGCTGCCGATTTATCCCTGCTGATGAGGTGAACATGTTGACTCCACGCTGCAAACCACCGCCAAGGTTGGTGCCCCCGCTGGCTTGGATGCGCGCTACTTCACGCCGCAAGCGCTGGACGTTTGGTAAGCTCATTTCAACCAACGGCGTGTGGGTATACACATTGTTGGCATAACTGATTAAGGCAAAGCGGTCCCTGCCAGAGAGCCTGTCCAGTAAGCGCCCTATGGCATAACGCGCATCATCAATTTTCTGCCCTTCCATGGAACCACTTCTATCCAATACAACAATGAGATCCACAGGGTGCTGTTCGGTAGGGGGCAGGTCGGGTAATTTTTGAGCGGAAAGCGTCAGCTCCATGGACACCAGGCCGTCGGAACCCATGAGCACCTTGTTTTGGACCAGTTTGGTTTCGAGGTTCAGGATTTGCTTGCCCCTGGCCGTTTGTGCGCTGGCTGCAGAAACGCCTGTACTGATTATCCCCAATGACAGCGCAATGAACAGGATTGGTTTATAAAGAGTTGCTTTCAGGTTTTTCATGATTTCCTCCTCAGGTATACGTTTGTGTTGGTAACCGATACGCGTAATGAATGTAACCAAAGGATAGAGGCAAATCGTCTCTAGTACAATGCAGACAAATGCAAAAGATAAGCACCCGTTTTTTGCATTTGTTTTACTTTGCTTCAGGAGCCTGCCAGAGTACATTGGCTTAAGATATGCCCAAAAATATAACCATAGAGGAACCGTTTATGGGTGAAGCTAAAGCACATATACTTGTTGTTGAAGACGACCCAGCAATTCGTAACGGGCTCAGTGACGTGTTGGTGTTCAATGGCTACGAGGTCACTGCTGAGGAAGATGGGCAAAAGGGGCTGGAGCGGCTGTTGCAGGAGTATTTTGACCTGGCGCTTCTGGATGTCATGCTGCCCACAAAGGATGGGTTTACTCTTTGCCGCGAAGCCAGGGCAGCAAAACCCAACCAACCCATTATAATGCTCACTGCCAAAGGTGCCGAGGACGATATTGTTACCGGGTTTAAAGCCGGTGCAGATGATTACATCACCAAGCCTTTTTCACTGCGGGAATTGATGATGCGGGTGGAAGCGATTTTGCGTAGAAGCGGAAAATCCGTTGGTGAGGAGCAGGTCGTGGTTAATGAAGTGCTGTTTGACGGTCACAACCTGGCAGCCGAGTACGCTGGCAAGACCACCCCTATCACGCGCAAGGAGATGGATATCATCTTGTATCTTCATCGTTTTCAGGAACGCATCGTTTCCAAAAAAGAGCTGCTCTCCGAGGTCTGGCAGTACACTGACCCCGGAGTTGAAACGAGAACCGTGGATATCCACATGCTTAAGCTGCGAAAAAAAATTCAGGCTCTTGGCGTTGACGGAGATTTTATCAAGACTGTGCGCGGTGAAGGATACCGGTTAGAGCATGAAGCGGCTTAAACTCCTCATTACGGTCTTTTCTTTGGCCGTTTCCCTGCCCCTTGCCTATGTGGTGTACCAAACCTATACCCGGCTTGAGCAGGAAGAGCGGGCACAGATGCACTATTTTGCCGAGACCATGTTTGATCAGATGGAAGCGGAGCTTGCCGTGCTGATTCAGGAGGAAGAGCGCAGAGAGGTGGATGAGTATGGTTATTTCCGGGCCGGAGTCAGCTCTGACGGTAAACAACCTGTGTCGCCTCTGGCAGATGGCAACTACGCTTCTTTTATCTACGGTTATTTGCAAAATAACCCTGATGGCTCGTTTCAGACCCCTTTGATCGCTGATATGGGGCGGGTACCACCGGAGCTCCAGAAAAAAGTTGTCGGGATTAAGGAGGTAAATCAGGCATTTAATGCAAAGAAGATTTCGCTGAGCAGTTCTTTTTCCCAGCCAGGTGATGACAAGGAGGTTGAAAAGGAGGAAATCAGCACTAAAGCAGATGGCGCAGCCCCCCGGAACAAGAAAATATCATTAGCTGAGCGGTACCTCAAGCGTGCTCCTGCGAAAAGCACATCACAGGGATATCTGGGGAAAAAACAGCAGCGGGTTGAAAACATATCCAGGGAGCAGGCATATACTATCGCCAGTGAAAGAGAAGCTCTTGCTACATTCAGCCAGCAGCAGACCAGGCTGAAGATAAGCCCACCTCCTGCCCAGTCAACAGTAAGTGCTGGAAGAGCTTCAAGTGAGCGCCGCAGTCCATTGGAGGAAGAGTCGCTAAGGAAAGCAGCGCCTGAAATGGCAGCTCAACTTCCAGGTGATCCTGTTGCTGTTGCCAAACAATCGCTTCAAGTAGAGGTTGCACCATTCCAGTCCGTTATCATTAATACGGACAAGGTCTATGTGTTTAGAAGGATGGGGGTGGATGGGCAGTTGTATCGTCAGGGATTCATTGTCTTGTCCCAGCCGTTCATGGAGCATTTGGTCGCCCACCATTTTACCAACCAACCCTTATCTCAATTTTCCCAGCTCAAAATGAGTGTTAGCGGGAGCAGTGGCAAGGGAAGTATCCTGCGTGCCGGAGCACCTGTGGACGCTCCTACCTTTGCTGTTGCAAGGCAATTCCCAAAGCCGTTTGATTTTCTTGCGCTGACCCTCACTGCAGACCAGGTACCCGCCTCAAGTGCCCGCAGTTCGCTGAACCTGGCCATTGTATTTCTCTCTGTATTCATGCTCATTGGCTTACTGGTGATCTACAGGAGCGTCAACTCCATTGTGGCCATGTCAGAACGACGCTCAGATTTTGTCTCTTCAATCACCCATGAGCTGAAAACGCCGCTTACCAACATCCGCATGTATATTGAAATGCTGGAGCAGGGCGTGGCGTCCTCTCCTGAAAAAAAACAGGAATATTTGGGCGTACTCACCAGAGAGAGCAGTCGTTTATCCATTTTGATTAACAATGTTTTGGAGCTTGCCCGCCTGGAAAAAAAGACCCGCCAATTCAACATGCAGTACAACAGTATCACCTCTGTGTTCTCTGAGGTCATGTCTGCCATGGAACACAACCTGAATCAGGAGGGATTCCAGCTCCACATTCCAGCTGCCGAGGTGGAGGAATTCGTCTTTGACCGAGAGGTGATTGTGCAAATTTTGATGAACCTCATTGAAAATTCGATGAAGTTCGGTAAGGACAGCGCCGTAAAGCAGATTACCCTTGGAGCAGAAGCAAGACCTGGAATGGTGGATATCACTGTTTCTGATACAGGTCCAGGCATCCCTAAAAATGAGCTGACAAAGATTTTTGACGACTTTTATCGGGTGGATAACAGTCTGACCAAAAACACCGGGGGGACTGGTATCGGGCTGGCCTTGGTTAAAAAATTTGTTGTCGCCATGGGGGGCAGGGTTGCGGCAGCCAACAATACCGATGCAGGGTGCACCATTACCATTTCACTCCCTTCTTCTCTTGGTAACTAGTTGAACATATGGTATAATTAAAATGTGGCCTGATAGGAATTCTCTGGTTAATTCATTGTACTGCAGATGAACATGACAAACAGCGCAAAAAAACTGGTTGTATTGTTAGCGGCAGCAACTGCAGTACTTCTTTTTTCCACTTCTGGACTTGGAAATACTAACCACTTGAACGCACTAGGCCTTGATGCACGTGAGATTACATGGCTTCAAGCGCATCCAACTATCCGGGTTGGAGTCGATCCCTGCTTTTCCCCTATCGAGTATCTTGACGAAACCGGCAAACACCAGGGTATTGCTGCAGAATTTCTCACCCTGATTGAGAAAAAACTGCACCATACATTTGAGATTGTTCATCTCAAAAACTGGAGTGAAGTTGTTGCACAGGCAAAGGCGCGACAGCTTGATATGTTTGCTGCGGCTGCCTCAACCCCTGAACGGTTGCAATACATGAATTTTACAAGGCCCTTTGTTGAGTTCCCTGCCGTGGTGCTGGTGCGAGACACTGTGGATGACTTCCCCTTGTTATCGGATCTAAAAGGTAAACGCGTTGCGGTGGTGGCACATTATGCTGGCCATGAGTACATGGCCCGGGCATATCCACAGGTCGATCTTGAGGTTATGCCGGATATTTCATCGGGGCTTCGCCAGGTGTCTTTTGGCAAGGTGGATGCCATGGTGCTCAATATGGCCGCTGCGACGTATTATATTTCAAAGGATGGTATCACCAACCTCAAGGTGAACGAGGATGCCAACTTTGTTTTTGATCTTTCCTTTGCTGCGCGAAATGACTGGCCACTTGGCAGAATTCTTGACAAGACATTGGCCACTGTAACTGATCAGGAACGTAAAGCAATCCTGGACAGGTGGATTTTCCTTGACCAAAACGAATGGCAGCCTTCTTTGTTGTCAGTGCTTTCGTTTTTGGCAGTGATGCTGACCATCGTTCTCATTGGTATCTTACATTGGAACTGGATTTTAAAAAAAAGGATATATCAAAGAACCTCTGAACTCGAGGTTGAACTGGTTGAGCGGCTGCAGGCGGAAAAGGAAAAAGCTGATCTGCAAAAGCAGGTCCACAAGTCAAAGAAGATGGAAGCGATCGGCCTGCTCGCTGGTGGAGTGGCCCACGATCTCAACAATATTTTATCTGGAGTGGTCGGCGCGTCTGACCTGCTGCTGCACCGATTGCCTCAGGATAATCCAGAAAGAAAATTAGCCGCTCAAATAAAAGATTCGGGCAGGCGGGCAGCCGCAGTGGTGGCTGACTTGCTTGCCATTTCACGCAACGCTGCAGCAGAGCAAAAGGTGGTGAACGTAAATGACCTGGTCCACGCCTATCTTGAAAGTCCTGAACAGCAAGTATTGGCTGCACGTTTCCCTGAGGTTGTGTTTAAAACGTTACTCGCTCAACAGCGGCTTGCCATTCGCTGCTCTGAAGTACACATAAAAAAATGTCTCATGAACCTTGTAGTCAATGCGGCAGAAGCAACCCAGCAGGGGGAGGTGGTTATCAGCACGGAGCTGCGCGATAACGTAAAACCAGAGAACGGGGACAGTGGAGCGCAATCTGGAAAATACGTGGTACTGACCGTTCATGACACCGGCCCTGGCATAGGCCCGGAAGAGAGTGAACGGATTTTCGAACCCTTTTACACCAAAAAAGAGATGGGGAGGAGTGGAACCGGCCTGGGATTAACAGTGGTGTGGAATACGGTCCACGAGCATGATGGGTTTGTTACAGTGTCACGGCCTGAGAAAGGATGCCAGATTGCATTGTACTTTCCTTTCTCCGCTTTTGAAGAAGCAGCCCCGCAACAAGAGGTGGAGATAGAGGAGCTAAAAGGCCAAGGTGAATCCATCCTGATTATTGATGATGAAGAGCATGTGCGGATGCTGGCAAAAGAACTGCTCCAGAGTCTTGGTTATACGGTTTTTGCACGTTCCAGTGGGGAAGAGGCTCTTACCTTCCTCAAGGAGCGCACAGTGGACCTGTTGGTTCTGGATATGATCATGGATCCAGGCATGACTGGTCTGGAAACCTATAAAAAAATACAGGAGCAGACACCCGAACAAAAGGCGCTCATCGCCAGTGGATTTTCTGAAAGCCAGGATGTCAAACAAGCCTTACAACTCGGTGCAGGTGCGTATCTGAAAAAGCCGTATACGCTCCGTGAACTTGGTGTGACCGTGAAGAACATTCTGGCAGGGTAGGGCCTCAAGCTTTTGGGCGGTCTTTAGCAGCTTTTTTGTGCATGACTACCCGCGCAGATCCCCAGGGGTAAACAGGTTACGTTCCATGTGCTGAATTTCATCAATCCCTGAGATAACAATTTTTGGGTCAGGAAGAAGCTCCTTAGTGCTGATTTTATTCTCATAATCAAGATTATAGAGAATATGTTTCATGCAGTTGATACGGGCTTTTTTCTTCACATCAGAGCGCGCAATGGTCCAGGGGGACTATGGTACGGTTGGACTCGTTGAGCATCTGGAATTTTTTCACGCTGTATTTATCCCAGTATTTCTGGGCAAGGTTGTCCACCGGTGAAAGCTTGTATTGTTTTAAAATATCTGTCTTGCGTGCTGCAAAACGTTTTTTCTGCTCCTTCTTGGACACAGAGAAGTAAAAGTTAAATAACTTGATACCATCTTTGACCAGTAGCTCTTCAAACAGTGGTACATCTTTGAGAAAGCGTTTGTGCTGCTCATTAGTACAAAAGCCCATAACTGGTTCTACCATGGCGCGGTTGTACCAGGAACGGTCAAACAGGATAATCTCACCACCTGCAGGGAGATGGGGGACATAACGCTGGAAATACCACTGGGTTACCTCTTTATCACTGAGCGCAGTCAGGGCGACCACCTGAACGTTACGGGGATTGAGAAAGGCGGTGATCCGCTTGATAGTACCTCCATTTCCAGTAGCATCGCGACTCTCAAAGATAATCAACACTTGCATGCCGGTCTTTTTGATATGCAGCTGGAGTTCCATCAGTTCGATCTGCAATTTTTTTAACTCTGTCTCATATCCTATATAACTTTTCTTGATCTATACCGGACACCGTTTGTCATTTTTTTGGAGTCGAGATTTTTGAGCGCTGTTCTTTCCAGAAGTTTTGGAATAGTGTTGCAGTCGCTGTCTTTTTCCTTATGTTTGTGCCCCATATATTTTTCTCTAGTAAAGTTTCAGGTGCTTGAGAGTTCAACAATACCTGGCGTTAAAAAAATGATGAAAGAATAATCAAAACAGGTATATGATAGTAATCATATCCGATTAAGAATGCCGCATAAAGGCAAGTTATCAAGAGAACAGGAGCAAGATCATGGCTGATTGGCAGCAGGAAGTTGAAGCATTTTTGACAGACTGGCAAGAGAGTGAAGAGCACAATAAAAAAGGTTTTGAGCGCTTTTTAGCCTGTTTAAAAGGAAAGGAAAAAGGCAGTATCGAATTTCACCCACGCCCTGGAGTGACCTATTCTCTGCGCGGATTGTATCCCGGAAATAAGGATAAGCCGCTTTTTGTGATGGTGGACGTGATTGAGGATGAGCCGCGCTGGCTTTCAGTCTGCTTTTATGGGGCGATGATCACTGACCCTGAAGAAAAGGGTGCTTTTGTGCCTGGCGGGTTACTTGGTGAGGATGCTGTGTGTTTTGATGTTGAGCAGTATGATGATGGTGAAATCAGCTACGTTGAAGCGCGAATTGAGGAAGCGTATCAGGCTGCTCTGGTATAACTGAAAAAGACAAGGTTTCGTGGTGGTAATCAGACTCAGTTGAGTTTTTTGCCACGACGAAACATATCGCAGTACATTTCAGGAAGGTTGTATTTTCTTATCCGCTTCACAACCTTATTCACATTGTAGTCACACCTGAAATGGCTCACATGCACCCCATGCTTGCCCAATTGCAAGATAGCGTACGAAGCTTGGGGATTGCCATCGAACATCCTTCCCACTGATCCTGGATTGATGAAATGCACCCTGTTAACGTGTTTATGATACGGGGTGTGTGAGTGGCCGGTAACCACCACTGAGCAGTCGATTTCTGTTGCGATGTCAGCAAACTGTCTCTCTGGAGTGGTATCAAAGAGGAATGCTTCATGTCCCAGTGGGCTGCCATGGAAAAAGCCCAGTGTAACCTCGTTATAGTTGAGGAAGAATTTCTTCTTCAGTCTTTTGAGATAGTCATGGTTTGCTTTGGTAAGCACCTCAGCCGTGAACGTATACATGATCCGTTTTTCAGGTTTACCAGGTTTTTGGATATCCTTACCTTTAAGCAGCCGTACCACCTTGTCATCCGTATTGCCACGGATGGAAAGCACTCCATGTGTACGTAGCCAATCAAGGACTTCATTGGGAAAGGGGCCGTAAACCGTTGAGTCACCGCAGTTGCAGATTATATCAAAATCACGCAATGGGTGCTGTTTGGTTACCGCTTTAAGGGCAGGGTAGTTGCCGTGGATATCGCTGAGCAGGAGTATTTTCATGATATTCTCCCCTATTGCGCAACCTGTTAAAGCAACGGCCCCAAGAGCAATGCTGTGTTTTCTTTAAACCGTTCACCAAAGGATCGGTCTTTAACTTCCTTCAGGGTAACTTGTCTGGCATTTTCCAGGTAGCTGTACTGAAGATCACGTAATTTTGAGGTAAATTCCTTATCATAAATAAATAGGGTCATCTCAAAATTCAACCAGAAGCTGCGCATATCCAGGTTAACCGAACCAAAGAGGCAAAAATCGCTGTCAACAGTAATGGTTTTTGCGTGGAGCAGCCCTCCGGAAAAGGCCATGATGTGCACTCCTGCCTTACACAGCTTTTCAAACCTTGCGCGGCTGGCATAATGGACCAGGCGGGAGTCGTTTTTCTCCGGCAGAATGATTATCACACGAACGCCCCTGCGTGCAGCCGACTTGAGCGCTGCCAGGATAGCATTATCTGGTACAAAATAAGGCGTAGTAAGGATTAACTCTTTACGGGCAGCGTAAATGGTGGTGAGCAGCAGGTTGTCGATGGTGTCTTCTTCCAGAGAAGGACCAGAAGGAACCGGCTGCACCACTGCGTTTCCATGTGGTGAAACAGGATGCGTATCAAAGGCAGCGACCAGCGCTTCAAGTCCCTTTTCATTTTCCATCATCCAGTCATAGGCAAAGGAGGCCGCTAATACCTCCACCACTGGCCCTTGTATCCGCACCATGGTGTCGATCCATTCACCAACCCCGTGCTCTTTTTTATAAAATCTGGGATCAACCAGATTCTGACTTCCTGTGTACGCTATCTTGCCGTCAATGACCGCAATCTTGCGATGATTTCTTACATCAATGCGGACAAAAATGATGTGGAGCAGCCCAGCTGGAAGTGCTTCAGATATCTCCACCCCGGCTGCACGCATTCTATGGGCAAGTTTACTGTTTAAAAAGCTTCTGCTGCCAATGGAGTCTACCAGCACCCTGCATGACACTGCTCTTGAGCAAGCATCAATGAGCGCTTCTCCAACAGCATCGGCAAGGCCACCCAGATTCCAGACATAAAATTCAAGGACGCAGCTTGAGCTGGCATGTTTTATATCCTGGATCAGTTTTCGTAAGAACAGGAGTGGGTTGGAGATCAGCTCCAGGCTATTATCCGGCATGGCTGGAATAGTAACTGTATTGTTAATTTGTCTGTTGATAGGGATGCACTCAGGGTTTAGGTCGTCCCAGTCAACATGCACGCGATCAGCTAAATCCTTTGTCCACTGGCTGATCAGCGGACGTTGAGTAATGAGCCGTTTTGCCCTCCGTTCGCCAAGCCGTACTTCACCAAACATCAGGTAGATAAACGCACCAGCAAAGGGGAAAAGCAGGATGATGATCAACCAGGCAAAGGAGACACTTGCTTCCCGCTTGCGCATGATAATCCGCAGTGATAACCCAATGCGGAGCGCCAGGTCAGTAAGAAACAGGAGCGTGGTGAAAATCCAGTAGATTTTATCCATTTTTTGGCAGGCTAGACGCTCTGGCTCGGCCATGGAGACAGAACTGTGTTTTTTAAAAAATGAAAAAATGTGAGAACTTGCCCCATCTTCACTTTTTTTTTACAGGGTATCTGGTAGATTACACCGTATTATTATTCTGATAAACTATTATTTGATATAGGCTTCCCATGCACGTTAAAGGGTTTACAGCAGCAGCTGTCGAAGCAGGCATAAAGTACCGAGGGCGGTTGGATCTCGGACTTATCTATTCCCAGGTACCAGCGGTCACGGCCGGGGTATTCACCACCAATAAGGTGAAAGCAGCGCCAGTGCTTATTGATATGGAACGATTGCGCGGCGGGCAGGTGCAGGCGGTGCTGGTGAACAGCGGTAATGCCAACGCCTGTACCGGTGAACCTGGTATGGAAACAGCGCTGGCATGTAGTTCTCTGGTTGCACAGCACCTTGGTATCGAAGAAGATCTGGTACAGATCGCCTCCACCGGGGTTATTGGCCTGCCCATGGATATTGCACCCTTTGAAAAGGTTATGGATCAGCTGGTGGAGGGGCTTGACGAGGAAGGTTTTGATGATGTGGCCCAGGCCATGATGACCACTGATACCTTTCCCAAAACAGCCCAGGCAACGGTTGAGCTGGACGGTCAAACCGTCTCAATTCTTGGGCTGGCCAAAGGTTCCGGGATGATTATGCCAGACATGGCGACCATGCTGTGTTTTGTGATGACCGATGCCCAGATTGTTTTCCCGGTGCTTAACGAAATGGTTCGCAGCGGGGTGGACAAGAGTTTTAACCGCATCACCGTGGATGGCGATACCTCAACCAATGACATGGTGCTGGTAATGGCCAACGGAGCTGCCGGAAACCCTTGGATTGACGAGGACAACCCAGAAGCAGCCCAGGCGTTTGAGGAAGCATTGCACAAGGTGCTCCATGAGCTGGCGCTGAAGATTGTGGAAGACGGGGAAGGTGCCACCAAGGTGGTCACTGTGCGCATTGATGGTGCCCGGGATCAGGATGGTGCCATGAGTGCTGCTCAGACCATTGCCAATTCAGCCCTGGTTAAGACTGCTTTTTTCGGAGAAGATGCCAACTGGGGGAGAATTATCGCTGCACTTGGCCGCTCTGATTGTGTGTTTGACCCTGAAAAGGTCTCCATTGCCTTTGATGATGCGGTGCTGGTTGAAAAAGGACAGGTGGTGGGCGGCGATGCCGAGCAACGGGCCAGCAAGGTACTGCAGCAAAAGACATTTACAGTGATTGTTGATCTGCATGAAGGGATGGAGTCCACAGAGGTGTATACCTGCGATTTTTCTTACGACTATGTAAAAATAAACGCAGATTATCGAAGTTAGGAGCACATTTTATGGCACAGGAATGGAGGGATTGCTGGCTGCTTCCGGCAGAGGTGGCACTTGATGAGCTGGTGCTGAGGCTGGAGAAGAAGTTTACCCTGGCCGCTGATGCCCCTGTTACCAAACAGTTGACATACTGTGATTCATTTGATTGGCGACTGTTTAAAGCAGGACTTGTCTTGACCTGTAGTGGGACGCGCTGGATTGTATCTGCAATCGAGTCAGGAAAAACCCTTTGTGCAGACCACGGACCAAAGCCCACCCAAGGCCTGTTTGCCAAAGACTTTGGGGCAGGTGTGCTCCAAGATACCCTTGCTCCTCTTTTAGCCATTCGCAGTCTTTCTGCTGTTGCTCAAGCCACAGTGGCATCCCAGACCTTTCGCTTACTCAACAGGGATGAAAAAACCGTGGTTCGACTGGTTGTTGAGCAGTTTGCAGTCAAAGAAAACGACCAGCTCCTTCGGATTGCCCGGCTTGAACCTGTTCGCGGTTATGTTGAGGAGCTTAACCAGGCCAGGAAGGTGTTTAAAAAATGTACCCCGGCTGCTGTTACCCCCGGCAGATTTGTGCTTGAGCAAGGGAGCCTGACCAGTGGAAGGGTTCCGGGTGCGTATACTTCCAGGTTCATCCTTGAGCTGGATCCCGATCAGACCACCTTTTCAGCAATACAGACCATTTATAAACAACTGCTGGATACCATATACACCAATATTCCCGGTACCATCGCGGATCTGGACTCTGAGTTCCTCCACGATCTGCGGGTAGCCATCAGACGGACCCGTTCCGGACTGTCTTTGATAAAAAATGTCCTGCCTGAAGACGTGGTGGAGAAATACAAGGCTGATTTTGCCTACCTGGGCAAAATCACCGGCCCAGCCAGAGATATGGATGTCTACCTGCTCTATGAGGATGAGTATAAGAAGCGCTTGCCCCCATCGCTGCAGGCGGGACTGCATACCTTTTTTGAAAATCTTGCTGCAACCCGGATTCAGGAACAAAAAGCTTTGGTGCGGGAACTCAAAGGGGCCAGGGTGGAAGAAATTTTATCCTCTTGGGGTGCGTATCTTAAAGAGCCGGGTGAACCCCGTGGCAAGTTTGCAGAGCTGCCTGTGATCGATATTGCGCAAAAAATTATTTTTAAACGGTATACAAGAGTGCTCAATGACGGCCTTGCCATCACTAAGCACACATCTGACAAGGAAATTCATCGCCTTCGCATTCAGGGGAAGAAGTTGCGTTATGCCATTGAATTCTTCAGCTCCCTGTTTCCACAACAGGACATTGAGACCGCCATTAAACGACTCAAGCGACTGCAAAACTATTTGGGTGATTTTAATGACCTCTCAGTGCAGCAGGAAATGCTCAAAAAATATATCGGTGAAACCCGGCCAGGCTCGAGGAAAAACCTTGAGCTTACCGCTGCCCTTGGTGGACTGATGGGCAACCTGCATCAGCAGCAGGTCAAGGCCCGTGACGACTTTGAAGCTATTTTCAGTAAGTTCAGTGGCGCTGCTCATACTGAGCTGTTTGAACAGCTTTTTGCCTCGTAAGGAGAGTGGGAATGAGTATTCTAGCCGTATATAACATTAAGGGTGGGGTCGGAAAAACCGCCACCGCAGTGAATTTAGCCTACCTCTCAGCAAGTCAGGGGGCAAAAACGCTCCTCTGTGATCTGGACCCTCAAGGTTCAGCATCCTACTATTTCCGTATTCGGTCGCCTAAAAAATTCAACACGAAAAAATTGCTCAAAGGTGGGGAGCATGTGGAGAAAAATATCAGGGGGACGGATTTTCCTGACCTGGACCTGCTCCCAGCTGATTTCTCCTACCGCAACATCGATATTGCCCTGGATGAGTTGAAACAATCCACTGTCCGGCTGGACAATGTACTCAGGCCACTGCTGGGGGAATATGACCGGATAATTCTGGATTGCCCTCCCAATGTGACCTTGCTTGCAGAAAATATTTTTTACGCAGCCGATCGCATTTTGGTGCCCATTATCCCCACTACGCTCTCTTTAATGTCGCTGAAACAGTTGTTTAGGTTTATGGAAAAGATAGGTGAGAAGCGCCGGAAGGCGCTGGTGTTGTTTTCCATGGTAGAGCAACGGAAGAAGATGCACCTGGAGCTTATGAGAGCAATGGGCAAGAAAAAGAGCGTGCTGAAAACCCCTATCCCCTATCTTGCTGATATTGAGCGTATGGGGCTTTACCGTCAACCCGTTACCGCAGCCTTACCCCGATCCCGTGCTGCCCAGGCCTACAGTGAGCTGTGGCAAGAGATCTGTCAGGAGGTGGATAGACCATGAAGCGGCTTGTAATCTGCAGGCATGCAAAGTCCAGCTGGAACGACCAGGGGCTCTCTGACAAGGATCGCCCGCTCAACAAACGGGGCAAGCGCGATGCCCCGGAGATGGGGAAACGGCTCCACGCACAAGGTATTAAGGCAGATACGATTCTCACCTCACCAGCTCAACGGGCGAGAACAACGGCTACAATCATCGCTGGTGAGATTGGTTTTCCCACCAGCCATATCCAGGTGGTAGAACCGCTTTACGGTGGTTCTGTTTTCCAGGTAATTGCACTGCTCCGTGTCCTTGATGGTTCCATGGAGACGGTTCTGATTTTTGGCCATAACCCGGTTTTTACCATGCTTGCCAATACACTGGGTGATTTGGCGATAGATAACGTACCCACCTGCGGGATTGTTACGCTGGATGTTGACATCAGAGAGTGGAAAGAGCTTGGCCCAGGTACAGGCAAGCTCGCCTGTTTTGATTTTCCCAAAAACGTCAATCAAATGGTTCATAGGGGGAGTGCTTGAATAGAAATCCCCTTGGTCTGCTGCTTGACAGGTTTTCCCCGCCCCAGGGACTGCTGCTCATTTTGCTGGCAATTCTGGTTGGAGGGATCACTGGTCTTGGCGCTGTATTGTTCATCAAGCTCATTGCCTTCACCCAAGGTATCCTTTATACGGTTTTTTGCACTCTTATCCCGTTTATAGGTATCTGGAGTTATCTGGTAGTCCCGGTTACAGGCGCATTGCTGGCTGGGCCATTGATAGCCTGGTTTGCCCGGGAAGCCAAGGGGCATGGAGTCCCTGAGGTTATGCAGGCGCTTATCCTGCGGGGCGGGAGGATACGTGGACGGGTGGCATTGGCAAAGATTATGGCCTCGGCACTCTGTATTGGTTCCGGTGGATCGGCCGGGCGGGAAGGGCCCATTGTTCAAGTGGGTTCAGCCTTTGGTTCGGCCACCGGGCAGGTGCTCCACCTCTCCGATGAGAGGATTAAAAATCTGGTAGCCTGCGGAGCTGCAGCAGGCATTGCTGCCACTTTTAACGCGCCCATTGCTGGTGTTGCCTTTGCCATTGAAGTGCTCATGAGCGAGCTGCAGGTCAAGATGTTTGGTAACGTGGTCATCGCAGCGGTGTCCTCTTCCATTGTCAGCCAGATATTTTTAGGGGATAAGGCCGCCTTTCTGGTGCCTGCGTATTCCATGTCCTCATCCTGGGAGATTGTTTTGTATCTGGTGCTGGGGGTGGTGGCTGCCTTTGTGGGGATTTTTTTTATTCGGATACTGGATCTGTTTGAACGGCTTTTCGATGGCTGGATGTTTCCCTTGGCCCTGAAACCAGCGGTTGGAGCGGTCTTGCTCGGGCTGATGGGGATGGGGTATGTGTATTTTAGCGGTACTTCCCCTGCAGCGCTGCTTGACATGCTCCCTGGTGAGCTTGCTGAACACAAGCCTCATATGTACGGCTCTGGTTTTGAGTTTATAGAGCGGGCACTGCAGGGGGATACGGCCTTATGGCCCTGCTTGCTGCTGGTTTTGCTCAAACCCATTGCAACCTCCTGTACTCTGGGATCCGGGAATTCCGGTGGGGTGTTTGCACCCTCTCTTTTTACTGGTGCCATGCTGGGTGGAGCGCTGGGAGCCCTGTTTGCGGCCTTGTTGCCGGACTTTTCTGGCCCCACAGGAGCATACGCCCTGGTGGGGATGGCTGCAGTTTTTGCTGCCTGTGCCCATGCTCCATTGACCGCTATTCTGATTGTGTTCGAGATGAGTAACGATTATGGGCTTATCTTACCCCTTATGATTGCCGCTGTGTCGGCATCATATCTTTCCCAGGCGTTGTTCAGTGAGTCCATGTACACCACCAAGCTTACCCGCCGTGGTATCCGATTTGTCCAGGGGCGGGATATGGATATCATGCAGGGCGTGATGGTGCGTGAGGTAATGAACGCAGAGCCGGTGGTGGTCGAAAAAACTGCTCCCCTGGCAAGGTTGTATCAGCTCTTTCAGGAAACCAACTTCCTGGGATTTCCAGTGGTGGATGAACAGGGCCTGCTGTACGGGATTGTTACCCTGCAGGATCTGGAGAGAGCACTTACCACAGGTGATGAACCTCTGCGTGAACTCAAAGTTGGTGATGTGGCTGTGGTTGATCCGGTGACCGTATACCCTGATGAACCTATCTGGACTGCTATCCAGAAGATGGCTCCCCGGGATTTAGCCAGACTGCCGGTGGTCAGCAGAAGCAGCGATACAACCCTGATTGGGTTAATCAGCCGTTCCAATATTCTCCGTGCCTATGATGTGGGCATCGTGCGCAAGCAGCGGGAACAGCTGTTGGGCGAGAGCACCAGGCTGCGTCGTGAAGAGAAAAATGTTTTTGTTGAGGTGCGGCTTCATAAGGATGACAAGGCCGTGGGGGTGCAATTAAAAGATCTGGGCCTTGCGGATACGGTGAATGTGGTTTCCATCGAGCGACACGGCTCCCTGCATATTCCTAAAGGAAACAGCCGTTTTAGAAGGGGGGATATTGTCACCCTCTTTGCACGTAAAGAGGCTGTGGAGCTGGCTAAAGCGCAATTTACCAAAGGGTAGATGAGAAAATGGATTCTGCCAGATCCTCGTCCAAACCACCCAACTGTATGCAATGCAGGTATTTTTATGTTACCTATGAGCCGCGTCATCCCAGAGGGTGCAGGGCCTATGGGTTTAAATGTCAAGGTGTTCCATCTGCGGTTGTCTTGAGCAGTTCCGGGGCGCATTGCCAGATGTTTTGTGAACGTCCCAAAAAATGTACTCCATAACAAGAGGAGACAAGATGAAACTTTCAAGTTTTGGTGAAAAATTTGCCTACGGTGCAGGTATTCTCTCCTTGATGTCTGACCTTGGCATTGCCGCGACAGAAGATGGCATGATTATGATGGGGGGCGGCAACCCCGGTTATATCCAGCAAATACAAGAGATCATTCGTACCCAGCTGCAGACCATCATTGATGATGACGAGCAACTCAGAAAACTTGTCGGCATCTACGACCCTCCGCAGGGTGAAAAAGGATTTATCCAGGCCCTGGCTGATCTATTGCGCCGGGAATATGGATGGGAGATCGGCGTCGAGAATATGTGTTTGACCAATGGTTCCCAGTCAGCATTTTTCATGTTGTTTAATATGTTTGCAGGGCCGAGCAGGGAAGGAGCAAAGAAAATTTTGCTTCCCATGGCTCCTGAGTATATCGGCTACGCAGACCTGGGGCTCAGTGATGATTTTTTTGTTTCAGTGAAGCCAAAAATTGAATGTGTTGGGGAAAACCTGTTTAAGTATCGGGTCGATTTCTCCAGCATTGCTCTCACTGAAGATATTGGTGCTATCTGCGTTTCCAGACCAACCAATCCCACAGGCAATGTGCTGACCGATGATGAGATAACAAGGCTTGCACAGCTCGCCCGGGAACACGATATCCCCTTGCTCATCGACTCTGCTTACGGGGTTCCCTTTCCAGGTATGATTTATACCGAGGCCACACCCATCTGGGGAAAGAATATAATCGTTTCCATGAGCCTCTCCAAGTTTGGCCTGCCTGCGGTACGCACCGGAATCATTATTGCTGATGCACAATATATACAGGCGCTGGCCGGAATCAACGCTGTGGTGAATCTCGCACCTGGCAGCTTTGGTGCAATGCTGACCACCAACCTCATTGAAACAGGTCAAATGCTTCGCTTAAGTCAGGAGGTTATCAGGCCCTTTTACCAGCACAAGATGGAAAAGGTTATGGAGGTTGTTCAAGAGGCCTTTCAAGGGTGCAAATACAAGGTGCATGTCCCGGAAGGTTCCATGTTTTTATGGTTCTGGTTTCCTGATTTGCCCATAACCTCACGGGAACTGTATCAGCGATTGAAACAACGTAAGGTGCTGGTGGTTTCCGGTGATTATTTCTTTCCCGGACTGAAAGAGGATTGGCCGCATATCAATGAATGCATTCGGGTTAATTACTCTCAGGATGAAGCTGCTGTGCATGAGGGAATCCGGCTCATAGCTGATGAGGTAAAAGCAGTATACCGAGAGCTGTAGCAAGAAGCTCCCCGTGGACAAGGAACCTTCTCGGTACCCCATTTATAAGATGACCTGGGGAGAAAAATAAACAGGAGCTCAGCATGTTGTGGCAATATCGAACAATCATTTTTGAATTCGCCAAGGACGGTTTACTGGGGGAAAAGTACATTAATGATGAGGATATGGAAAACACCCTCAATGAACAAGGCTTGATGGGCTGGGAAATGGTCAGCGCAGTTCCGGTACAGGAGGGCATTCTCACAGTGCTCAAGAGGCCCGTCAACAGCGGGGAACAGCAGCCAGGCTCAAGTGTTGGGGGGCGCTCAGCGCATGCAGGCAGGCAGCCTGAAGTTTCAGAACAAGGCATCCGAAGCCGGGAACGTGAGCATTTGGCTGCGCTTGGTAAAGAAAAACAACCTCGATCTGCGCCGCAAAAAACACCAACTCACCATGTTGGTGATATCAAGATTTCTTAAAAATTTTTCCAGCAGGTATCAATATCGTGCAGCCTGAGCGTTCATTTCTCCAGCATCTTAAACAGCTTCGTCGGGCCATTCACCAGCAGCCGGAGCTCAGTTACCAGGAGTATTTAACTGGTGAGCTGATTACACAGGAGCTTGATGCGCTTGAAATTCCCCATGGGCAGATAGCGCGCACTGGAATCCGGGCAATAGTTGAAGGAAAACAGTGTGGAGGAGGAAAAAAGCAGCCTGTCGTAGCGCTTCGTGCAGACATGGATGCGCTCCCCATAGAGGAAAAAACCGGGCTCCCTTTTGCTTCCCGAGCCAAAGGGGTGATGCACGCCTGCGGCCATGATGGTCATGTGGCCATGCTTCTGGGCGCGGCCAGATTGCTTAAGCAGAGTGAGTTTTGTGGTAAGGTTGTGCTTCTTTTTCAACCTGCTGAAGAGGCCGGTAATGGTGCAGATCTGGTGGTGCGTGAAGGTGGACTTGAAGAGGTGGATATGATTTTTGGCGGGCATATCGATACCCATTTCGTCACCGGTACACTCACCGTTGATGAGGGGTTGATCTGCTCATATGCTGATCCGTTTATCATTCGTATTCATGGGCGTGGCGGTCACGCTGCCCGACCCCATGAGACTATCGATTCGGTGGTCCTTGCCTCGACCCTGGTGATGCATATGCAAACGCTGGTCTCACGCCAGATAAACCCTTCCCATGCTGCAGTGGTGACTGTGGGACGCATGCAGGCGGGTACGGTGCTCAATGCTATTGCTGAAGAGGCCGTTTTGGAAGGAACCATCCGCAGTGCTCACCCTGAAACCAGAACCCAGCTTCATGCTGCCCTGGGAAAGTTGATCCTGGGGATACAGGATATGAGCAACGCTGAGATAGAGCTGGAGTTTTTGGAAGGGTTGCCTGCGGTGATCAATGATCCGCTTATAACAAGCATAGCGCGAGCTGCTGCCACCGAAGTGGTCGGTAAAGAGCAGGTGATCAGCCAGGGCTTTCCCAGTCTGGGAGGGGAAGATTTTGCCTTTTACCAGGAGCAGATACCAGGCTGTATGATTCGCTTCGGTGCCCAGATTCCAGGTGATCAGGCAGGCCCGGCCCACTCCGGTCGCTTCGATTTTGATGAAGATGTCCTGGAACTTGGTGCTAGATGGCTGGCCACAGCGGCTTGTAAGGGATTACTTCACCTGAGAGGCCAAGGAGGCGGCCATGGAACACATTGAGTTTGCCCCTAGTGATCCCTTCACCTTAGGGGTGGAGCTGGAGTTTCAGCTTCTAGACAGGGCCAGTTATAACCTCACCCCTTGTGCTCCATCAGTGATTGAGCAGGTACCCGAAGCGTACCAATCCAGGGTGGTACCAGAATTCCTCCAGTCCATTATCGAGGTGCGCACCGGCATCTGTAACTCGGTTGATCAGGTGGCTGCAGACCTTCAGGCAACCATCAGGGCCGTAGAGCAAGAAGCCCGGAAGCAGGATTGCATGTTGTATGCAGGGAGCCTCCACCCCTTTGCCTGTCCTGAAGAACAGGTGTTGAGTTTTGGAGAACGCTACTGGAGGATCATGAAGGAACTCCAGTATGTGGGGCGGCAGTTCATCTGCCAGGGGCTGCATGTCCATGTGGGCATGCCAGAAGGAGAAACTGCCATCAAGGTGTGCGATACCATCCAGGCATACCTGCCGTTGCTGCTCGCTCCCAGCGGTTCATCGCCTTTTTTCAGGGGGGATGATACCGGGTTCAGTTCGTATCGCACCAAGCTTTTTGAAGCCCTCCCCATGGCAGGGGTAACCGGCTTTCACGGTAGCTGGAAGGGGTTTGAACAGGAAGTGCAGATGCTGAAAAAATATCACATCATCAGTGATTTTCGTGATCTTTGGTGGGATGTACGGCCAAGCCCGGAGTTTGGCACCATGGAAGTGCGTATCTGCGATCTGCCCCTCAGGTTTTCCCAGATGTTGGGGCTGGTGGCATTGATTCAGGCCATGACCATTGGACTGGTGCGCAATATGGCTGAGCATAAGCCCGTGAGTCATCAGGTACTCAGCCGCAACAAGTGGCAGGCTTCCCGGCACGGTTTGAAAGGCACCTTTGTTGACCCTTTGGGCTTGCTGGGGGAGGGGAGCTTGCCTGTTGTTGCGGCCCTGCAGCAGCTTATTTGCGTGCTGCATCCCATTTGTATCGATTTTCAGAGTAAGGAGTATATAACGGCGATGGAAGCAATGTTTTTTGAAAAAAATGGTGCGGACAGGAAACGGGAACTGGTGGATCAGGGACTTGATTTTCACGCAATGCTTCAGCAACTCCACGATGAGTATTGGTTATGAGTTGTTTTTCCCGCTCCATAGTGGCGTCCGGCCATCAACTGGTCAGTGAGGCCGCAGCAGAAGTGCTGCGAGGTGGTGGCAATGCCTTTGATGCTGCCGTGGCAGCCGGTTTTGCCGGAGCTGTTGCTGAACCTTGCTTAACCAGTTTGGGTGGCGGAGGGTTTCTGCTGGCGAGAACCGCTGGTGCCAGGCAGTCTGGCCAGGAGGTTTTTTTTGATTTTTTTGTTGATACTCCAGGCAAGGGGCTGGCGCGGCAGCCGAAACCGCATTTTTTCCCGGTAACGGTGAAATTTGGCGGTTCTGACCAGGATTTTAACATCGGACTTGGCTCGGTGGCCGTACCCGGCACCCTGAAAGGATTACTCCATGTGCACCAGCGCCTGGGCTATATGGATTTAAAGGATGTATTGCACCCTGCCATGAAGCTTGCCAAAGGGCATGTGGTCTCCGATTTCCAAGGGGTATTTATGCAGTTGCTGTACCCCATCATGACGCTGACAGAGACCGGTCGAGCCTTGTATGAACCAGGAGGAAAGTATCTCACAGCAGGAGATATTCTTGTAAATCCACAGATGGCAGCGTTTTTGGAGTCTCTTGCAGGTGATGGTGGAGCATGCTTTTATTCAGGGCATATAGCGGAAGCGATTGTCCGAGACATGGAGGAAGGAAACGGGTTGATTACGGCTGAGGATTTAGCAGGTTACCAGGTCATTGAGCGTAAACCGCTCAAGGTTGCATACGGCAAACATACCTTCTTCACCAGTCCCCCCCCGTCCTTTGGTGGCTTGCTGATAGGGCTATCGCTTGGTCTTAATAATCAACTCCGGGGAGAACACACCTTGGGCACTCCCGGTTACTTTCTCCAGTCCACCGCTATTATGCAGGAAGTTGAACAGTTGCGTGAGCAGGAGTGGGAGCAGCCAGAAGTGCTCACCACTTTCATGACCTCTGAACAACTGCACCAGGCCGTTAACACTGTACGGTTATTTTCTCGCGGGACCACCCATGTGAGCGTGGCAGATAGACACGGTAATGTGGCATCCATGACCTGCTCCAATGGAGAAGGCTCAGGCTATTTTGCTCCTGAAACCGGGATTATGCTCAATAACATGATGGGAGAAGACGACCTGCATCCCAAAGGGTTCCACTCCTCTCCGCCAGGACAACGGGTGGGCTCCATGATGTCACCTTCAATGCTGGTGGATAAAACCGGACAGGTGAAGCTGGTCATCGGCAGCGGAGGCTCCAAGCGGATCAGAACCGCCATCATTCAGGTATTAACCCGGATTATCGATCATAACCAGAGCATTCAAGAGGCTGTGGATGCGCCCCGTCTCCATTGGGATGGTGAGGTTCTCCAGATAGAGCCTGGGGTGAGTGATGAGGTTGTTGCAGCGATCAAGAACAAGGTACCTGTGAATTGTTGGGAGGAACAGTCGGTCTATTTTGGCGGCGTGCATACGGTTATTCCCGGTGAGGACGGAGCCGGCGACCCCCGCCGGGGAGGGAAGGCCATTGTGGTGGAAGGATGAGTTGGTATATTGTAAAACGCTTATTGCTTATGATCCCCACTCTGATCGGGGTCATGCTGATCACCTTTACCGTGACCCAGTTTGTTCCAGGTGGCCCTGTGGAACGGATGATGGCCGAACTCGAAGGGCAGAGTAACGTCGGAGAGGCCAAAGGCGGCAACACTCTTTATCAGGGCGACCAGGGGTTGGACCATGAACGGGTGGAGCAGCTTAAAAAATTGTACGGATTTGACAAGCCACCGGTAGAGCGATTCCTTGAAATGATGAAGAACTACCTGGTGTTTGACTTTGGCAACTCCTACTATCACCATAAAAGCGTGGCCGGGCTGGTGATTTCCAAACTGCCAGTCTCCATGTCGCTTGGGCTATGGAGCTTTCTGCTGGTCTATTCCATTTGCATCCCGCTTGGGATAAAAAAAGCCGTCCATGATGGCACTCCCTTTGATGTAGCAACCTCTTCCATAATTTTAATTGGTTATGCCATTCCAGGTTTTGTGCTGGGGATTGTGCTGATCGTATTATTTGGTGGCGGGAGTTTTTGGTCCATCTTTCCACTCCGTGGTCTGGTGTCAGATAACTGGCAGGAGCTTTCGCTTATCTCCAAAATACTTGACTACCTATGGCACATGGTGCTGCCCATTATCGCCTCTACAGTGGGGAGCCTGGCGGTGATGACGCTGCTGACCAAGAACTCGTTTCTGGAGGAAATCCGTAAACAGTACGTTATGACTGCCCGGGCCAAGGGGCTCAGTGAAAACCAGGTGTTATATAAGCATGTTTTCCGTAACGCCATTATCCCTATTATTACCGGTTTCCCTGGCTCTTTTATTACCGCTTTTTTTACCGGCAGCCTGCTGATTGAAACCATTTTTTCCCTTGATGGTATGGGACTGTTAGCCTATGAATCGGTGCTCAACCGCGATTACCCTGTAGTCTTGGGTACGCTCTACTTTTTCACCATCATTGGCCTGATCTCCAGGTTGCTTTCTGATTTGAGTTACGTGTTTGTTGATCCACGCATCAGTTTTGATGGAGTGGCCTGATGGAGAAAGAACTGCTAAAAAAGAATACTCCTGGACGCCGTAGATGGCGGTTGTTTCGCCAAAACAAGCGCGGCTTTTATTCCCTGATCCTGTTCACCATTGTGTTTGTCCTCAGCCTGTTTGCAGAGGTGCTGAGTAATGATAAACCCGTGCTCGTCAACTATCAGAACCAGTGGTATTTTCCACTCTGGAACAGTTACCCGGAAACAGTCTTTGGCGGCGATTTTGAAACAGCGACCGATTACCGTGACCCGTATATTATAGAGAAACTCACTACTGAGGGAAACACGGTGATCTTTCCCTTTAACCCGCACAGTTACAACTCCATAAACCTGGAGATTGATGGACCAGTGCCGTCACCACCGACCAGAGATAATCTACTGGGGACCGATGATCGAGGGCGGGATGTTTTAGCAAGGCTTCTTTACGGCTTTCGGCTCAGTGTGGTGTTTGGATTGGCCCTGACCAGTATCGGAACCCTGCTTGGTATTTTGGCTGGCGCTGTGCAGGGGTACTTTGGGGGTAAGATTGACCTGTTTTTTCAAAGGTTTATCGAAATATGGGGTTCCATGCCTGAGCTGTATCTGCTGATTATTTTTGCCTCCATATTTAAACCAAGTGTCGCGCTGTTGCTCATTTTGCTCTCTCTGTTTGGTTGGATGGGACTCTCGGATTACGTTAGAGCCGAGTTTCTCAAAGGACGCAATATGGAGTACGTGAAAGCAGCCCGTGCGTTGGGAGTAGACAATATCACCATCATGTATCGGCACCTGCTGCCCAATGGCATGACTCCGGTGATTACCTTTTTGCCCTTTCGTATGTCTGGAGCAATACTGGCTCTCACCAGCCTGGATTTTCTTGGCCTTGGAGTACCACCATCTACTCCAAGTCTTGGCGAACTTCTTGCGCAAGGGAAGGCTAATATTGATGCATGGTGGCTTTCCCTTTCCACCTTTGTGGTGCTGGTGGGGACCCTCATTCTCCTTATTTTTATTGGAGAAGCACTTAGAGAAGCCTTTGATCCCAGGAAGCAATAAAAAAGGGGAGACGGTAACTCCCCCTCCCCGTGTGTTGTAGGATTAAAGTGCTTGATTAACCTTTTAACTCATCTTTCAGCTGATTGAATTCTTCTCTGATAATACTTCTGATCTGGATGACATCAAGTTCAGAGGTAGCCGTTGTAGTCTCAGGTGCAGGTGTTTGCCCGGCAGAGGGCAGGAATCCACCAGCATTTTCTCTGGCAGCAGCATTGACAACCTCTTTTTGCCAGCTAAAGAATTGATCCATTCCGCTGGCCAGATCTGCTGTGGAGAGCGTTTCTTGCTGGAGCTTCTCGTACAGACCGTTAATCAGTTTTTCAGTGGCAGCCAGATCAATAAATCTGCTATGAACCAGCTGATCAACAACAGCTCCCATGAATCCGGTCAGAACGATATGCTCGGGACTGGTTACTGAGGCTTTCAATTCATCAACCAGCTGAGCTGCCTCAGTTATCTGCTCATCCTTGGGCGCTCGCACTACTTCTGGCAATACGGCCCCAAGTGCAGCAAGACGTACCAGTGCAGCATCATGACCATCCACCACCGCTTCCTGCTTGGCAGCTTCTTCAAGAGCTGAGGGGAGAGTATCTTCAAGTGCAATGGCAGGCGCTTCTTCTGGGTCGGTACCGAAAAAGTCATCAAGCTGCTCTTCGAGCTCCTGTTCCTCTTGTTCATTACCCTGAGCAATTTTTTCGGGCACCTCTTCACCTGCCAGGGCCGCATCAAGGGCTGCTGTTACAGGTGAGTCAGCATTATCAAAAGAAGCTGAAGATTCCCCAGCTCCCTCTACAGGAGCCTCCTCGTCTGCCAATGAAGGTGCAAAAGCATTTTCATCAAAGAAGGAGTCAAGTTTTTCTTCTATATCATCAAGAGGTGACTCATCAAGTGCTTCAGCCGAATCTTCAAGGGAGAAACCCTGCTCTTCATTTTCTCCAGCAAGGGCTGGGGTCATGCCATCATCTTCTTCCTCTGGCTCAGCATCAAAGGAAATAGCTGGCTCAACAGCAGGAGTTTCTTCATCATCGTCAGCAAAAAAGCTGTCCAGTTTGCTTTCTATATCAAGGCTGTCGCTTTCGTCTTCAGCTAACCCAGCAGGCTGTTCATCTTCCTGGGTGGGCAGAGCAACATTGGCAAGCGCAGCTTCCAGATCTCCTTTATCAGCTGACTCCTCTGGTGTGGATTCGCTTTCTTCTACATCATCGAGTAAGCCATCTTCAAAGAGTTTGTCAAGCTGCTGGTTAAGATCGCTTTGAGCTGGAAGATCAAGGGGCTCTGCATCTTCAGTAAAGCCAAACGCCTCGTCGGCATCAGAGAGTGCTGGTGCAATCTCACGTTTATTCCGTAACTCGGAAGTGATGTACTCGTCAGACACCTCGTCATCAATAGGGGTGATGGCTTCCGGAGGAAGAACCTGGTCAGGATATTTTTCGTCTGAGGTCTCCATTGCTGGCATAACTTCATCTGGAAACAATTCGTCAAGTTCTATGAATATATCAATATCACCATCACCATTTTCGCTAGTCTCCATTGAACCCGCAAGCGCTTCCTCTAAAGGAATCGAAAGTTCATCAGTGGGTGCGGGAAACTCTTCAGCAGGTGGCCCCATTTCCTCTTCAGGGAGTATTTCACCAACAATTTCGTCTACGATTTCTTGGGGAGGAATATGTGTTTCTTTGACAATGAGCGCCTTGAGCGCATTGAGTCTGGCAATTCGGTCAGTCAGTAATTCTTGTAACTGCTCCTGATCACGCTGCTCCGGCTCCACATGAAGCACTTGCTCAAGTCCTTCTGAAAAGGTATGAAGCAGGGTAAACGCCTCGGGGTGAGCATTTGCCGCAGATTCTTCAATATAGTCTCCCAGTGCACGGAGCCCTTGAATAAACACCATGACAGGCTTGTCATCCGCCGCAGTTTCCTGAAAGCGGTTGAGCTGTTTATTGAATTGCTTCAGGCTGGCATCGGTTACTTCCCAGTCCAGGCTCAAGATGCTGGCCTTGAGCAGCTTGAGGTGATCTTTCTCTTCAGGTGTAACCGCAGTCTCTTCTGCATCCGATTGTAAAAGTATTGGTGCTTCTGAGACTACAGCTGGAGTAGCTCCACCTTCTTCCTGGTTAATCTGATATTGGAGGATGCGAAATTTTCTGATGTCCCCTTTGAGCAAAAGAGCGATTTCATCTCCCTTGATAGATTCAGAGGAAGTAATTTTTTCAAAATTATAATAGAAGGTAAGCAGCAGCTTTATAGCGTTTGGGTGTGCATACGCACCCTTGCTCTTGATATAACGACCTATCTTATCAAGTCCCTGCAGGTACACGGTGGCAACCTTATCATCCTGCCATTCGTTCTGCAGTACCGTAACTTCGTCAGCGAGCTCTTCAAGAATTTCGTCATTGATTTCCCAATCCAAAGAAAGAATGATGGATTTCAAACGCGTCAGAATCGAGTCATCTTCACTGGAGAATTCAAAAAGGTCTACATCCTCGGTATCAAAGGATTCATCTGCAAAAAGTGTCAGATCCTCATAATCGTCGAAATTGCTGTTGTGTTCATTTGCGGAATTTTTCATAACCTGACCGATATTTGAGTAGTACGATTCCTACGTTTTACTGAAGCTTTTTCTGGATTGAGATTACTGTGGATGAAATGATTTTTTTCAATGTTTCAGCAACGTTGTACCCTGTTAGTGCACTGCCTTCATAGGCTGGAACCTTTAACTTGGAGTTGAGATCCTTTTCCAGAATGGAGATGGGCAAAATGGGGATCCCCTGATTCCGCAAATCCACCTTGTTGTACTGCAATACCAAAGGAATACGGAAAATGGATTCATTATAGTCGCTCAGGTTTTCGTGGAGTTGGTTGAGCGAACGGATGTTTTTCTCTCGCATCTGTTCCTGAGCATCGGCAACAAATACAATGCCGTCAACACCCTTTAAAACAAGTTTTCTGGTAGCGTTGTATTTTACCTGTCCGGGAACAGTGTAAAGCTGAATTTTCAATTCATAACCTTTAATCTGTCCCATATTAAAGGGAAGAAAATCGAAAAATAAGGTCCGGTCGCCATGGGTTTTCAGGCTGACCATTTCAGACATGATTTGCTTGGAGAATTTGCGATTAATATATTCCAGGTTGGTTGTTTTTCCGCCACGACCAGGACCGTAATAAACAATCTTAACCTGAACGATTTTATCCTTGAGATTTATGAAACTCAAAACTCTCTCCTACTGCCGGTTGAATCGTACTTGAGGAAAAGGCGATACATGGAATCGAGGGGGTGTTCAGCTTAAAAATCACTGGTTGGTCCAGAGTTTTTTAATTCGCTCAATGGTTTCCACAACATTTAAGCGGAGAAAGCCAAGGGAAATGTTCTTGCCGAACATGGTGATGAGCAGCAATTCGTCATCAATTTTAGAGAAGTGGATGTTACAATCGGTTCCCTTGTGAAAGAGCAGTGAAAATTCCTGTTCGCCAACCAGCTTTGCCATGGCATCAACTGTAGCAAAGTTACCTGCAGCAAGGGCAGCAAAGGAGTACACATCGTATTTTGAGGTACCATTATCTTTGGCTGTGATAATGTTCCCTGCCATGTCGATGATGATAACGCAGTCCACTCCAATTTTTATGAGTTTTTCGTTCAGGATTACGTCAATCTTTTCAAGCTGCTCCTGGCTAACAACTCCATAATTCATATTGCTACCTCGTGCACGTCAAAGCTGTTTATGAAAATAAAAGGCCCAAATTAATACTTAATTCCGTTATAACGAGTATACGCCAGAAAAAAAGATATATGAAGGGGTTTTTAGTGATTTTTTCTTTTTCCCTTTTTTGTCTGGTGGTTTTGGTGTGTATTGAAAATTGTCGGTATTAATTACGTGTTTTTTTGCGTTCAGCAGGCAGGGTAACTTTTTGTTTAAACTTGTCATTTACGGAATAGACAAAGGCTAACACCTCTGCCACGGTTTGGTACAGTTCGGCTGGTAACTCCTGTCCTATGGGTACTTGAGCAAGCAGTTCCACCAGATCAGGATCTTTTTTGAGGTATACCCCGGCTTCCTTGGCAGCTGCAATAATGTTACGCGCGACAACACCTTTGCCACTGGCAACCACTTCGGGGGCTGTGCCCTTTGATTCGTCATAGAGTAGGGCGACTGCTTTTTCACGCTTATCTGCCTGGTTCATAGGTATTTATGCCTGGGTGTTTATCATTCCTGCTGGAGCATTTGCTATGTTTTTGAGTAACGCTTGAGCAGGATTTTCTGCTCCTGTAAAAAATTGGGCTGAAGAAAGCTCTATGGCAGTCAGCCACCTCGCCAACTCTTCCTTATGTTCTCTCATGAAGGCCATTTTTTGCTGATCTTCCCCGTAAAAATTGATATCTGCGCTGGTTTCCCGCTGTTTGATTTCAATACGCAGATTACCGAGACCTTCAAGCTGGAGATGGAGGGTGTACTGTGTTGTTGTTTCTCCCTCGTTTTGCCCCTGATTCTCTTGTTCTGGCTGTTGATCGATGATCAAATACCCTTGATCAAGAAAAGGAAGGGGCAGCGGCATAAAAAAGATGGCTTCGCTTGCTAATTTCACCTGCAGCATCTGGTACAATTCTACAGTCTGGAGCATCTGGTTTGCCTGCTCACCAGATGTGGTGGTGCCAGTGAGCTGTTGGCCCAGCTCAAGCAGCGCAAATTTCAAGGTTTGTACTGCTTCTTCCCGCTTACCTTGGGCTAGGAGTTGCTCCATGTTGAGGCCAAGTCGATCAACAAGCTGGTGGAGGGCCTGGCCGGTTGGCTCCCGGGTATCACTACTCTGCTGCAGTCCAAGGCTGATTAATGCGTGCAATTCAGACGATGGCGCAACCGTTGTTTGTGCGGTGAAAAAACGTAAGATCTGCTGAGCAAGGGTAAGCACCTGAGGTGCAGCCTGGGTGTTGGAATTGATGAGCTGTGCAAGGTCTCCAGAGGTGGACAATGGACTGAACGGAGCAGTAAGCGGAATAATACTGCCTGGAGAAAGAGTTTGCAGAATTTGCCTCACTGCAGGGGGAGCGGCATTGGCTTGCCCATTACTCCTGCCAAGTATATTGTGCAAGGTCGTTTGCAATGCTGGCGATTGTGGCAATACAGCTGGTTTGCCTGGTTGGAGCGCCTGGAGGATATGTTGGAACAGGTTGGTGACGGCCTCTGTTTTCTCTCGCCCAGTCAAAGAAAAGAGGGTGTTTGCCTGTTGCGCTACAGTTTTCAGGGTCTGCTGTGATGGTTGACTGATGTTTGCCTGGTTTGCCTGAGATGCAAGCTCGGTCAGGTTGGTAAGGAAACTGCTTTGCTTGCTCAACAGGTGAATGGAACCGGTGAGTTGTCTGGTCGTCTGTGGAGTGCTGATTACCTGTAATGCAATCTGAGGGGCAAGTTTCGTTATCTGCAGATTGAGCTTTTGCCCAACGTGAAGAGGAAGATTAGATTGCGCCAGAACCTGTTTGCCTCCAATATCAAGCTGATAGGTAGTATTCTCACCTTTAGCCCTGACAACTCCCAGGAGCACCTGACCTGGAGCGAGTGGTTGGTGTTTTTGTGCGCCAGGAGTTTGCAACTGGTTGTCATGCTGCTGGATGTTTACAAATGAGGCGGGAGGCAGAGGGAAATCCATAAGAGCCTCAGGCAGAAAATGATTTGAGAAAAACAAGAGCCGAGCCAGGTAAGCACAATGAAGAAAGCAAAGAGCTGGCAGGTTGGCGCTGAGCTTGCGAAACCTAAGCGGTTATTGTGTTGTTAGACTGCTTTTTTTTATCCAACCTATGATAACTGAACTACCCAGCTTCAACATTCTCCCGAAGCTGCTTACGCTGCTCAGCAAGGCAACAGGCTATTAACTTGTCACGTAGAGATTGTTCCACATTGTCAAAGTGGAGCGCTACCTGATATCGTTTCTTGCGCATTCTGTAGGTACGGACCACATGCCCAATACAGGCAATCGGAGTTAAGGTTGACGGATCAATAATGCGTATCTGGAGTCGATTGTTGCTAGGGGGTTTCTCTGCAAACAAGCCCAAAACTCCGCTGGCACTTAAATCAACCGTGGTGCCCACCATTTGCCATTTTTTGGTTTTTACTTCTTTGGGGCCTGGAATATACCCAATTTCAACAGTGGTGTTGATCAGGACCCTGAAATACTCGCGCAATGCTTCTGGTTTAATGGGTTCACGGGCAATAAATTGTAACCGACGCTTGTTTAATATCTGGTCAAGTTCGGCAACCAGGTTTACCCCCACCCCCTTGTGTCTCACCATTACCTGACAGTTCACCCCAAGGGCCAAGTCACTTGATTTCCAGGCATTAGGTGGGAAAAAAAGCTCAAAACGAGGTGTGTCGCCTTGCGCATACAATGCATTCAGGCGGTGTGTATTACCATTCTTATCGGTCAGATCAAGAACGGCTTCAGAACCATCCCTTAATTTTTCGACTAATTCCTCTATTTTTCCCACGTTTACACTATGTGTTTGAGGTTTATTAAGTATCCTTAACGTGTACTTTTAGGCGTAAGTGCTTGCGCTGCAGTTCAAAACAGCTGCCCATAATTTTGTCCCTGCTCTCACTGGTGAGTCCATCAAAGCTAAGCCCAATATGATACAGCTCATCATGAATCTTTTTACACCGAACCACGCTGCCAATAATCTGGATTTCTTCCATGATTCCTGTGGGCAGAATAAGGGCAATACGGATTTTTTTCCCACGCTCAAGGGGCTTGGGAAAGGAGCATAAGGCACCGCTGCCGCTCAAATCCATGGTTTCCCCTTCCAGTACCCAGCTCTCTTTGTCTTCAACCTGCAGGCCACTTACGATTGGAGCCGCAACAATGGGTGCGCTGGCATCAACCCGGAAATAATTACGCTCCTGTTCGTGGCTGGTGACAGACTGTGCTTCCACTTTGAGAGTGCTGTCATCAATAATTGCACTGATGGTGACAGTAACTGAAATAGCCTGACCAGCAATATCAACTGTTACAACAGCGTTTTCTTCAGGCTGCAAAGACAGCGCGGTCAGGCAGGTATCTGGAAAGTAAAGCAAAAAGCAGGGCGGAGTATCTTTCCCATATACGCATTGGAGTCGTTCATACTGCTTCCCGCCTGTGACGGGAAGCGTAACCCGAACAGCTTTTTTATCTTCTACCTTGGAGAAAAAATCCTGTAACGCCTGCAATGGGAACCTCAAATGGAAAAGATGAACTTTATTTTTAGAGTGCCACAGGATAGGCAAATAGCAAAGAACTTTTTCAAGGAAAAGCGAAAAAAGATAAGGAAAAGCGGGTGGTTGTCGAGTAAAAACACAGCAGGAGGATTACCCTGCAGTGGATATATGGCCGCCTGTTCTATCGGTATTGGAGTGATAGCGCCGCATCATGGTGTTGCCGGTACTTATTTTTTTTAATTCTTCGCGTGTTATCGCCATGATACTCTGCAATTTAGGGGCTAATTGTCGGTTTTTATGCTGGATGTCCTGCATCAGATCAAGCATGTCTTTGATCTTGGAATCATTTTGTTGATCATGAGCAATACTCAATATCCTGAGTACTTCCTGGTCCAGTTTTTTTGCTTCATTTTGATTGCTTACCATCTCACGGTACTTCTCCATGAGCAGGTCGATGTTGTGCCCACCATGGAGTAACTGTTCAATGTCGTGTAACTGGGACAGAATAATCCGGTAGGTGTCTACTGTTTTTTCAATAACGCTCATTTTACATTGCTGTGGCTATTGATTTATGTTCTTCAGGCGAGGGGGTATCCGTTGTGGTGCCAGGGTAAGCTGTTGCCGCCCGTCCACTCTTTTCCAGTTTGTTTCTCTCTATTGCCTGTCCCCAGGTTGATCGCAAATCACTGAGCATATTTTTTACTTCTATCAGTGCCTCGGTATCATTATTTTTATTCCCGTCCAGGAGACGGTTCAACATGTATCCGTAGAGTGCATCAAGGTTGTCAGCAAGCTCTGCGTCCTGACTGCGGTCCAAGGTGGCGGAAAATTCGGAAATGATAGCTGAAGCTTTGTTGATGAAATAAGCTCGCTTGTCAAGCATCCCGTTTTCAATGGAAATGATACCCTGGCTCAGAAAACGAATCGCTCCATCATAAAGCATCAGCATGAGTTGTTCTGGTGAGGCCGAATTAACAGTATTGACCAGATATTGGTTGGTGTAGGCGCTCATAATTTCCCTTATCTGTCCTTATTCATCATATTGGAAATACTTGTCATCTGTTGTGTGAGGTACGATGACGTTGAATTCATACTGCTCACAAGCTGTTCCATGGCTGCAAATTGTGACTCAAGTGTTGCTTGTCGTTTTGCCAGCCGCATTTCCATCATTTCTATACGGTCATCTATTCGATCAATACCTGAGTTGATCGATTCTTTTCTGCCAGCGAGCATACCGGTGGTAGAATTTGTCATGGATTCAAGGTATTGTGTAAATTGAGCTGCCAGTCCACCTTTCTCTCCGTCACCTGAAAGAAGGCTGACTACGCTCTCCAGATTTTCATTAACAGCTGTTGATAATGTTTCATCATTTACCGTCAGTGTCCCATCTTTTTGGGTTTCAAAGCCAAGTTCTGAAAGTGCTATGAAATTTCCAGAGTTTTCAAATGTATCTGTGAGCATGGATTGGAGGTGCCTTTTTATGGAATTTATCCCAGAGTCACCGCCAAGCAGGCCGCCTCCTTCCCCGTTGATTACTGACTGGCTTGTGATAAAGCTCATCACCTCATTGTAACCAGTGGCAAAGGCAGAAATTTTTGATATAATCGCAGTCTTGTCGAGGGAAATACTTAACTGCGTTGTCTCCCCCACCTCTGCCTGAAGCAGGTCTAGGGTTACGCCAGGAATTGCTTCGCTCAGTGTGTTTGAATCACTGTAAATGTCAATGGTATCGACCCTTATATGGGCCTGAGTAGCCTGGCTGACTGGTGGATTAGTTGTACCAGTTTCATCTTCAATGACACCAATGGTATCTGTCCCCCCAGTTAACCCACTATCATTCATGGAAAAAGATTGGGCTACATTTTCACCCGTCAATGTCAGTCGATAGGGGGAGTTGCTGCCATCATTGATAATAGCAGCAGACAAACCCATATCAGCATCATTTATGGCGTTCATGATGCCTTCCAGTGAATTGTTCTCACTGGTGATTTCTATTGAGTGGCTGGTGCCATTGACCATAAAATCCAGAGTACCCGTACCAAACGAAGAACTCTCTTTACTCGCAAACCCGCCTGCAGAAACGGATTTTTGTACCTGAGCAAGACTAACGACTTCAACCTGATAACTTGTTCCAGCCAGCGCTTCGCTGGAAACAGATGCGGTTAAAAAATCATCTGAGCTTAATTTGACACTCCTTTGCTGGAGTGTATCAGCATCACCTAATTTCTCAATGGAGCCCAAAAAGGATTTCAGGCGAGAATCCAACTCGGTAAATGCAGACAAGCGGTTATTCATCCACGTTTTGTCTGCTGCCAGACCTGCTACAGGAAGACGTTCTATATTCATCAACTGTTCGATGATGGTACCGGTGTCCATCCCTGATGCTAAACCGCTGAATTGAATAGCCATGGTAATGCTCCTTACAGGCTCTCTAGCTTACGGTGTTAACCAGGTTGCCGCTGAGTTCCTGTAAATGTTTGCTGAGATTGATAAGGTCTTCTGATGGTATTTGTCTGATTATCTCATCGGTTTCATGGTCAACAATCTTTACTACCAGTTCATTAACTGTATCGTCCCGCTCAAAACGGATCGAATAAAGCCCGTCTTCAGTAAGCGATTTAATTTGACTGATGAGTTCTTCCTGCTGTACCTTGGAATCGTTAGCCTCGACCTGAGGCTGTTCTTTGACGGCTTTTTGCTCCTGCTCCACTTTTTGAACAGGCTCATGAGCTTTAGGGGGCGATGCGGTGTTGATACCCACTGCTTCGATCATCATGATATGTACCTCTATAAAATAAAAATCTGAAGGAGCCCTGGGGCTCCTTCAGCAAAGATCAAAATTAACCGAGCAGGCTCAGGGCCAACTGGGGTGCCTGATTTGCCTGAGCAAGGATGGAAACACCAGCCTGCTGCAGGATATTCTGCTTGGTCATGTTGGAGGTTTCAGCTGCAATATCTGCGTCAAGAATTCGTGAACGAGCTGCGGAAACATTTTCGGATATGTTTTGCAGGTTTGCAATGGTTGATTCAAATCGATTTTGAATCGCACCAAGGTTTGCACGTTCATCATCGATGAAGCTGATAGCACCATCAATAACCGCAAGAGCATTTTCTGCCCCTGCTTGTGTCCCGATATCCACGCTGGCAACGTTTTTGAGGGCTGAACCGTTTACTTGAGCAGTAAACAGTCCGTTATTTGCACCTGCTGCCTGCGCTGAGTTTACAGTAAAGGATTTAGCCGAATCAAAGGTTAATGAGCCGCCAACTCTAACAGAGTCAGCACCGGCATCATCACTGTCCAAGGCAATGGCACTCCCTTTTTCTGCCCCACTTGCGTCAAGACCTGTGACCTCAATGTTGGCATCTGCACCACCGGATTCCGTCCAGTCGGAAATGACGATATCATGTCCTTCTGTATTGGTCAGGATAACCGCACCGTCGTTGTCAAGCTTTGCAGTGATTCCTGTGACAGAGGCCTTGTTATTAATGGCATCACGCAGGGCAGAGAGGTCATTCTGGTTAGCGATGTTAACGGAAAAACTTTCTGCGTCAGCACCCGCTGTATTGGCACCGTTAAGATTAAAGGTAAAGATACCACTTCCTCCCAGGTTATCCAGTTTTACCTGGGTAACAGCAGAGGCGGAGACACCGGTGGATGAAGAAACCTTGTTGATCTGGTCTGCGATGGTGTATGCAGAAGTACCTGCGCCAACATCTACGGTCTCTGTCCCGAGTGAACCGGTGATGGTTAGGTCCTCACCTGCAACCACGGAACTGGTAACACCAGCGAAGTTGTCAGCAGCTGTACTCGCATCTGTACCCCAGGACTCATTGAGGCGGCCTGAGAGTTGAACCTGATTTGACCCCATCTGGGAAGAGCGTGCATCGCCAACAGAAAAACTGATGGTTTCACCTTTGTTGGCACCGACCTGGAAGCTTTGGGATGCGAAAGAACCATCAAGAACTTTCTTTCCGTTAAATGAAGTGGTGTTGGCAATACGATCAAGCTCTTGCTGCAACTGATTGACTTCCTTCTGCAGTGAGGCTCTATCGGATGCGGTGTTGGAGTCGTTTGCTGATTGGACCGCCAATTCACGCATGCGCTGCAGGATGTTGGTGCTTTCCTGCATGGCACCTTCAGCGGTTTGGGCCAGCGAAATACCATCGTTTGCGTTCCGAACAGCCTGGTTCAGACCACGGATTTGAGAGGTCATGCGGTCAGAAATTGCAAGACCTGCTGCATCGTCCTTGGCAGAGTTGATCCGAAGACCGGAAGAGAGACGCTGCATGGACGTGTTAAGGTTACTTTGGCTTGTGCCTAAGTTACGTTGTGCGTTGAGAGAAGCTACGTTTGTGTTAATTGTAATTGCCATGATATTCCTCCTTGAATATGTTTAGGCTAAATAAGTACTAGGTGGCATCCTTGCCGGTTAATTACTTTGGTACTGCGTTTTACTGTTTACATTTTTTTGAATTGTTGTTTTCGCTGATTAGCGCCTCCTGATTGAGTATAGTTGTATGATTTTCACGTTTGGTTATTTTTCAGGAAAATCCTTTTCCCATGTACGTTTAATCGGTACTGATTGAGGCGTTCTTTAGCTCTTTTTCTGTTTTTTTATTGCCATGAGCTGAGAATAGTAAATGCTCTTTTGCTAATCTCATGGAATCGTTGAATATTTTGCTGGTTACATTCATCTCTTACTACATCTTTTTTTTGTTGCAGTTTTGCCATTGGGTGAAGCGGAAGCTGTTCACCACCCTGATTTTTGGGCTCGCGGATAGCTGAATTGAATTGTTGATGACGGAAGTAGAGTATCTGCATTGCTTGAAACCTCGTCGTTTACCACACTCCGGGAAGAAAACTCCCCAGAGTGTGGTGATGGAAAGTACGTGACTGAACAGGCTGATTATCCCTGGAGCAACTGCAGCACGAGCTGCGGAGTCTGGTTGGCCTGGGTAAGGATAGAAACCCCGGCCTGTTGCAGGATATTCGCTGAAGTCATTGCAGAGGTTTCCTGGGCAATGTCTGCATCACGAATCCGTGAGCGGGCCGCAGAGAGGTTTTCCGATACGTTCTGCAGGTTGGAGATGGTGGATTCAAACCGGTTTTGGATTGCACCAAGATCAGCTCTTTGGCTGTCAATTTTATTCAAGGCCGCATCAACAATTTTTAAGGCATCCGTTGCGCCCAGGACATTGCTGATATCTATAGCTGTGACCTCTTCGAATTGTGAGATAACAGATGTGCCAGCCCCAACATTCAGAATACTTCCAGCACCTGCTGCAACACTTGATGCAAGAGTGTACGAATCTTCTGAGGAGAACTCGACAACCCCAGCGGCTCGGGTGGAATCGTTGCCACCTGTTGTAAGAGTTGTGGTTTGATTATCCGCACTCTTGACATCAATGGTTGTAGTAGCGGCGGAGTGGGTAAAGTTTGCTAAAACGATGTCTTTGCCGTCAGCTTGTACCAGATTAATAGTACCACCATCAACAGTTGCCGTAACACCTGTGGTCCCACTTTGGTCATTTATAACAGTGGCTAATTCACTGAGATCTGTTGTTGTTACGGAGGCATTGATTGTAGCGGTATTGCCACCTGAACCAACAGTTAAAGTGACAACACCATCGGCACTAAGCCCTGACAGGGAGACTTCTGTTCGCGCGGTAGCTGTTACCCCTGTTTTGTCAGCAGCGTTTGTCACCTGGCTGGCTATATCCCATGCTGTTGCCCCTGCACCAATGGTGATTGTAGTGCTTCCGGTGGAGCCTGTGACCGTGAGGTCTTGCCCGGCAACGGTATTTGCAGTGGGAGCAGCAGTCCCAGCAGCAGTGGTTGAGCCTGTACCTTGGTTGGCGGTCTGGTTAATAGAATCGACATAATATCGCCCCAGGTCGTCTGCTGCCATGGACTGGATAGAAAAACCAATGGTTTCGTTTGCATTGGCCCCAACCTGGAACTGCTGGGAAACAAAGGTACCGTCCAGAATATTTAAACCGTTAAACGATGTAGCCTGGGCTATCCGGTTCATTTCGGTTTTGAGTTGGTTAACCTCTGCCTGAAGTGCTGCACGGTCTGCTGCAGAGTTGGTTGCGTTGGCTGCCTGCACTGCCAGTTCACGGATACGCTGCAGGATATTGGTGGACTCCTGCATGGCTCCTTCAGCTGTTTGAGCTAAAGAGATTCCATCGTTGGCATTACGCGCGGCCTGGTTGAGACCTCTGATTTGGGATGTCATACGGTCTGAAATAGCCAGACCAGCAGCGTCATCCTTTGCAGAGTTGATACGGAGACCTGAAGAGAGTCTCTGCATAGAGGTGTTCAGGTCGTTTTGGGAAGAAGATAGGTTACGTTGAGCATTAAGGGATGCTACGTTCGTATTGATCGTTAAAGCCATGGTTTCCTCCATGAATGTGTATAGCCATCGGTCGTCCACTGACTGATCCTTCGGCTAACGATACAAACGTAACTGCTCTCTCAATGCGTCTAACTGTCTCTCACTACACTCTTCGGAATGTAAGTTGAAATCTTTAACAAAAAAGCAAGGGAAAAATAAAAAAAGCCATTGTCTCGTAGAAAAACAATGGCTTGCAGAAAAGTGGAATTACAGAAATTATTTTTCGATTTCGGGAAGTGGTGTTTTGGTACTCAATCGTGGATCTTCCAAAATGACCTGGAGGGCGCGATGCGTCTCTGCTGAATATAAAATAGGGCCAGAAAGGTTAAGGGTAATCTTTTTGTCTTCGCCTACACTGACAATGGTTAAAACGAAACACGGGTCGTTCTCGCCGATCTGGAGTTTTTCCCGTTCATCAGCATCAGGAGCAAGAGCATAATCAAGAAAAAAGTTTGTCGGGTCAGTCACAGGAAAGGCAAAGTCGGGATCATCCACAGATTGAATCCAGAAAAGCGGCCCTTTTTTTTCGTTAGGGATAACCAGGAAATCATGCAGCTGCTCAAGTCCAATTAACCCCTCTGGAAAATGGATGACATTTGCGGGGTCAAATTCTATCTCACCAAACCGAGTCTGTATTGTTTTCATTTTTTCATTTTCCTGTTTTCGAGCTGATCACTGAGGATATCCAGATCAGCAATATCCCATTTCGCTGCTTCTATATTTTCTTGACGAATACGATCGTACACTTCCTGGCGATAGATTTTGGTCTCTCGGGGGGCATCTATCCCAATCCGAACACCGCCGCTTTTTAACTCGATGATTTTGATGGTGATGTTGTCGCCAACGACAATGCCTTCACCAGCTTTTCTGGTCAGTACCAGCATTTAGCCACCTGGAATTTTATACGGTTGACAACCGTGAATTAACTGTTACGTGAAAAAAGCCATGCTCCAAGGCTGTGCTTTCTCCAGCATACCCTGAAGATAATTGAGCCCATATGATGAGTATCATAGATGGAGGGTGAAAAATCAAGTATTTTTAATTGGTTCTACGACTATGCTCTAGCCGCTCATACTTTTTTGAAAAAGTCATGGGGGATTGAGCTTAGATGTAATCCAGAATAGAAAGGGCTGAAACTTTTCCGGTTATCGAAAGCGCTGCCTGAAAAGCTGTTTCCTGTTGCACAATGTCATTGAAAACTTCTATGGCATCGGCATCTTCGTAGCGGGAGAGGATCTGTTGCAGGTCGACCTTTACGTTTTCCTGATAGACCATGGCGCTCTCCACCCTGGCAGCACGGTTACCTAACTGGGATCGAAGCCGACGGCTTTGTTCTGCAGCACCTTGAAGATCATCAAGAGCCGTTTGCATTTCCGTATCATTATCTGCCCGGATTGCTTCTGCAGCCTGGGTGAGTTCGGTAAAAAGGTTGTACATGCCTGACTCAATGGCGTTGGGGTCGTTGTTGGGATCAGGGTCGGTCGCGTCGTAAGGCCCTTGTCGCCATACAGAAGTTCCTAGAAACAGTCGGTTACCGGTCAGATTGACCTCCAGGCGCTCATTGGTAGCTATTTCCAGTTCTGTGGCATTATCATCGCCATTGTACAACACCGGCCAGGTCCGATGGTCATTGGGATCATACAAGGCTGGATCATAGGCGGTATTGTATACAAAGGGTTTGGTGTCTTCCTGGTAGCCAGCAAAAATATACTTTCCATCGATGTTTGCATTCGCTGCGTCAAGAAGCTCATCGGTGAGTTGATCCAGCTCATTGGCCAGGGTCTCACGATCTTCATCGTTGAGTGAACCGTTAATGGCGTTGACCATGATCTCTTCTGCGCGCTGCATGATGTTTTCCACGTGCTCCAGATTACCATCGGTGGCACCCATGATATCAGAAGCGTTACCCATTGTTTCCACGTAACGATCAATGTTGCTGATCTGCTTGCGGGTGTTCAGCACAGGGCGGACAGCGGCCGGATCATCGGAGGCGACCTGGAGTTTTTTCCCGGTGGCCCCTATGGAGCGCAGATTTTCCAGTTCCAGTGCAACAGAGTTCAGTCTGCTGCCCAGCATATTATAGGTGGTGCCTTGGGTTGCTTTCATCTCTGTTACCTCATCTGGAGGAGGGCGTTCATCATTTCATCGATGGTGGAAAGGAATTTGGCCGAGGATTCAAAGCCGCGCTGGTACTGGATCAGATCGATCATCTCTTCTTCCAGGGAAACACCTGAATAGCCGTCACGCAGGTTCTGGAGCTGGATTTTTGTATCCTCAGCGCCTTTAAGAGCAAGGTCGTTACGGCTTGACTCAATACCAACGGTGGCGACCATTTTACTGAAAAAAGAGTCGTACGTATCTATGCTGTTCACTACTTCCTGGGTTTCCAGAGCAGCAATATTCAACGCTATCTGGTTGTCACCGGGTGCGTTGGAACTTCCTCCTGCTGCAACATAGCTGGAGTTGGTAAAGGCAACAGCAATAGCCCGGCTGGCTCGCTGGTCTACCGGCAACGCAGTGATGTCGTTAAAGAAAAGCTGGCCGGTTGCTTGCAATCCGGTTGCTGGATCTGTATAAAAACCGGTTTGGTGCAGTTGGTTGACGGAGTCGGTCAGTTCAATGGCCAGGGTGTCCAGGTTTGTGTAAAGGTCACCAATGAACACATCCCGCATTTCATAAAGACCACGCATCTCTCCACCAAGCTGGGTGCGGTTGATTTCTGTAGTGATACCAGCGATTTCGAGCTGGAGTTCCACGTTGGTGCCAACGGTAACAGCGTTAAGTTGCATGGCCACGTTACCCTGTACAAGCGGCAGGCCGCCAGGTAACTGTACTGCCAGCATCCCGTTGTTATCCGTATAGGTTTGTATCCCCAGGGCTTTCGATAAATCCTGAACAATTACATCCCGCTGATCCCTGGCGGAATTAGCGGTCTGCCCAGAGATTTCCACCTGGTGGATACGTTCGTTCAAGTTCGCAATCTCAGTAATCTGTTCATTTAAAAATTCAACTTTACCTACAATCTCAGTGTTCAGGTTTTCAATAATGGTGTTCAGCTCATCCCCGATCTTTTTGAACGCGTCCCCGAGAAGGTTGCCACGCTGTACAACGATATCACGTTCTACTGCTCCGCTTGGATTAGTGGACAACTCTTGCCAGGCATCAAAAAAACCATCGATCTCCTTTGCCAGGTTATCCTCGGCAACGGAGAACACACGCTCCAGTTCAGAAAGCGAGTTGGAACGTCCGGCTTCTTCACCATATTCGATGGATGCTTCCTGAAGTTGGCGGGTAATAAAAGAACTGTAGTCGCGGCTTACATCTGAAACGCTGACCCCCTGGCCGATAAAGAAATCCCCAAAGTTGACTGCAGGGATCTGCATCAACTCGGCTCGTTGACGCGAATACCCTTCGGTATTAACGTTGGCTACGTTGTTCCCTATGATTTCTATGGATTTTTGATTGGTGCTGAGGCTGGTTTTACCAGCGTTGAGTGCGTCGAGCAGTCCTGCCATGATGGATCGTCCGTGTGATGGTTTTAAGTAGCAGTTGTTGTACATAATGCATCCCTCTGACTGATACAATTGAGGCTAATTGAGTCAGATTGAAGAGTAGCGTTATGTAAAACACCCTCATGACCTAAACCGTCCCTGGAGGTCGAAGATAGTTCTTTTCTCTCTATCGGAAGTTGGTTTAAAAAAGTTTAGGAAAGGGGGGACAAAAAGAAATACAGGAAAAGTAGGGGAGAAAAGGAAAAAATGCAGTCAGAGAAAACTGCAACAAGCACGTTGAAGATGAGGAGCTAAATACGACCGGAAAGCAGTCTGCCGTTAATCGTGCTGTTTTTGGTTGCTCCGGTATGGCCGTAGGTGGTCGGTACAGTCTTTTTACCAAAGAACTCCATGGTTTCGCGAATCCATTGTAATGTGGCGCGAAACAGGTAAGCATTGCGCCGGTTTTCTTCACGTATTTCCCGTGCAAGTTGTTCATCTTCAGGATGCAGCTGCTCAATGGCATCAAGTGCATTGATGATGGCGGTCTTCTGTGCCATATCATTTTGCATTGCCTTGATGTTGAGTTGCTTAGCGTGCTCGCGCTCGTTGATGATTACCTGGCGAAGCTGAGCAAGCAATTCCTGAACATTTTTACGGGTCATTGATGGGCTCCCTTAATTGCCTTCCACCAAGTACTGAAGCAGACTGGAAGCAACTTTATTGAGATCCGGTTCATAGGTACCATTGGCAACCTGAGCTTTCAGTTCTTCAACCCGCGCGGCACGTTCTGTCTTTTCCATGCTGCCTGCCTGTGCCTTGGCGGCACCTTCAAGGGTAGAAGAGAATGATGCACCGTGGGCACCTTCTGTCTTCCCAGCTTTGTTAGCACTTCCGGGACCTGTAGTCTTGTTGACCTTGACCCCGCCTATTTGAGCCATCCCTTTAACTCCAAAAAATTCCACAGTCATCACGTTCACCTGTAGTTACAATGTATCAAACCACGCTTTCAGGCTCTGACACCCAGTTATCAAGCTTTTCCATTACTGCATCATACGTATCATAGGAAATATCCGGTAACCATCCGTTAAAGGCTTCAAGTGCTGTATTAAACCCTTTGTCAATGCCTTCTTTAATGGCATCTATGCGAGATGGATCTCCACCGGCAATTCCCACTGCAAACTGGAAAATGCGCTCTGAGGTCTTTTCGACGCCAAAGTACCCATCGTCAGCGATCAGTTCTTGCGCTTCTTCCGGGGTTACACCGGCGATATCAACTACTGTATCGCCAATCTGAACTTTGGTATCAATGCCTTGCTGTTTCAGCAGGTCGGCTACCAGGCTTTGTAGCGCGCCGTACTTCCAGCTATTACCCGTGATAGACATATTGCTGGAATAGATAGCTGCATGGGTGGATGTACTCTTTAAAGCCACCGTGTCCCTGGTGCTGCTTTGGTTGTTGCCTTCGCTTGTCCTGGAAAGCGTACCTTCCAGACGAGACGATTGCTGCGAGTAAATCGAAGAATACAGCTGATTGTGGTTGACGCTATTTACCATTTTTCCTGCCTCCCTGCAGTAGTTACGGCGCTTTCCGTGGCCATTTGTACAGAAAAATTTCTTTCTGTTACTGCTCTATTCGGCAGGAGGAGGGGAAAACTTTATAGAGAAAACACTTTTTTTTAAAAAAAAGTAAACATTATTTTTTAGAAGGCGTATGGTACTTTTCCAGCTGTTGATAGACCTGCTGTGCCAGTCCCAGGCTCTGATACTTTGCCATGTGCCGGGCAAGCTCAGCATCCTGCATCTCTTCGTACATCTTTTGAGCATTGGATTTGGGAAACAATGTATTTTCCGGGACTGATTTTCGCATCTCTTTGAGCAGCGACTGGATAAATACGGCCTCAAAGTCCTTACTGGCCTCTTGCATGGCCTGTTGGTCTTTGGGGTTGATACCCTTTGCCTGGGTGGGGTCAGCGTGTTGCTGAATTTGGGAAACTGTGATTGGGTCGATGAGAGTATTCATGATAGAGCCTGATTTTGGTTATAAAATGACCAGCTCACCCTGGAGGGCTCCAGCAGCCTTGATGGCCTGGAAGATGGCGATGAGATCCCGTGGAGTAGCGCCAATGGCATTCAGTGCTTTAGCTATTTCCCCAATGTTTACTCCCATCTCAAGTACAACCAGGTTACCATCTTCTTCCACCGTTTCAATGGTGGTTCGTGGTGCTGCTACAGTTTGCCCTTCAGCCAGCGGGTTGGGTTGAGTAACATCAGTGGCTTCCGAGATGACCAGGTTCAGGTTACCATGGGAAACCGCAACTGTTGCAATACGAACATCCTGGCCCATAACAATGGTTCCGGTGCGTTCATTGACCACAATACGTGCTGGAATGTCTGGTTGGATGTCAATATTTTCCACGTCAGCAATGAAACTGACCAGATTGCCAGGATATTCTTGCGGCTTGACCACCCGAATGGAGGTGGAATCCAGCGATGTGGCTGTGTGAGCACCAAAACGATCATTGATAGCATCGGTCATTCTGGTGGCTGTGGTGAAGTCGGTTTCCTTGAGTTGAAAGAGCAGCTTGCCTGATTTAGGCAGGTTGTAATCAACACTCCGCTCAACAATAGCCCCCCCCGCTATACGCGCTGCAGTGGGAAAATTTTTCTGCACCTCAGCTGCCTTGCCTCCATAGGAAATACCACCAACTGCCAAGGGACCCTGGGCTATGGCATAGGTTTTCCCGTTTGCTGCTTTAAGTGGAGTCATCAGGAGGTTGCCCCCAGATAAGCTGGATGCATCGCCAATGGAGGCTACATGGATATCGATTTTTGAACCTGGACGAACGAACGGAGGCAGCTCAGCCGTAACCATCACTGCGGCCACGTTATCGGTTTTCATCGAATTAAAGGTGCTGTCGGTGATTCCCATACCCATCCGCTTGATCATGTTCATGATGGCTTGCCTGGTAAAGACCGATTTCTTGATATCGTCGCCAGTGCCATTTAGACCAATCACAATGCCATAGCCCATGAGCTGGTTGGGCCGTACACCTTCGATATCAGCCAAATCTTTAATTCTGGCTGCATGGGTGGTGCTTGCTAAAACGAGTAAGGTAAGTCCAGCAAGAGCAAGCAGTACATTTTTTCTCATATCTCTTATCCTGCTAAAAGGGCCAGGCATTATCCAGTACCCGCATGAGCCAGCCAGGTCGTTGTTTGTCCGAGATAACACCTTTGCCGGTGTAGGCTATTTGCGCATTGAGGATGTCGCCTGAGTCAATGGTGTTGGCCGCTGATATATCAAAGGAGCGCACAATGCCGGTCAGGTAGATAATCTGACTTTCGTTGTTGACCGTGACCTGTTTCCCGCCGCGGATTTTCAAATTGCCGTTTGGATACACTTCTATGACCTGGGTAGTAAGTGTGGCTGCCAGGTTCTCGGTGCGAGTGGTTTTGCCATTTCCTTTATGTGCGTTGGAAAGATTGGCCTCGACCAGTGATGACATATCCAGGTCAGGGTTTTTATCCTTAAGCATTGTTTCATAGCCAAACAGCTTTGGAATACCAGCTGTCATACTTGATGTCCGGTCAGTTTCAGTGGTTGCCTGTTTAGATGCGCTGGCCTTTTCTGCAATAATAACCGTTACAATATCACCTATATTGCGGGCTTTTACATCGGACAGCCAGTTCCCTTCGCTGCCGGTCCAGAGAGAGCCGGGTGATTGAGGCCTGGGAGCCTGTATCATCGGTGCTTCCAAAGGTTCGGGGATATTCACCACTTCCTGCGTTGTTGTGCTGCATCCTGCAATGCATAACAGGGCAGCGGTAAGGATGAGCAGGTGTGCTGAACATACTCTGCTTTTTGGGTTTGAGTAATGCATGTTAAAACTCCACAGAAACAATGCCAGGTGCATCAATCCTGGCGTAAATAAGCTTATTGGAGGTGATATTTTGTACCCGGATGACCTCTCCTGTTTTACCTGATGTTTTGGCAATACCGTTGGCGGTTATTTTCAGATTGCCTTTGATAGCCAAAATTTTGACCAGCTCGCCTTCTGCAATAACTGGCGGAAAGGCAATGTGGTCGTGTTCAATGGCACGTCCTTTTCTCAGCGTTCGTTTTGCCAGCATTCCAACAACTTCCTGGCGTGCAAATATCGGATTACGGAGCTTGGTTATATCCCTCTCAACAAAGCTGATAACACTACCAGCTATGGGCTGGCCCCTTGTAATAGTGGTCAGCGCTACTGCAACCGGGTGCATAATTTGTAGTGTACCACGTACCGTACAGTTTTGAGCTGGTTTGCCATCCACCTGAAAATAAATGGAAAAATTTGAGCTTTTGACGAGTTCAGAGCGTGATGGTTTTATCTTCCAGCTCAGTTTACCCCGTGGAACCAGGACTTCTTCAGGAACCCTTCGCGGGGTGAAGCGAACCGTGCCAGGTGGCAGGCTTTCTCGATTGTCTTCCAGGTAGTTATTTACCATGGAAATCAGTTGCGCTTTTTTGATACGAGTGGTCTGGCGCAATACCTCTACTTGAGGGCTACCCTGCCAGTGCACACCTCGTGCCAGTGGATTATTCTGGAGTGAGGCTAACAGAACTGCAACCTCAAAGGTTTTTACCCTGCCTAGCTGAGGTGCTGCTCCAACACTGATTTGCCCTACATCTTTGCTTGCTGAAACAGGCGAGATGTCTGCGATGTCGGCCAGGAGCACTTTGCTGGTATTTACTGCTGCATGTTTCCTGAACGATACGGTAGTTTCAGCATATACGGAAACCGCCAAGCAGAGTAAAAGGGTGCTCAAGAGCAGCGTATGTAGCGCCGGTTTTATCATGTTACAAGTTGGTTACGGTTTGCATCATTTGGTCTGAGGTGGAGACAATACGTGAGTTAATCTCATAGGCGCGTTGGCTGGTGATCAGGTGCGCCAGCTCTTCCACCATGTTGACATTGGAGTTCTCGTAGAAGCCCTGGAGCAGAGTGCCGTACCCTTCTTGACCTGGAGTACCAATGGCTGCAACACCGGAAGATTGCGTTTCCCTGAACAGGTTTTTACCAACCGCCAGCAGACCACCGGGGTTCACGAAATTTGCCAGGTCAATGTTGCCTAACTGGGTGGGCTCAGCGTCACCGCCAAGGAGGGCGCTGACCACCCCGCTCTCACTGATGGTGACCTCTGTGGCATCCTCTGGGATGACGATTGCCGGTTGGAGCGGATAGCCATCGGAGGTGACCATGCGGCCATCCCCATCAAGCCTGAAGGTACCAGCTCTGGTGTAGCCGGTGTTGCCATCGGGCATATTCACCTGGAAAAACCCCGTCCCTTCAATGGCCAGATCAAGCTCATTTTCTGTCTTGATGAGGTCACCGGTGGTGAAATTTTTGGTAACTCCAGCGGCTTTGACGCCCAGGCCAACCTGGATTCCGGTGGGGGATTGGGTATCATCAGACGTGGGGCTGCCGGGAACTTCCATAATTTGGTACAAAAGGTCCTGGAAGTCTGCCCGGCTGCGTTTAAATCCTGTGGTGGAAACGTTTGCCAGATTGTGGGCTATGACATCGATATTCAGTGTTTGAGCTGACATACCGGTTGTTGCTGTCCAGAGAGATCGCATAAGGTTCCTCGTACACTTTTTTATAGCTATTGGGCGCTGTTATCCTACTGAGCCCAGTTCGTCCTGCTTATCACTGAGCGTTGAATAGTTGTTCAACACCTTCATGTCTGCCTCAAATTTCCGCTGGGTATTGATCATCACAGCCATTTCTTCCATCATATTCACGTTGGAGGTCTCCAGGCGCCCCTGGAGCACCTGGAACTCCTGCATGGGCAAGTCATTTCCCTGGTCCAGTTGAAACCTGGTGTTCCCCACTTTTTTGAGCTGCTGTTGATCCTCAACAGTATAGAGCTGGACCTGCTTTCCTGAAGCAATACCATCGACAGAAATGGTACCGTTTTGGCTGATAACAATAGTGCGACCAGCTGCATCAGGGAGTTTAAGCGGCGCGTTGCCTCGCCCGACCAGATTGTAGCCGTCTGCTGTTGTAACCATCCCGTTTTGATCCAGCATGAAATGGCCAGATCTGGTGTAGTAGCTTGCACCGGCTTTGTCGAGCTTGAAAAACCCTTCCCCTTCAATGGCCAGATCAAGCGGGTTGCCCGTTTCCTGCATACTTCCCTGGCTATGGTCTGTGCCAATATGGCGGATACGGGAATAGTTTATCCCTTTTGCATGGGTTATTTGCCTGGATTCACGCAAAATGGACTCAAAACTGATCCTGTTTTTTTTAAACCCGGTGGTGTTCACATTTGCCAGGTTGGAAGCCACATTATCCAGGGCCTGTTCCCTTGCTATGGCACCACTTAAGGCTGCGTATTTTCCTGAAACCATTATGTGTTATAACTGGTAGAAGTGGTTGAACGTGTTCTCTCGTTATTTCGGCAGTTCAGCTGCTTTTCTTAAGCCAAAGGTGGCGTTACTTGCCTGGTTCAGCTAAAGCGCAAAGCTTGGTAAGTTGGTTGGCCTCTCTGGTTGAAATACCCAGGATAGAAGCAATCTCGTCAGGATTCAGCCCTTTGGAGACCAGCTTGCTGAGGATGGTGTATTTTTCTGGTGCTGGTTGATGAACACGGTTTTGGGTCATTAACCGTGGAATCTGAAACTCCGTGGTAAGGGCAGCTGAATCCAGTGTCTGCTTAAAACTGGCAACAGGTTTTATGCGCATCGGTTGTTCTTCTGAGAGCGCAGTCTGCAGCTTATGTTCTAATTGCTTGAGTTTTTTTTCATCTAATCGGGGAGCTGCCTGCTGGATATTCCTGTGCGGCTTTTTTTTTGCGGCAAGGCTTAGAGTAATCAGGCTCAAGCAAAAACCAAGCAGGGTGCTGCAGATAGCTATGGCGATGTTTGTGGTCATGCATTACCTCCCTGGTTTGAGCTAGTCCCAATAATCAGTATTCATCAGTTTGACCTTGAGCTTGAGTAAGGCCTGGCTATGCAGTTGGGAAACCCTTCCCTCTGAAACACTGATAACCTCTGCGATTTCCTTTTGGGTCAACTCTTCGTAGTAATATAAAGCGATAACCAACCGTTCTTTTTCTGACAGCTCTTCTAAAATATCTGCCAGCAGATAGGTGACTTCTTCCTGTTCAATGACTTCAATGGGTGTGTGTCCGCCAACGTCTTCAAGGGCATCAAGAAAACTCCGGCCCTCTTCACTGTTGTCCAATGTTTCATGGAGACTGACACAGCCAAGATGGCTTACCTGAGTGAGCATGGTGTGGTAATCTTCCAGTTGAATATGCATTTCATCAGCCATTTCCTGTTCACTGGGGGAACGGCCAAGTTTTCTTTCCAGACGGAGCATGGTTTGGGTTAATTGGTTTTGTTTATCTCGCATGGTGCGTGAGAACCAATCCATCTTGCGCATCTCGTCTAATATGGCACCACGCATTCTATGTTCAGCAAAGGTCTTGAATTGAATTCCCTTGGAGCTGTCAAATCGGTTGGCAGCATCGGTTAACCCCACCATGGCCGCACTGGTCATGTCGTCCCTGGTCATGAATGAGGGGACCTGGGGAACCATGCGTTGTACAACTATCTCGACCAGTTGCATGTTGTCCCGAATCATTTCAGAACGATTATCAAGGGGCGGTACAGGTGGATACATGGTCAATGGTATTTGCGTTTATTTATTGCCAAAATCAAGGAGCCGTTTCCAGAAGAACTGGATAGAACCTTTGGGTTCCAGAGATTGGGGCTCCTGCATGAGGGAGCGGGCCAGGGCTGCAAAGGCTGCACTTGTTTTTGATTCAGGAAAGAGATCCACCATCACCTGTTGTTTGCGGATGGCGTCAATCATCATCTTATCCCTGGGGACCGAGCCCATATAGTCGATGGCAATATCCAGGTAACGATTGGCCACCATGGTGAGCTTACGGTATACATCCAGGGCTTCTTCTTCGTTTTTGATAAAGTTGACAATCAGATTAAAATGTTTCTCATGGTACTGGGTGGAGAGCAGTTTCATCAGTGCATAAGCATCGGTGATGGCTGTTGGATCAGGGGTGGTCACCACCAGAATCTCGTGGGCCGCTGTGTTAAAGTAGGTGACATTTTCAGAGATGCCCGCTTCCGTATCAATCAACACAAAATCAAAATCATTGTGCATGGCATCAAGTGCATCTAAAAGGCGCAATTTTTCGGCGGTTTCGAGCCGGGTGAAACGCTGCACCCCGGAGCCAGCTGGTAATATTTTAATCTCTGCAGGTCCTTCAACCAGGATGTCTTTAAGCTCCTGTTCGCCTGAGAAAAAATGATTGAGGTTGTGGCCCGGGGCAAGTCCGAAAACAACGTCAATATTGGCAAGGCCCAGGTCAGCGTCTAAGATGAGGACCCGTTGACCCATTTGGGCCAGTAAAACAGCCACATTGGCCACAACTGCCGTTTTGCCCACTCCACCTTTGCCGCTGGTTATGGAAAAAACCCTGGTTGTTGAATGGAGCGGATCTTGTCCCACGTTTTCTGTTGAATTCATCGACCTCAGCGTGTCTGCCTGGTCTAAAGGGCGTATTGGGTGATCAGCCATGCTACAGGTTCCTGTGATCGTTCATGATGAGGTTGGCAATCGTTGCCGGGTTAGGGGCAATGATGTCTTCTGGTACCCGCTGACCATTGGTGAGAAAGGATATGGGGGTACTGTTTTTGCTATGGATGTTTACGATGGTGCCGAGCTGGTCACACTCGTCAATTTTGCTGAAAATAAAGGACCTGACCGGGAGGATGGAAAACCGGTTAATGGTTTCTGCAAGCTCCCGCTCACGGGTAGTTGAGGCAAGCAGCAGGTGATTTTCAATGCCATGGGATGGATCAAGAAAGCTTCCCATTTCCTGGAGGTCAGTGGTGTTGTGCGGGCTTCTACCCGCTGTATCGATGAGAATCAAATCGTAATCACTGTACTTGCATAGTGCCTGGCCCACCTCTTCCGGCTTGATGATCACCTCCACTGGCAGCCGCATGATTTCTCCATAGACCTTGAGCTGTTCAATGGCGGCAATGCGATAGGTGTCTATGGTGAATAAAGCAATTTTTCCGCCAAATTGACTGAGGTAGTTGGCAGCTAGTTTTGCGATGGTGGTGGTTTTGCCAACCCCGGTTGGCCCGATTAAACTGATCCGTTGCTGTCGATGGAGCTTTTGCTGGAGCAATTTCTCGGTGGTGATCATTTTGGTGATCGCCGCTTTCAGCGCTGACTCCTGGTCGATCCGAATTTCCGTGTCACTCTGGATATGCTCCCTGGCACAATCCGCCACAATGGTGGCAGTGGCAGGGTCAACACCGTGGCTTGACAGGATTGTGCATAACTGGTCCGTTGCCGTTGCCGCTGGTTGGGTAAATTCAGGCTCGATATAAGGTTTTCTTGTTACGGGTGAGCGGTTTTGCTTAGCCGCCTGGATGGCTGAAATCCTCTGCGTCAGCCCTTCTATGGTTGCTTTGAGATCAGCAATATCGTTTTTTAATTGGGCTGAATCGTCAGTATTTCTTTGGGGGATTTCTGGAGCAGGTTCAGGTTCTGGTGCGTCCCAGATCTGGTCATAGGTGATCTCATCGTGCAGCGGATCCCTGGCTGGTGAAGTCAGGAGTGATCGTTTTGCTGGTTCAATTGGGTGAGGAACAGGTTTTTCCTGCCACTGGTTATCAATGGCTGCCGTAATTTCCAGGATTGATTTGCCCATCAACCCCAGTTTACCCCCACGTTTAACCGTGCGGGTGGAGAGAATCAACGCATCAGGGCCAAATGTATCTTTTACCAGTTTCAACCCACTGGACATATCTGGAGCTTCAAAAACCTTAACTTGCATTGATGGTTACCGTTCCAACTGATTGAATGTTTACGTTTGTGGTTATTTCGTTATGCGAGAGCACCGCCAGGTTCGGGAAATACCGTTCCGTCAGCCTGCGCACATGGGGTCTGATCTGCGGTGTAACCAGCAGGGCTGGTTGCTGACCACCTGGGTAGCTTGAAATCAGGTTGCCGAGACTATCAAGAATTTTTTGGGCAACTGTTGGGTCCAGGGCCAGATAAGAACCGTGCTCTCGATGCTGGATAGCTGTCTGAATGGTATCTTCAACGCTACGATCCATGGTCAGGATGGACATGGTGCCATCTTCCATGGTGAAGGTAGAGGATATGGATCGTGAAAGAGCATGCCGTACATATTCGGTCAAGGTGTCGGTATCCTGGGTCATGGGCGTGTAGTCTGCCATGGTTTCCAGGATAGAGCGCAGGTCGCGGATGGAAACATTTTCCCGCAGCAGGTTTTGCAGCACCCGCATGATTGAGCCAAGATTGAGGATATTGGGCACCAGATCTTCAATGAGCTTGGGATAGGTTTGGCCCAGGTTGTCAATGAGATTTTGTGTCTCCTGACGACCAAGCAGCTCATGGGCGTGTTGTTTTATGATTTCAGAGATGTGGGTCGCCATGACGGTAGTGCAATCCACCACCGTGTAGCCAGCAATCTGGGCCTGCTCACGTTTATCTTCGGTGATCCAGGTGGCAGGCAACTGGAAGGCGGGTTCCTGGGTTGGAATACCGGTGATGGTTTCCGTGACCATACCTGGATCCATGGCCATGCTGTAGCCTGGCATCATTTCAGCAGTAGCTACCTGAACACCTTTCAAGCTGATGGTGTACTGGTTAGGGCTGAGCTGGAGGTTATCCTTGATGTGGACAGGCGGAACAATAAAGCCGCTTGAAAGAGCAAATTGCTTACGGATGGATTGGATACGTTGTAACAGCTCTCCATCCTGGGCAGCGTCAACAAAGGGGATCAACCCGTATCCCACCTCAAGTTCGATGAGGTCTACGTTAAGCATCTGCTCATAATCTTCATCTGGCTTGATGATTGGTTCTGGTTCTTCAATAAGCGGTTTCGCCTTTTCTGCTTCTTTTTCAGCCTTGTCAATGGAGTAGGCTGCAAAAGCAAGTCCTGCCGCGATAACCAGGAAGGGGAGAAAGGGCATTCCAGGAATGAGGGCAAACGCAAGGAGAATTGCCGAAACCACCCACAATGCTTTGGAGTACCTGGTGAATTGGAGTTTGAGTTCAGAGCCAAAGTCTTCCTTGCCAGCTGATCTGGTGACCAGCATACCGGCTGCAGTGGATATAATGAGCGCCGGAACCTGACCAACCAGACCATCGCCAATGGTGAGGATCGTGTAATTCTGGGCTGCATCGGTCATGGGCATCCCTTTTTGAAGCACGCCGATGATAAAGCCGGCACCAATGTTAATTAACGTGATGATTATACCTGCAATGGCATCACCACGGACAAACTTGGATGCACCGTCCATGGCACCGTGGAAGTTGGCCTCATTGGAGATCTCTTCCCGTCTCTGGCGTGCTGTTGTCTCGTCTATGAGTCCGGCATTCAGGTCCGCATCAATAGCCATCTGCTTACCTGGCATGGCATCCAGGGTAAAACGGGCTGCAACTTCGGCGATCCGGCCAGCACCCTTGGTGATAACAATAAAGTTAATGATGACCAGAATAACAAAAATCACCAAACCAACCACATACGAACCACCAACAACAAACTGACCAAAGGACTGGATGACTGAGCCTGCTGCACCCATACCCTCGTGCCCATGGAGCAGAATCAGACGGGTGGAAGCCACATTAAGTGAGAGCCTGAACAGAGTAGTGGCGAGTAAAATCGAAGGAAAGATCGAAAATTCAACGGCCTTCTGGGTGTATAAGCTGATGATCAGGATCAGCAGTGCCAGGGTAATGTTAAAAGATAAACACAGGTCAAGAATAATCGGTGGTAATGGAATAATCATCAGGGTCAGAATACCGACTAGACCAAGGGCGGCAAAGACATCGCTTCGCTTGTGCAGGTCTTCTATTCTCAGTCGGTTGACCAGTGATGGATGACTAACAGATTCCATGAATTCCTGTTACTTTTTAGTGGTTTTGAGTGAGTATACATAGGCAAGTATTTCGGCCACAGCTTTGAATAAATCTTCTGGTATTGACTGGCCTATATCCACTTTCGAATGCAATAATCTTGCCACTGGTGGGTTTTCCACAATGGGAATATCATGTTCTTTGGCCAGCTCCCGGATTTTTCCAGCCACTAACTGCTGCCCTTTAGCGACAACTTTCGGAGAATCCATGGTTTTTGCATCATATTTCAAGGCCACAGCATAGTGGGTCGGGTTGGTGATAACCACGTCTGCTTCCGGTACTGCGGCCATCATTCGGCTCCTGGCAAGCTGTTGCTGGATGGAACGTATTTTTGACTTTATGTGCGGATCACCCTCGGTTTCCTTCATTTCCTCCTTTATTTCCTGCTTGGTCATTTTCATCTTTTCTTCCATTTCCCATTTGACAAACCCAAAATCAAGGGCTGCCAGGAAGATCATGATGCCCACCACCTTGGCAAGTACCAGCATGGCAGTGTGTCCCAGATATTGCATGGTAGCGTACACTTCCATTTCACCCAGGAGTAACGCCTTGTCAAATTCCCCTTTGACGGTCTGATAGGCAACCCAGCCGATCAGCAGGACCTTGCTCATGGATTTGATCAACTCCACAAAGGAGCGTTTGGAGACAAAGCGGGCCATGCCTTTGATGGGATCAAGTTTATTGAGGTCCGGGATCATTGGTTGACCGGTAAAGAGCCATCCAATTTGAAGATAGGTGGAAAAGAAGCCCACCAGCAGGGCTATACCAAACAGCGGTGCCATCAGCAGGCCGAGCTGTTTACCAAGAAAGTAAGACAACTGCATAACCGACGGAGCTGTTACGGGGTATTCCCCGCTCTTGTTCCACAGGGCCATTAACACCTCTTCGATCCCCCCTAAAAAGCGTGGTGCGTAGAAGAGCCAGAATAACAACAGGACAGTGAACAGGGCTGCGGTCTGCACTTCCTTGCTTTGAGCCACCTGACCCTTTTTACGAAAGTCTTCTCTTCGTTTCGCCGACGGCGCTTCTGTGCGTTCTTCGCTGGAAGTATCTTCTGCCATAATGTGTGGAGCGTGGTGTTAACGGGATAAGAGGTTCAGTAAACGTAATGCAAATCATGAACCGGTTTGTTGATAAATCCTGAAAATGAAAATTACGGGAAAGAGCTATGGTTTGAGTCCACTTACAACGTTGAAGCGCATACTACCAAGGCGTCATTGGCGCTGTAGTAACGTTCAACAGGGGGGGAGTAATATTACTGAGGACGATTATCCTCTGAAAAGAGTGAAGAATTCCATTATGTTGTAGTTGAGTGTGTCGAATTCACGGCGCAGGATGATGAGAGCTGCGTTAAGTGTCAAACCAATGACAACAAATGCAATGCCGATGTTCATGGGGAAGGAAAGCATGAAGACATTGAGCTGGGGAAAGACCCTGGCTAGAATTCCCAACACCAGGTTGGAGAGTAACAGCAAAGCCAGGATTGGAGCACTGAATTTCACCCCGAGGATGAACATATGATTACCCAGCTCCATGAGTTTAGGGACCACTCCAGTTGAGAAATCAAGATATCCCGGAGGAAGGATTGCATATGACTCCAGAATAGCCTGGAAAAAGAAGTGGTGTCCATTAATAGTTATGAAGATGAGCAGAGCAAAGATGTTGATGAACTGGCTCATCAAAGACAGCTGCTGGGTGGTTTGCGGGTCAAAGATATTGGCAGCAGCAAATCCCATCTGATAGCCAATTACGGTACCGCCAAAGCTCACTCCGGTAAAAATGAGCTGTGCTGTCAGGCCAATCAGTGCGCCGAGTATCACTTCATTTAGCAGCAGAATACCCAATTCAAGCATGGATTGGATCTGCTGTGGTGCATGGGGAGCCATGGCTGGAAAAAGGAGCAGCGCTGTGGCCACAGCCAGGCCGATTTTGATTCGGTTGGCAAGCTGCGAACCGGCAAAGACTGGTATTGCAATCAGCAGGGCAAGTACCCTGGAAAGGCAGAGCAGGAAATTCTGGAACTGGTCTAAGGGGATGAGCTGGATATCCATTGTCTTTTCTGGAATGGAAATCCTGGACTCAACCAGACGTTTTCATGCTACCTGCCCACTGTAGCAATATCAGTCATGATACCGGTGGTAAAGGTAATCAGCAGGTTCATGATCCACGGGCCAAAGATCAGCAGGGTGACAAAAACTGCTACAATCTTGGGGATAAAGGTCATGGTCTGCTCATTAATCTGGGTTGCAGCCTGGAAAATACTGATCACCAAACCAACGACCATGGCAACAATCAGCATTGGTGCTGCGGTTAAAAGAATGGTTTCCACAGCCTTTCTACCAATATGGACAACGTTTTCAGGACTCATCTTGTTTGCTCCCCTGTGTTATGCACCAAAACTTTTCATCAGTGACCCAACCACCAGTTGCCAGCCGTCCACCAGTACAAATAAAAGCAGTTTAAAGGGGAGTGAAATAACGATGGGCGGCAGCATCATCATCCCCATGGACATCAGTACCGAAGCCACCAGCATATCGATCACCAGAAAGGGGACATAGATCATAAATCCCATCTGGAAAGCGGTTTTCAGCTCTGAGAGCATGAAGGCTGGGATAAGAATCATGGTGGAGATATCTTTTTTATCCTCTGGTTGTTCCTCTTCAGTGATATCAATGAAAAGTTGCAGCTCCTCTTCTCGCACCTGGGTAAACATGAAGTCGCGCATTACATCAACCGCCTTTTCAAGTGCCTGCTGCTGGTTGATCTGTTTGTTCATAAAAGGCTGCAAAGCATCGTTGTTGATTGTGTTGATGGCTGGAGCCATAATGAAAAAGGTCAAAAAGAGTGCCATCCCGATAATGATCTGGTTTGGAGGGGTATTTTGAGTCCCCATGGCCTGGCGGATAAAGCCAAGCACGATCACAATCCGGGTAAAAGCGGTGGTCATGAGGAGGATGGCTGGAGCAACGGAAAGAACAGTCAGCAGAAATAAAATCTGCAGCCCGGTGGAGACTTCTTCTGGCGTGGAAGCCTCTGTAACCCCTATGTTCAGCGAGGGCATAGTGACTGCGCCGCATGTCTGGGCCAGCGTCAGTAACAGGAGTGAGAAGAGTACAATTTTACCTTTCATTTTCCTGGAGAACGTCTTTGAAAGGTTTCTGAGCCGTGTTTGCTGTTGGCAGCTCTGCAAGCATCTGGATACCACTGGGGCTTATACCAAGTAAAACCTGCTTCTTCTCCACTTCAACAAGTGCAAGGGTGTTTTTAGGCATCAGCGGGCGCATCTCAAGTACCTTAATACGGCTGGTTGGCGAGTTTGTGTAGCCCATCTTTTTCCTGGCAAGTCCATACAGGATAAGAATAAGACCAGCCACCACAGCAAGTGCCCAGGTCATTTTCATAACCATGCCACCCATTGAGGTCGCCTCACTACTCCACGAGTGCGTCGGGAAGAGTATGCCAGCAACTGCTATGACCAAGAAAAGGCGCACGGTTTTACCCCAACTGCTCCAATCTGTCAGACTGGCTCACCACCTCTGTGAGTTTGATACCAAATTTATCACCAACTTTAACGGCTTCCCCACGGGCTATGAGCCGTGAATTGACATAGAGGTCAAGCGGGTCACCAGCCAGCTTATCCAGCTCCACCACATAGCCTTCACCCATCTGCAGGAGGTCTTTGAGCAGGATTTTCGTTCGCCCCACCTCCACCGAGACCTGCAGCGGTACATCAAACAAAAACTCCATATCCCTTGATGTGTGGGCTGGATTGGGACTGGACTTGGCTTTGGGTGCCTCTTCAAGCAGATCAGCTGTCTCTTCAGGGTTTAAGGTGCTTTCCGGTACTGGAGGAGCCGTGTTTTCAGTTTGTTCCATTCATCTCTCCAAGCCTGCTATTGTTGTACTTTTTGGTTATATGAAATGCTTTTTTCCCGTTCCGTTCACCAGGGATGGCAAAGAATTTTGGCTGGTCTTCCACCATTATCTGCAGCGGTCGATCAGGGTCGTAGCCTAATTCAATGATGTCGCCAGCCTGGAGCTTAAGGATTTTTCTGATGGTCATATTTAACAGCCCTGAGCGGGCTATAACCGCACATTCCATTTCACTGGCCTCAGTAGCAAAGGTCTTGCGCCAGCCATAAGCTGCCTGGGTGACGGTAACCATATCTTTGAACGCTTCCCGGTATGGCTCAATGGTTAGATAAGGAATGATAAATTGCATCTGACCTGCAGGTTCTCCTGCCAGGGTAACCCGGAAGGTGGTCACCAGCACCTCTGTGTCCGATTCAACGATATTGACCAACCTGAAATTGTTCTCAATTTTTGTTAAACTGGGTGATATTTCGGTTATGGGTACAAATGCTTTTTGCATATCCTTTGCGATACCCCGCATGGTGTTTTGCAGGATGCTGATCTCAATTGCGGTGAGGGTACGGTTTGGGGTAACCGAGTCGCTTTCCGTTGAGGAGCCAAGCATCATTTCCAAAAGTGCAAAGGACATGGCGATATCAAAGTGAAAGAGGCACCCATATCTGAGTGGGTCAGTATTGAAGATGCCAACCGCACCCTGATTGTTAAGGTTGAGAATGGATTGCTCAAAGGTCGTGGATGTGATATCCACTCGTTCAACGCTAAATGAGCGTTGCAAGGCATTGGTTTGACTGGAACTGAAATTGCGCGAGAACATATCCACAATGATATCAAAGTTGGGGATACGCGCCTCTCCGCTTTTCCCGGCCCGCAGGTAGACCTGGAAAAGGTCAAGGTCTTTTGCCAGCAGAAAACGAGGTGCTTGAGAGAATTTGCCCTCATCAAGGTCTGTGGAAATGTCACCAGATTTAATCGCTGAAAGCAGATCAGCTATTTCATCTTTACTTAAAATCGGTTCCATAATTACTGGACCACAAAGTCGGTTAAAAAGATATTTTTAACTTTCCCGGTTTTTAAAAAAGAATTGATCTTGTTTTTTATCTCAGCCTTAACCTGCTTTTTCCCCTGTAAATCCTGCAGTTCTTCAAACGTTTTATTGCCAATAAGCAGGAGCACTGCATCACGGATTTGCGGCATCCGCTTTTTGGCTTCTTCCAGAACATCTTCATTACTCATTTCAAGGGAGAGCGATGCCTTCACATAATGGGCCGTATCCTCACTAATGATATTAACAATGAACTCATCAATGGTAACTGTTGGGCCAAATTCATCGGAGTTCTCCACTGGCTGGATTAACGCTGCCTGTTCATTAGGCTCTTCTACAGGAGGTGGATCCTTTTTCAGAAACAGGAAATAGACCGCAGCCCCTCCTCCGATAAGCAATACAAGTACTGCCGCTATAATGATGATAATACGTTTCTTTTTTCCTTTACCTTCTTCCTCTTCCTGAGGAGCATTGGCGTCTTTTTCTGCCATGGTTTTTTCCTTTTGTGCTGTGATTGATGCTCGTCTAAAAAGGTACCTTGCTTGTTGGGCGGTTGAACTGATCCACCTTGCGATTGCTCTTGAGGATAAACTCGACCCTCCTGTTTTTTGCGCGATTAGACTCACTGGTGTTCGCAACCAGGGGTCTGGAAGGGCCATAGCCGACAGCTGCCATTCGATCAATGGAAAAAATCTGCCCCCGGTTGTAGAATCGCATCACCGAAACAGCACGCGCAACAGAGATGTCCCAGTTCGTGGTGGCAGGCAGGCTGGTTGGGGTATCATCGGTGTGTCCTTCAATCCGCATGGTCATGGGCAGAGGTCGGACAATGTCTGCAATCTTTCTCAGTAATGGATATGACGATGGCATTAAGGTGGTTTTCCCCTTATCAAAGAGGATGGAGTCTTTGATGCGGAGCACAATAGAGTCATCGTCTCGCTGTACAGCCTGAACCTGGTCCATGAGCTTGGTCAGCTCCAGGTCATTTTTCACCCGCTTGAAATAGGTCATCTTCGTTTCTCTTGGAATAGGGGTAAATTTGGACTCAGGCGGGGAGGGGAGTACAGGTATGGTGAATTTCTTTGGTGCTGCCGTAGTGCGCCAGCCAAAGGTATCTTTAATGGAGGTCTTTGCCTGGACAAACTTCACCGGGTCCATGCTGGCCATGGAGAGCAACAAAACAAAAAAGGTGAGTAGAAGCGTTACCAGGTCACTAAAGGTGGTCATCCATAAGGGGGCACCAGGTGGACATTCTTCTTGTTTTTTTGCCATGGATTCTCTGTCCTATCGCTTATTGAAAAACAGATTCTCTTTGTTTCGGAGCAATATACGCATGAAGTTTTTGCTCCATTACTCTTGGATTCTCTCCAGAAAGGATGGATTCCATGCCTTCAACAATGACTGTTTTTTGGAGCAGTTCAGTTTTTGATCTTGTTTTGAGTTTTCCCGCCATGGGATTAAAGAGAATGTTGGCAAGGACTGCACCATAGAAGGTGGTGAGCAGTGCAACCGCCATAGCAGGTCCAATGGAGGAAGGGTCACTCATGTTCTGGAGCATTTGTACCAGTCCGATCAGGGTACCAACCATCCCCATGGCTGGGGATATCATACCCAGTGAAACAAAAATCTCCGCACCCATGCTATGCCTTTCCTGGATATAATCAATTTCTGTGTTGAGCATTGCTTTCAGGTCGTCCGGCTCCTGCCCGTCCACGGCCATCTGAAGAGCCTTGACCAGAAATTGATCTTCAACAGTATCTATGGAGCCCTGTAACGAAAGGATCCCCTCTTTTCTGGCTTTATTGGCAAACTCCATGAGTTGAGCAATGAGTTCATTGGTGTTTGCCTCTTTGATAAGGACGGTTTTTTGGGCAATACTGATTGCACTGATCACATCCCCAAGGGGAAAATTAATAAGTGCAACGCCTGCTGTTCCACCAAAAACGATGAGCATTGACGGCACATCGATGAACATGCCAATTCCCCCACCTTGGAGAATGGCCATCAGCATGAGACCAAATGCTACAACTGTACCTATTATGGTTGCGATATCCACGCGTAGTTTCCTGATACGTGAGGGTTAATAATTCAAATTAAAGATGATAATAGAATGGTACTTAATCCACCCAATAAATACAAGAATGCAAAAAGAAAGCCAAAGCGAATTGTTCGTTAAAAGGGTGCTGCTAAAGGATGTTAGGCAGGGAAAACGGGTGCAAGAAAATACAAACCGCACTTCCAGAGCGGAAAGTGCGGTGCTAAGTCATAAAGTTGACGCAGTTGATAAGGCCGTTAACGCTTCAAGTTAATCAATTCACTGAGCATTTCGTCAACAGTTGAGATAATTTTTGAGTTGGCCTGAAAACCACGCTGGGTAGTGATCATTTTTACAAACTCCTGGCCCATGTCAACATTTGATTGCTCAAGGGAGTTTGTGTATATGGTGCCTAGCTCGGCACCGGCAAGCCCAATACGTACTGTGCCGGAGGTGTTTGTTTCTTTATAGAGATTGCTTCCTGCTAAAGCAAGTCCGCCTGCATTCTGAAATTTTGCCAACACAAGCTGGGCTATATTTTTTTGTTCTCCATTTGAATAGGAAGCGACAACAATACCATCTTCAGCAATGGCAATATTAGTGAGTTCACCTGCACCGTAACCATCTTGATTGGTGCCAATTACTATAGATTCACTATCAAATTGAGTACAGTCAAAATTGATAGTAATATCCTGCAATTCCGAACCATTATTAAAATTCAGATTAGTAATTGTCAGTGCAAGAGGGGCGTCAGCCCCAAGATATTCATCTACGCCTTCATCAAAAACACCATTGCCGTTATTATCTGCAAAGTTATTATCGTTATTTGTATCTATCTGTCCTCTCTCATCAAAACTGAGCGTGTCAAGGGCACCTCCGTTGAACCAGAGGGCATTCCCTGTTGGATTTCCAGCCCCGTCAACTTCTCCTACCCCGTCTATGGTGTAACCAATCTGCCACGTGTTAGCAGTAGCATCTGTCATCCGCCAGTAAACTGTAATCAGATGAGATTCTCCTAAAGAATCATAAATTTGACTGGAACCTGAATAATTATAGGTTGCACGATCAGCAACGACAATATTTGGATTTGCAGTAAGGTCGATTTGATTGGTCTGGGCATCCAGGTTAGTGTTAAAGGTAATGTTTTCACTCGCATTACCTGCAATTAAGCCCAGGTTGGCAACTTGTATGTCAGATGGGTCTCCAACCTCCAATTCTCCAGTGTCATCAAACTGTTTCCCCTGGACAATGTAGCCTTGCGGGTTAACGAGGTATCCATCTCGATTAAAGCGAAAGGCACCAGCACGGGTGAAGTAATTTGTATCATCTCCCTGAGCACTGACAACAAAAAAACCCTCTCCCTCAACGGCAACATCAGTGTCTGAAGTGGTGGTTTCAAAGGTACCTTGACTGAAAACATTATCAATGATTGAGAGGCCAACCCCACGACCAACCTGTGAGCCGCCGCCGGAACTGAAAACATTGCTGGAAAGGAGGTCTGAAAAAACGGATCTAGCCCCTTTAAAACCTAGGGTGTTGGTATTGGCCAGGTTGTTACCGATAACACTCATGGCTTGGGAGTTGGTGTTGAGTCCACTGACTCCACTAAACATTGCACTTGTAATGCCCATTGCAACCTCCTGCGTGGGTTAAAAAAGTGGGTAGTTGATAACAGGGTGGTGAAAAAACAGCGATTGTTTATGTTGTGTTGCGCTGCTTCACTGCCAATTATCCCCGCGCCGTCCGTTGCTGCAGAGATCATTTTTTACTGCTGTACTGCTCTAACAAATACTTTTGTACCTGATTGTACCTTCCTGAAGCGGCATCATCCGCTGAATGCTCTGCTTCAGGTTACGTTCCGGTTTCAGAAGGAGCTGTAGTCGCTTTCGGCTCCTGATCAAATGCACCATAAATAGTATCAACTTTATATTCACCGATGTCTGTTACGATTAATGGTGCGGTCCCTTCCAGGTTCACTCCGGTGACTTCGGAACGAACCAGGGGGATAATATAAGAACTCGTATCATTTTCTCCTTTTACTGCGTGAGCAATGATAGTGTAGGTACCCGGTTCAAGGTCGCTGCCGTCGCTGCCTTTTCCATCCCAGGTGAGAGAATGGTTACCACTTGCATACGAATCAACATCCAGCTCAGCAACGGTTTTGCCTGTACTGTCCCGGATCTCCAGGCTGGCATCAACGACCGTACCATTAATTCGATAACCAAGCTCCATGGGTGCTCCGTTAGATTCAAAACTGTTGCCCTCTACCAGGATTTCTTTGCCCATCAGTGAAAGTGCCGTGATGCGCTGGGAATTGTTTTGCGCCAGGGCAACTTCTTTCATGGCATCATTGAGATTAAAGAGTTGTTCAAGTTCACTATACTGGGCGAGTTGTGAGGTGAATTCTGTTGGATCCGCAGGATTGAGTGGATCCTGGTTTTGCATCTGTGCAACCAGCAAAGTAAGGAAATCCTGCTGGCCCAGGGTGTTGCCTGATAAATCGGCAGCTGCTTGTGCGGCTGCTGCAGTTTTTTGTTGAGCTATTTCAGCAACGGTTGCCATGGGTATTCTCCGGGTTACGCGGTGACGCTTAAGCCCTGCAGTTCTACAGGTTGTGGTTCTTCTGCTTCCTCACCTGCACTCCTGTAGTATGAATTGTCTGATCCTGAGGTATGACTCTGGGCCAACTGATGGCGTTCCAGATTTTCCTGGAAAGGCTGGCCGTCGTACTGATCACTGGCAGCAACCGTGATCTCCACCTGACGTAACTCAAATCCCTGCTCGGCAAGTGTGGCTTTGAGTCGGGGGAGGTGCCTGTCAAGCGCTTCTTGGGCTTGCAGGTTTTGAGCTGTTATATGCGCCTTGATGTTATCATTTTTAACCTGAATCTCCATCTGCAGTTCACCGAGTTCCTTGGGATAGAGCTTAAGGCTAACCGTTCCTGATTCTAACTTCAGGGTAGCTGAAAAATGATTGATAACCTGATCCATCACAGCGCCCTCGGGCACCGTAAAACCAGATGGCAGCTTAATGAATGAACCTGCTGGAGATACTGTTGCCGCTGTTTGAGTAGTGGTCGCTGCTTGGCCTGGCTCTGTTGTAAAAAGAATCTGGGGGCCTTCCTTTCCTGCCTGTACCTCTCCGGCTTTGAGTTGGTCAGTCTGCAAAGTCGTTATGGCATTTTGATTGGGTTGCCCAGTTTCTTCACCTGCGGATTGCTCGGTCTGGCTGCCTGAAGCCGTCTGTACAGCGTTGTTCGGCATATGGGATTGGATAAAGTTTCCATTCGTCTCGAACTGCTGCCTTGGCTGCTGCGGGCCATTTTGATGTATCGGAGCTGCTCGCTGAATAAACTCTTCAGCCTCTTCTGTTTGATACACAGCAATAACCTGTCCCTGAGTTTGGGGTGCTCCAGCTTCTTCAGTGATGGTTGTCTGCACAGCCTGAGTTGGACTGTACTTTGCTGACCATTGCTGGATCACAACAGGTGTTTCACCATTTGCTTCGTGCAATTGGTTGAGCAATGGGTGAGTTCCTGTGGGAGTAACTCCAGCTGTGATGCCCTGTACCTGCTGGGTGGTGCTTTGTGGGCTCATGCCACTTTCCTGGAGAGGGCGTTGATTGGTCACGCCATCATTTCCAGGGATGGCCTGCTGTAAAGCTCCCTGACGCTCTTTTCCAAGTTGGAAGGTGCTTTGCTCTACTGAAACCGTATTGGAAGTCCCCTGGAGTACATTTTCCAGCAGCATTTCCCCTTGCCGGGGCTGTTGTTGCGGGAGGATGCTTATCTGCTGAGTAACCTGCTGAGTCACCTGTTGCGTCATCTGCTGCGTCATTACTTGGGCTGGAAGAAACGGCGTAACTGTTGCCTCTTCGGTGTGGTCAGCATCGACGGATTCTTTCGTTTGCTTCACTGCCGAGGCGTTACCCTGTATTTGTCCTTTGGGATGAACCGGGTCAGCAGTGTCTCTTGGCTGTTGTGAACGTTGTGTTGCAGCTTCTGCAGCAAGATGGGAAGAAAAACTTTCGCCTGATTCAGGTGCAGTCCCTTGAGATGTATTCCTGGTACTTGCCTGTGGTACTATGGCTAAGACCTCTGCTGCTGGTGATGGTGTGGTTTGCATACCTTACTGTGACTCCAAATGTGAAAAAGCGGTAGTCAAAGCAGCGGCCTGTTCACGATCCATGTTATTGAGGATTTTTGCTGCGGATTTAGCTTTCATGTTGGCCAGGATAGAGACAGCAAGGTCTTGTTCTAAGGTGCCAAATACTCGGGCGGCCTTTTCTGCTGTCATTTTTTCATACATTTTGCTCAAATCCTTAACCCTTTTCAGCTCCTGAGTATCCTTCTCAGCGAGCAATTCTTCCAGTTGAATACGTTGCTGTTTCAGTTCTTCAAGCTTCTTATCGACCTCATCCTGTAATCTCTTTAGGCTCTTTTTTCGATCTGCAAGGTCTTCACGTTCGTTTTGCAGATTAATCCGTTCCTCCTGCAAGGCTACAAGCAGTCGTCGCTCTTCCACTGAGCGGTACGTTTTTTCCTGGTTGTTGGATTTTTTGGGAGCAGAAGTAGTGGGATCATTTGCAGCCAGGCAGATGGTTGCAGAGAGGAAGAAAACGAAAAATAAAAGGCTATATATCTTCATGGGGTCACTGTGATGGATTATTTTTTGTGAAAGATGACAGCCAGTTCATCGAGCATGGTGCGTTCTTTCTTGCTCAAGTATTCCTTGTATGAGCTATCCTGTTTTTCTTTTACCTTTTCGATGATTTTTTTATCCTGGCTGGCCTTGAGCAAGGCTTTGTGCTTGTTTTGTACGTTTGTCTGTGCTTTTTTCAGTACTTCCTGGTCGTGTTTGATGTGTTCTTGCACCAGGGCAATCCTGTTATCCAGCATGATGAGCCGGGCAGCCGTGGTTCCCTGTTCCTTGTCTTGCTGTAAAGTGTCATAAAGGGCTTTGAGTTCTTGCTGGCGAGCCTCAAAGACTACCCTGGCAGCATATTCTTCTTCCTGGGCAGTAAACAGATTTTGTCTGGCATTGTCTTCAAGTTGCTGGCGAAATTTAATAACAGCGTGAAGTTTAAATGGTTGCACAAGCGGTCACCTTATGAGGCAGATCTTTTTCTTCGATCATGGCCCCACCTGCCAGACCTTCGGCGGTCTTTTTTGACCCTGTCGCTGACCAACGAACCCATACCTGCAATGGAGGTTTCAAGGTCGCAAGACTCTGTGAGTCCTTGCTTGAGGAAATCGTTAATTGCATCAATTCGCGAGATGGCGTAATCGATTTTTTGACTGGATCCCTCAGAGTATGCGCCAATATTGATCAGGTCTTCTGATTCACGGTATACAGCCATGACGTTTTTGGTTTTTCCGGCCAGCTCCATATGTCGCTCGCTCACGATGTCACGCATAACTCTGCTGGTGGACATCATGATGTCAATAGCGGGGTAGTGATTTTTTGCAGCAATACTGCGGGAAAGAACAATATGGCCATCCAGGATGGAGCGCACCGCGTCAGCCACAGGCTCCGTCAGATCGTCTCCGTCCACCAGCACGGTGTAGAGGCCCGTAATGGACCCCTGGTCTGTAAATTTTCCTGCCCGTTCAAGGAGTTTAGGTAAGGTGGCAAAAACCGATGGCGTATACCCTTTGGTTGTTGGAGGTTCTCCAATGGAGAGGCCAATTTCACGCATGGCCATGGCAAAACGAGTCACCGAGTCCATCATCAAAAGGACATTTTTTCCCTGCTTACAGAAAAATTCCGCAACGGCTGTGGCAAGGTAAGCCCCCCGCATCCGTAGCAGGGGCGAGTTATCTGAGGTGACTGCAATGATCACTGAGCGACGCAAGCCTTCTGCCCCAAGATCACGTTCGATAAATTCGCGTACCTCACGGCCCCGCTCACCAATAAGTGCAATAACATTCACGTCTGCCTTGGCATACTTGGCCATCATGCCAAGCAGTACACTTTTACCAACGCCGGAACCTGCCATGATGCCCATGCGCTGTCCTACGCCGCAGGTGAGCATGGCATTGATAGCTCGGATTCCCAGGTCCAGTGGTTCATTGATGGTGTCACGCTGCATGGGACTGGGAGGCAGGGCATACAGGGGTTGCTCATGAGGCAGGTGGAGTAAAGGGCCGTCATCCACCGGGTTTCCCATCCCGTCAATAACCCGGCCAAGCAGATCGTTGCCCACCTTGATGGTGGCTTGTTCCTTTTTTACCCGGATAAGGCAGCCAGGGCGCAAGCCTCGCAGTTCCCCAAGGGGCATAAGTTGGGCCATGTTATTGTTAAAACCAACAACTTCAGCTGCAACGGGCTCTTTATTTCTGGATGGGTAAATTTCACACAAAGAGCCGATAAAAGCATGTGGGCAGAATCCCTCAACCACCAGACCAACAATACGTTGTACCTTGCCATAGACACGTATGGGTGAAAATGTTTTGAGCAGGGTGAGTTGGGGAAGGGACATGGCATTACCACTTAACGTTGGCGAAAAATGAGGTAGTGGAAGGGACCACTTGCCTTATGGCTCCAGTGATTCCGGTGGCCCGGAAATCTCCCCATCCTCCAGGGGCGGGGTGATCTCCTCTACATACTCTTTGGTGCTTGCTATTTGGGTCTCAATGGTGGCGTCGACGAAACAGGCCTTTGATTCCACCATACAGCCACCCCGGGTGATGGCGTGATCGGTTTGGATAATGAGATTCTTTAAACCATGAATTCGAGCCATGAGACCGGCTTTTATATGCTCCACACTGTTGAGATCATCGGGGTGGATCGTGACGATGAACTCTTCGCTGGGAATGGCCTGTTCAAGGGAGCGTTCAATGGTTTGAGCAACAACGTCGCGGCTGGTTTCAAGCTCCTGGTTGATAATTTTCTGACTGACCTCAATTACCGTATTGATAATGTCGCCACGATACCGTTCAAGGATGGAATTTCTGGTCTCGTCAATTTTCTGACAGATGGTTTCAAAGGTTTTAATGACAGTTTCAAGTTGGCGCTGATATTGGGCAGTTGTATCAGCAACCCCCTGGTTATAAGCCTCCTCTTGCAGTGCCTGGATATCGATCTTCTCTTCTGCCGGCTGCGATTCCTGAGGCAGAGGAGCTCCCTCAGGCTCAGGAAGAGGCTGCTTTTCATGTGCAGGTTGACTTGCTGCTTCATTAACATCCACAGGTTCCTGTTGCAGTTCTTGATGATCGACCTCCTCAATCTCCCGCTGGACAAGGGGAGTTGGTGTAAAAGATGCATCCTGCTTATACACCTTAGACAAGCTCATCACCGCCTCCTCTACCAAGCACCAACTTGCCTTCCTCTTCGAGCTTCAGTGCAATTTTCACGATTGTCTGCTGCATGGCTTCAACCTCGGAGAGGCGAACCGGACCCAGCGCATCCAGATCATCTTTGATCATATCTGCAGCACGGGCAGACATATTGCTGAAAATTTTGTCCTTAATGTCATCGGAAGCTGTTTTAAGTGCAAGGGTGAGGGAATCGTTGTTCACCTCACGCAGAATCATCTGCATGGAGCGGCCATCCAGCACATTAAGATCTTCAAAGGTGAACATCAGCTTTCTGATGTCTTCCACCATATCAGGATCAACCTCTTCCAGGTTATCCAGGATGTCGGCGTCAATGTTGTTGGTCAGATTATCCAGGATCTCAACAACCTGCTGGAGCCCGCCAACCTGGCGTTGATCCTGCTCTTCAGAGACCACGCCAATTTCTTTATTCAGGGCCTCTTCAATCTGATTGAGTACCTTTGGAGAAACCGAATCAAGGGTGGCAATGCGGTAGATCACATCAGCTCGTTTCTCTTCAGGCAGGTTGGCAATGATAGCGCTGGAGTGCTCCGCAGTTTGGGTGGAGAGAACCAGTGCAACGGTTTGCGGGTGCTCCCGTTCAAGCAGTCCGGCCACCATGGGCGGCTGCATTTTAGAGATGGTTTCCAGGGGGCGTCCCTCGGTACCAGATACAAACTGACGCATCAGGGTGGAAACCCGTTCTTTGTCACCGGAACCTTTGATGGCCTTTTTCGCAAATTCCTGGCCTTTCACCACCAATCCAGCCTGATTTTCAATGGCCAGCTCAAAATCCTCCAATACCCGCTGTTTTATCTTTGCCGGAATATGCTCAACCGTTGCCATGTATCTGGAGATTTTGAATATTTCTTCGTCACTGAGCTCCTTCATTATTTTAGTCGCCGTTTCTTCCCCCAGGCACATGAGAAGAATCGCCGACTTTTTTACTCCATCAAGTTGCTTGTCTGCTGCCATGAAAACTCGTTATTATAGCTGAAGGTTAGAAGGTGAAAGGGCTGATTTTATGGTCAGTTGCTTCACGAATTTTTTGCTTCTTCAATCCAGTTTTTAATCACGTGTGCACTGAATATTGGGTTTTCGTCTACGCTTTTACGAATTCTGAGCACGGGATCTTTCATGATCAATGCTTCGCGTTCCTTCTCCTCTGTCTGCTGCTGTTGCTGGGCAGCTTCGGCTTCCATTTCCTCAACCGTCTTGTAATGTTGGGTGACTTCTCCCTTGAGGGTTTTGATCACAGGCCGAACAAGTAAAAAATAGGCAAGGAGCCCGCCGGCCAGCAATACCCCATAACGAACAAAGGGCATGAACTGGTACATGTCTGTTGCAGCCAATCCCTGCTCACTCTCCAGGGAGGGGGGATCAATAAAAGGCATGGAGGTTACTTCAATCTTATCTCCCCTGGCTTTATCCAGTCCCAAGGCTGAGGAGATCATTTTTTCCACGGTCAGTAATTCATTTTCTGTGCGAGGAACCGTTTCCTGCGGTTTTTCCTCGGTTGCCGGAATAACCTTGTCCGCAACCAATACTGATACGGAGATTTTCTGGACAGTACCAACCGGATTGATGGTTTTGGAAACCACCTTGCTAATTTCGTAATTTGTGGTCTTTTGCGATCTTGAAGAAGGTGGTGTTACTCCAACAGACTGGGCGGTATTGCCCTGTAGATTGGACTGTACTCCAGGGATCCCCCCAACGATTTCAGAACCTGACTTTTCCTCGCTGGTCTGTTCACTGCGGATAACCGGCTCTTCCGGATCAAACAGTTCTTCTGTTTTCTCGGTATGGGCAAAATCAAGTGTTGCCGTGACTCGAACCATACCGTTTTTGGCACCCAGTGCTTTATCAAGCAATGCCTGAGCCCGTTCTTCCAGGTGTTGTTCAACCTGGAGCTGGAACTGGAGCATGTCCGGTGACAGGTTGCCGATCATGTTGTGATCGGCGTTTTGGGTCAAGACATTCCCGTTTTGATCTATAACTGTGACGTTTTCCTGGGCCAGCCCTTCGATGGCACTGGAGACCAGATGAGTGATGCCTTCAACCTGGGATTCACCAAGCCTTCTTCCTGGAGCAAGGGTCAAGATAACCGATGCAGTGGCTGGTTTTTGTTGATTTTTAAATAGCCGTTTTTCCGGTAGTACCAGGTGCACTCTGGCGGCCTGAACCGGGCCCAGGGTAGAGATTGTACGTGCCAATTCACCTTGCAATGCTCTGGAATAGTTGACCTTTTGCACAAAATCGGTGAGTGCAAAGGATTGCTTGTCAAAGATCTCAAAACCAACTCCGCCACCTTGAGGCAAACCCGCAGAGGCAAGCCCAAGCCTGGTCTCATGAACACTGGTTGAAGGGATCAGAATGTTTTGACCGTTGTTGGTTAACCGATACGGCACATTTTGTGAGTTGAGCCATTCAACCATGGCTGCAGCGTCACCCTGGGCCAGGTTGCCGTAGAGCAATTGATAATCAGCTGTCCTTGCCTGGATTATGATGACTGCAAACAGCGCAATCGAAACAACGGCTGCGGCTGCCAGAGCAATTTTTCTGGAAAGCGGCCACTGCTTTATACTAGCGACAAGTATTTGCCAGCCGTTTGTAGGTTGTTCGGCTGGTGTTGTGGTTTCTTCTGCCATATAGAGCTTCCTTGCTTCTCTGTCTTTACGAGATCATCAAATAGTTGAAAAAAATTAAACCTGCAGTCGGGAAATTTCCTGATACGCTTCCAGTGCCTTATTCCGTACCTGTACCATGTAGCGCAGAGCAATATCTGCCTGTTCCATGGAAATCATGGCTTCATGGAGGTTTTTCTCCCCACCGGTATGGAGCTGCTCCATGGCCCGGTTGGCCTCCTGCTCAAGAGCGTGCACATCTTTGGTCATGTTGGTGAGCATTTCACTAAATGATGCACTCACCTGGGAGACGTCACTGCCACTTTCTTGCTGTGCAGGGTGCAGATTCAGAGGAGGTAAACTGTTAATCGCTATCATCTACTTATCTCCCAATTTCAAGAGCTTTGAGCGCCATTCGTTTTGCTGACTTGATCACCGTGGTGTTTGCCTCATAAGACCTGGTGGCAGACATCATATCCACCGTTTCTTTGAGCACGCTTACATTAGGCATGGCAACATAACCGTTCTCATCGGCATCAGGGTGCGATGGATTGTAAATCTGCTGCGGTGGTTGGTTATCTTCTATAATTTTAGCTACCTTAACCCCTTGGGCGTAACTGCTCATGGAGTTCTTAAGTTGGTTTTTAAACGACACCGGCTCGGACTGGAAAACCACGGATTTTTTCTTGTATGGGCCTCCTTCAGGAGTTTTGGTGGTCTCTGCGTTGGCCAGGTTGGAGCTGATGGTGTTGAGCCTGGTGCGCTGAGCTTTCAGCCCTGAAGCTGCTATGTCAAACGTCGTAAATATATTCATAAAATTCTCCCTAAATCTTCAATACAAAAATACATGCAATTTACTGACCACCTGAGATGGTGTATTTGAGCAGGGAAAGCTTTTTATTCAGCATGGTCACAGCTGTTTCGTACAAAATCTGGTTTTCTGAGAGCTTGACCATCTCCTGGTCAACGCTGACAGAGTTTTCATCACCAATGCCTGTGTTATCTTTGGTTTCAGAAATCGTTCCCTGCACCTGTGAGAGTGTTGACGGCTGAAGAGGAATATGATTGGGGTGGGTCGTTGCCTGTGTCATGGGTTGACAGGACATGGCACTTCTCAGTTCATCCTCAAATTCCAGGGTTTTTGCCGCATATCCAGGGGTCTCAGCATTGGCCAGGTTGGAGCCGATAACCTGCTGGTTTTGTGCCCGAAGATCAAGCACTTTTTGGAGCATTCGTGCAGTTTGGTCGAGTTGGTAAACAGGGGGCATGATGGTCTCCTTATTGTAAGCCTTGCTGCAGTTTGATAATGGCTATTTCCTCTTGGGCAAGCTTTTTCCACAAAGGGTCTTCTCCTTTTTCGGCTATTTCTTCAAACCTGTTAAGTGCCTGCTCTATATTGTTTTTTTTGAAAGCGATCTGGGCCAGCCGGAAAAGGGCCTGGTCCGCCTTTTTTTCATGTTTGGTAATGGCCTGATAAAGAGGTTGTGCCTTTTCAAAAGTTCCAGTCCGGAAATAGGCTTCAGCAAAAATCATCATCTTCTGTGTATCAGGGTCGTTTGCAATGGAGGCCTCAAGCTCTGCCCGTTTTACAATCTCCTGCCACTGTTCTAATTCATAATAGATACCCATTGCCAACCGTTCTATGTCTGCTGATACTGGCCGTTTGGTGTTTTCAAGCAACGCTGCAGCTTGCTCCAGTTGTCTGTTATGGACAAGTGATTTAAGGCGGTAGTAAAATATTTTCGGACCATATTGACTGTATGGATAGCGGAAGCTGAAACGGTCAGCATAATCTTCCAGGGCTGCGTACTGACCATCCTGAAAAAGTGACTTAATCAGTGGGAGATAGATCTGTTCCTGTTCCTGATCGGAAGAGGTTGCAAACAGGTACTGGTACGTCCTTGCTGAGCGGTCAAAAAAACCCAGGTCACTGTAGGCTGTGGCCAAATCGTACAACATGGTAGAGGATATCCAGCCGCGGGTAAACAGAGAACGGTTTTGCTGGGCAAGGATCAATGCATCCAAATAGTTCCTCTCTTTAACCAGCTGTTTGGTTACCTCAGGAAGCTGCTGGATAATAATTGCCTTGGCTTCTGTGCGCAGCTTGCCTGATTGGAACTCTCGTAAGAGCTGCATGGCCTGTCGAACCGCTGCCTCCTGATCACCGTTGAGATGGTGCACCAGGGCTTGTTTGAGCATTGCCTCTTCACGCAAATCCGTGGTATTGGCATTGAGGGCCATATTCTCGTACGCTTTAAGGGCTTCTGCGGGTGTAAAAACACCTGAAAGATACTTCAGGTCGGCCTGCTTAAGCATGGCTCGGTATGCTCCCTCGGTATTTGAGAACGCCTCCTGAATTTGATAGAGCTTTTGCTCCACCTGCTGCTCAGGTGCCTCATTATGGAGCTCGCTCATTGCAGTTCTAAACAAAGAAAGCGTGTACCAGCGCTTGCCATTGAGCTGGTTGGTCAGGAGTTGGTAGAGTTTTCCAGCATGGGCGTAACGCTTGTACACATAGACAAGGTTACTGAATTTTGCCAATGACTCTGGATACGCTTGTATTACTGGCTCTAATCCCTCAATGTTCAGATAGGTTACCAGTGCCTTGATTTGCTTATTTTGCAGACAAAAGATATCTGCCAGCCGCATTTGGCGCAGCATGTTAGGGTATTGATTGAATCCAATGTCATCTCTTTGGAGCTGTTCCAGTGCTTTTTCGTATTTGCCCTCTTTGATAAGTGTTTCAGCAAGCAGGATGGTGAGATAGTCATGGATTCGCAGACTTTTGTCGATCTGGTCGACTGCCTTGGCAAGTTCCTTGGAGGTGAGAAAGTCCGGCTCATGCTTGGAGCGTAAAAAGGTAAAGAGAAACTGTGCCAGGGCCGCTGTTTGGGTATTCTCATAGCGGGCTATAATGTGTTGTAGAAGCGGGTATGCTTCACGATACTCATCACCTCTAACCAGTGCTTCCCCATAAGTGAACAGTTGTAAATCCTTTATTTCTTCGTTGGTTTCTGACTCAATGTGTTTTTTAAGCTGGAAAGCAACCGCAGACCAGTTGCCTGCTTCCCCATCCTTGAGTGTAACCTCATTGAGCCATGTGCTTTGTTCCAGTTCTGTATTGAGGTGTTTTGCCAGAGGGAAGGGGGGTAAGGTGTAGGTGATTGGCGGATCAATGATCACCGGTGTTTCATATTGAGTAAAAAAGGATATCCATTTCTCAGCATAAGGAGAAACATAGACTGGGTTTGTGTAATCAATGGTATCTCGGTCCAGCAGGGTTAACCCTTCAAGTTTATTGGAAAGGTCAGGGTACATGGTGGTGAACTGGTTTCCGAGCAGAAAGTCGAGCATCAGAGTAGCTGGTTTTTGGCGGCTGCGCTGAGTTATTTTCTGTGGCGGATAACGGAAAAAGAAGGATAACAGAGTATTGCCATCCTGTTTTTTACTCAAGCTTCTTATGATTCGCTCATCACTGGATGGGAGTACAAGTGTGTCTGTTGGCAGGGTATTTTTAATCAGCAGGTCAACACGGCGTTTATTTTGGGTTATTTCATATTCCGGGAATGCAGAGAAACGAAAGTAGAGCTGGAGGCTGGTGGTTTCGTCCGTTCTGTTCATCGTGGTGAGCAACGTTGCTGCCAGGGCAGACTGGTATCCTTGAGCAAAAAAAGCAAGCAGTGTTGCACAGGCAAAGATGAATGAGGTACAGGGCATTGTCATTGGTTATTCGTATGGTGGAGTATGCTTTTTATTCTTTAAGCAAGAATTGTTCCATTTGCCTGAGGTGAGGTGTAATTGCGTAAGGCGCATTTTTATTTTTATCTTGATGGAGTGGTTGCAGGTCAAGCTTTGGGTATCTGGCTGGTTGGGTGTGACATTTTTTTGACCTGAGCTTTTCGGTTCTCTAGAATGAAATAAAAAAAACGTTGACAAATTATTTATTCCCGAAAACTTGATTTCATCGAATTTGAATTGATATGATAGATGGCATACATATGAAATGTACAACTAGCGTAGCTTATTAAAAGTATAAAATGTCAGTGAACAACAGTGTAATATGAGGAGAATACACAATGGCTAAAAATATCCTACTTGTTGATGATTCCAGCACCATGCGTAAAATTATCAGTCGTTCACTGCGCCAGGCTGGATTATCGTTTGGCGACATCTATGAAGCTGGTGATGGTTTGGAAGCGTTGGAAATGCTGGAAAAGGAAACAGTTGACATTGTTTTAAGTGATATCAATATGCCTAACATGAATGGGATTGAATTCTTGCGCGAAAAAGCAAACCGTGATGGTATGAAAGATATTCCCGTATTTATGATCTCTACAGAAACCGGTGAAGATATTATTGGCGAAGCAAAGAGCCTTGGTGCAATAGGTGCCCTGAAAAAACCATTTACCCCGGACAAAGTGAACGAAGTACTCGGTCCTTTTGTGTAAAATGTACCGGCGCAATACTCTTTACCATGGTGTCCCTTTTAGGGATGCGACAGAAGGACAGGAGGTCTGTAGGTGCTCTTAACGGATGAAATAGTAGATAAACTCGTTGCATCAGTTAACGAGATTTTCACTGATATGGTGATGATGGATATTGAGCTTCTTGAGAAACCAACAGGGAAACTCGGCCAGTTGAAAAACTCGATTACTGGCATGATTGGTCTTGCAGGCACCTATAAAGGCGTCATAGCAATTCATGTTCCCAACCAGGTTGCCATGGGGATAACCAGTAACTTTCTTGGCTTTGAGGTGGATGAGGTAAACGAGGATGTGCAGGATGCCATCGGCGAGATTGCTAACATGTTAGGAGGAAATTTTAAATCAATTCTCTCTGATAAAGGCAAGGATATTCAACTTTCTCTTCCTTCTACCATTTCAGGTGAACAATATTTTTTCAATGCTACTGAGCAGGGCGAATGTATAGTGCTTTCCTTTCGTACTGCTGAAGGCGATTTTCACGTAGAAGTCGAGCTTGAAGCTGCATAGCGTTGTATATCCAGTATAAAGAGGAACGATTTGGAGCATTTGCAAGAGCAATTAGCAGGGTATATTGTTGCTGCGACCATGGAAGTATTTGAAACCATGATCTTTATGGACATTCAAGCAGGTGATATGCAAGTGGGTAATGATATCATGGTTACAGCAGATATTTCCAGCTGCATCGGACTTGCCGGTGATGTACGCGGCCTGGTTGGGGTACATTGCCCGGGAGAGGTTGCCATGGGGATCACTGCAGCCATGCTCGGTATGGAATTTGACGAGATAAATGAAGATGTGCAAGATGCGGTTGGTGAAATTGTCAATATGGTGGCAGGAGGCATAAAGGTCGGCCTTGCTGAACAAAAGAAAGATACGCAACTGACAGTGCCAACCACTGTGGTGGGAAAATCCCTGCGTACAGGGGGACTTTCCGGCGGGACACGGTTAATGGTGCCTTTTTCAGTTGAGCAAGGTACATTTGGTGTTGAAATGAAGTTTGTGCCCTTCTGATTGTTCCACGCTTTTTAAGCTAAATACTTTTGACTGTAATGTCGAAAAAAACAGGGAGGGATGCACTATGCCCTCCCTTTGTTGTCTTTACTGATAGAGTACCTTTTCTGATCCTGTTTTCCAATTATAAGAACCTGAATGAAGGCAAGAGAGCGTATAGATAAAATCATGATTTCCTGCACAGAGCGGATGCAGGAAGAAGTATCTACGCTGTTAGGCAAGAGCATCATCCTGGGGAAGCCTGATACTGCCGTTTTATCTAAGGAACAGTTTTTTGAACAGATCGATGGGAAGAAGGTTCTTGCCCATACCCAGTTCGAAGGCGACCTTGAGGGGGCTGGCGGACTTGTTCTTTCATTAAAGGATGCCATTCGTATCGGTGGTACCCTGATCATGCTGCCTGAATCAGAGTTACAGACCGTAATTAGTGAGGAAAACTACTCTGAGGAAATAAAAGACGCTTATGGTGAGATTGCCAATATCATCTGCGGTTCCATCACCTCCACTCTTGAAGAGCAGCACCCCAAAAAATTTCGGGTTGTTCGTACTGAACAGGAAGTAATCATTCCAACCAAGGTTGAGATTGCCTCTGACCAACCTTTTCCCGATACACGTTATTTTATCTGTTCTCTGTCCATGAAAATGGAATCCACAGAGATGGGAATGCTTAATATCGTCTTTCCTGCAGAACCTTTGAGACTTGTTGAAGACGGTGCGGCTGATGTTGGTGCAACAGCTGATACGGGAAGTGCACCAGATACAGCACAATCGGCTTCAGCTGAAGCTCCGCAAGAGGAGCCTTCACCTCAACCAGTAGTTGATACCAAGGCCCTTGGTAAGCGCCAAAAACAGATCGATGGCTTGTTCAAGCTTTGTTTTGATAAAATTGAAGAAGAGGTCTCCACGCTCATAGGCGGTAAGCTCACTCTTTCCGGCCAGCACCAGGAACTGTGCACCAAAGAGGAATTACTGGAACAGTTGGAAGGGAAGCAGGTTATGGCCAACCTGGAAGTGCGAGGCGTGGAATCCAGTGATTCCTACCTGTTTATTAAACTCCCTGCAGCTATTCGCCTTGGTGGCAGCCTGATTATGCTGCCAGAAGCTGAGCTTGATGAAGCGGTGCGCAATGAAGATTTTGTGGAAGATGCACAGGATGCCTATGAAGAAATCGCCAACATCATAGCCGGGATATATACTGCTGTCTTTGAAGAACAATATAAAGAGAAGATTGGTTTTGTTAAAACTGATACCGAAACTATCACTCCCGTGAAAATTGATCTAGGGGGCGATGATCTATTACCAAAACAGCTCTACTATGTTACAAGCGGGACCATAGAGTTTAATGGTAACGAGTTAGGGCGGTTGCAGACAACTTTTCCTGCGACCCTGTTTGGGCTGGAAGGCCTGGCACAAAGTGGCGGAGCAGATGAGGCTCAAGCGCAGCCTGCAGGCAGCGAAAAGGCAGAGCAATCTGAAATAGAGCAATCCACGTCAAGCGCTTTCACTGATGCCCAGGGGGAAGCAACCACTCCAACGCAAACTGTTGCTGAACAACTCCAAGTGGCAGATATCGTGCTTTTCAGCGATGATGAAGAACAAAGCACCAGTATCAGTAACGCTCTTAAGCAGCTAGGCTACACGCCGCATGTGCAGCCATTTAAGTCCAATGTCAACAATGCCATCACCAGTGCAGTTCAATTGGTATTTATCGTTATGCGGGAAGTAAACGAGCAGGGATTTGGGGTTGGAATTAAGGTGAGCAACTGTGGTTTCAGCATGCCCGTTGTGGTATGTGGTCCGGCCTGGACCAGATCATTGGTGATAAAAGCGGTGAAGTATGGGGCTGATGATATTCTGGTTACCCCGGCAACAGCAGATGAGGTTCGAGAAAAGGTAGAGATGAATCTCTCCAAAATCGCTGCTTGACCTTGATTGAAAAATCTCATTATGTAAAACACCGGGCTGGCCAGTAATTTACAGATCAGTCTTCAACTCTTTCTTTTTTATCTTTTCCAGCAGGGTTGTTCGTTTCAGGTTGAGAATTCGGGCGGCCTCTTTTTTGTTTCCCTCGGTTATCTTCAGTGCCTGGACAATGAGTTGCGTCTCAAAATCATTGACCAGCGCATTAAAATCAATCCCTTCATCGGGCCAGCTTTCTTGCCTGACCTGTTGCGTGTTTTTTGAAAAGAGTGGAAGTTGTTCCGGACTACCCGCTGGAAGAGGTTGCTGTGGTGAAGCAGTTTCTGCCGGTGCCATTGGTTGACCAAAGTCACTGCTATCATTACGATATTTTTCAGGAAGATCACTGTAACTGACATTGCTCCCGCTATGGAGAATGGTCATGTGCTGGACCAGATTTTCCAGCTCGCGAACGTTGCCCCTCCAGCCTATCTGGGTAAGGGTCTGCATTGCCGCAAGGTCAAACCCCAGAACGGATTTTTTTCTGGTTTTTGCAAAATTTTTTATAAAGTGATCAACCAGAAGGGGGATATCTTCTTTTCTCTCCCGTAAAGGCGGGATAGCCACCGGTACGACACTGAGCCGGTAGTACAGGTCTTCACGAAATTTCCCTTCGTTAACCAGTTCTTCTAAATTTCTATGGGTTGCAGCAATAACCCGCACATCAACGGGAACCGGCTTCAAACCACCAACCGGCTCAAATTCACGCTCCTGTAGTACGCGAAGTAACTTGGCCTGCAGGACAGGTTTCATATCGCCAATTTCATCAAGAAAGAGCGAACCACCGTTGGCGTATTCTATTCTTCCCACTTTGGTACCGGTAGCACCCGTAAATGCACCCTTGGTATAGCCAAACAGCTCACTTTCCAACAAATCTTCAGGGATCGCCGCACAGTTTACTGGCACAAAGTTTTTGTCTTTGCGCTCACTGTGCTGATGAATAGCCTTGGCCACCAACTCCTTGCCAGTGCCTGATTCACCCTGGATGAGCACTGTACTCAAATCATCTTCAGCAAGCTTTTCAATGAGCTTGAAGAGCTGTTGCATACAGTTACTTCTGCCGATAATGCCGTAAAAAGAATCTTTAGCCATGATTATTAGAAGGTGTCCATCTCGTCAGCAAGTTTACTGGAGGTTCGGCGCATATTGAGGCTGAGTAAACGCATTATTTTCTTGAGCAGGGTAACGCCCAGTTTGGGGTATCGATCTGTGAGGATATCAAAACCCTTCTTGGTCAATAATATGACCATGGTTGGCTGTCTGGCGATAACGCTTGCAGAGCGGGGGGCCTTATCAATAATCGACATCTCGCCAATGGTGCTCCCTTTACCAAGCCGGGCAATGACACGGTAGTCACCGGCAGTAGTTTTTTTCAGCACATCCAGGAGGCCGCGTACCACAAAACACATGTAGTCACCTCTTTCCCCTTCAGTAAACAGGTAATCTCCACGGAGAATTTCTATGTAATTCATGTGGCGGGAGAGGGTATCCAGCTCATCCATTTTAAAGGCGTCAAATAATGGCAGACTTAAAATAAGATCTCTTGTCTTTTCTTCGTTTTCCGATAGGTTAAGGTCGACCATTGAGCTAGAAAGTTATACTGTGAGAGGAGAAAAAAGTAACCGCGTTGGAGTTGTACGACGTGTGCATTTTATGCATACTGAAGAATACCATAACTCATCAGGTAATGACAAGCTGCAAGCGTAAAAAGTGTCATTTTATTGACAAATGGTTTTTACATATGCAGCCTCACTGAAATTATTACAAAATTATGTGGATGAAAAAAATTACATGGTTCGTTCTGGTGGCAGTATTGATGTTGAGTCTGGTTCCTGCCTGTGCGGGTGAGAAGCGTTCCTGGAAAGGGAAAGTCATTAAAGTGATTGATGGGGATTCCATTGTGGTACAAAAAGGGCGGAAAAAATATGAGGTGCGTCTCTATGGTATAGATGCTCCAGAATATCGACAGTCTTATTCCAGGAGTGCAAAACGGTTGCTTAATGAAAAGGCCTACAGGAAAAATGTTGTGATTACCCCCATGGATGTGGACAGATATGATCGTGTAGTTGCTATAGTGGAAGTAAACGGGCAGGTGGTTAATCGTGAGTTGGTTGCGGCTGGTTACGCCTGGGTCTATGACCGGTATTGTCATAAACGCTCTCTGTGTAATAGGATGAGACAGGAGCAGGTGGAAGCCAGGAAGGCTCGCAAAGGGCTGTGGCGAGGCAGCAACCCTGAGCCTCCCTGGGAGTGGAAGAGGAGAAAACACTAAATGATCTGATGAGCTCTTCAGCCCAGGGATCCATGGCACACCAAACAGTCAATGTTTACCGGTGCCGTTGGATCACAGTGATACAAAAAGCTCCTGCCCGCATATACGTGGGCAGGAGCTTTTTGGGGTTTAAGGATAGTGCTGTGTTTAAATTCGCTTGCGATGAAAAATGGAATAATAACGAAAATCAGCTGTGCCGTGGGAGAGGATGCTGGAAAAAAAGATAATAAACAGCATCAGCCAGGCACCACCAACCCCAAGGTGCTGGTATATTCCAAGCAGGATGAGTTTAACGATGATAAGAAATCCCCGGTTCTGGAACAGGCATTTCCCATTGCTGTACACATCTGCTCCAAGCATGAAAAAGCCGCTCACAGCGGTTACAATGTACCAGGATGTAAGTCGCTCAGGAGGAACCGCAAAATAGAGTCCCCCTGTAAAAACGGCAGCTCCACAGAGATGCAGGCTGCGTGAGATAACATTACCCCACCGTTTCCCAGGAAATGTTCTTGATTCAGCGGGAAAAATACTATCGGAAAAACGCATGGAACGTGTATAGTAGCTGGTTGTTGGTGTTGTGGTTGTTTCCTTAGTGGTATACCCATGGGGATAAAGGTACGTCAATAGCTTTTTGCCGCGATGCAAGTGGTTTGCTCTATTGCTGTGAGCAGTAAGGTGAGCTGTGGGTAATTCACCATCAGCAAAAATGTTGCTGCTTTGTCCTGGGCGGGGTATTAGGGAGCATTGTCATTTGAAGACGTTGTTATGAGAAAAGAAGACCAGAGTTTATTGTATGAAGAAACAGGTTTTTTCCGTGGTTTTTGTGAGTGTTTTGTGCTGCCCGTTGACCGATGGTGTTGCTGCACCACTTGGCTCACCTCGACCTGAGGCCCAGAAAAATTTCCAGCAACTGTTAAAGACCAAGAGCTGTCCTGGTTGTGATCTGGCTGGCACCAATATGACTCGGGTGGATTTGAGCGGTGCTGACCTTGAAGGAGCCAATCTTGCTGGTGCAACGTTTTTGCTAGCGGATTTGTCAAAGGCGAACCTGAAAAATGCCAATTTGCAGGACGCTGCTTTTGGTGGTGCTGACCTTGCTGAAGCAGACTTGCGAGGTGCGAATGTAAGCGGAGCAATTGTAGAGGGTGCCTTTCTTGGTACAGCCTTGATTGATGGGGAGTTTATCGCACAACCCTTGGCACAAGTTGAAGAGGAACCTGTTGTTTTAGCTGAGAATACGCCAAAAAAGAGTGTGCCCGCTGCTCAGGAAAAAGTGGTTGCTGCGCCTGAAGTTGCTATGGTTGCTTCTGCAACAGCTGTTGCGGAGCAAACTGTAATGGCTGAAAATGCTGACCCTGTTGATCCCGCAGTACCCCGGGAGGTCTCTCTTGAAGAGGTGGCCAGTTTCAGTGAACAGAATACCTCTGCTCCAGTACCACCCCAGGAAACAGCAAAAGGTATTGAGCCTGGAGGAGATGACGTGATCAGTCAGGACCAACGCGAATCTTCCATGGCTGCAGAAACAACGCAGACTGACGTTGATAACCAGCACTCAGATGGGCCTGTGTACACTGTTGAAACGGTTGATGAGGCTGCAGCTAAGCAGGAGGAAGTCATAGAAAGACTCTTTGATGAGGATCGTTGTGTTGAGTGTGATCTGGCTGGCGTTGATTTAAGTGGGAAAAACCTGAAAGAGGCAGACCTTGAACGCGCTGTGTTTCGAGGCGCCAAGCTCTCTGGTGTGAATTTCCGTGAAGCAAACTTAAAAGGTGTGGATTTTGAAAACGCTGACCTGCGGGACGCTGATTTTCGTGAAGCAGATCTGTATCGGGCTAACTTTTATGGAGCTGACTTGAACGGAGCAAGGTTTGAGGAAGCATTGCTTGATTCTGCTGATTTCACCGGAGCCAAGGGGTATGTTCCCCCGGAAGAAAAAGTGGAATAATAAAGCAAAGTCCAGGGTATTGTGCTTGACAAAGAATGAATGGTTGGGTATATAGCCAGTTTTCAATAAAAAAGTCCATCTATGATGTTGTAACATAAGGAGTTAGGAGTAATTCATGGCTAATCACAAGTCAGCGCTCAAGAGAGATCGTCAGTCCAAGATTCGTCGTATGCGAAATCGCATGAACAAATCTACAATGAAAACCGCAATTCGCAAAGTCGAGGAAGCTCTTGTGGCCGGTTCTGAAGAACAAGCCAAAGAAGCACTTCAGGCTGCTATCCCTGTGATTCAACGCACTGCGAATAAGGGAACCATTCACAAGAAGACTGCATCACGGAAAGTTTCCCGCCTGACCCTTAGAGTTAACAAAATGCAACCCCTTGCCTAAGTAAGGTGGAACCGATACGATCGACCACATAATTTTGTGATGTGTATAAAGCCATGGAAGCTGTCTGCTTCCATGGCTTTTTTTATTGCTGCGCAAGGGGATTCCCCCGGATCTGTGGCGGGGAGTATTCTGATAGCAGGTGGCTTATACTGCACTGCTATGGATTATCGGGAGGGGAGCCACACATAATAAAAGGTTAAATATCCCTTCTGTTTTGTAATACATAAAAAATACTGTTTATCATGATGTTAGATACCATAGTAGCCCGCAAACGGGAGGAAGTCGTCGAGCTTCGGAGCAGAATGATGATGAGGCGACCTGCCGAGGTTGACCCGCCACGTGGCTTTACCCGGTCTCTCGTTGAATCACCGGGCGTAGCAATCATTGCAGAGGTGAAAAAAGCCTCGCCGTTTCAGGGGGTTATCGAACCAGCCTTTGATCCTGTGGTCATTGCAGAGCAGTATAAGGCAAATGGTGCTCACGCCATGTCTGTACTCACTGATGTGGATTTTTTCCAGGGTGCCCTTGCCTATATCCCGCTCGTGAGAAAGGTGGTGGATCTGCCGGTGTTGAGAAAAGATTTTATTATCGATCCGCTCCAGATTCAGGAGGCCAATATGGTGGGCGCTGATGCGATTGTGCTCATTGCAGCCATCCTGGAAACCGAGCAAATGAAGGAGTACCGGCTGATGGCGGAAAGCATGGGCATGGATGTTTTGGTTGAGGTCCATGACGAGCACCAACTGGAGTCAGCCCTTGAAGCTGAAAGCAGCCTGATCGGTATTAACAACCGCAATCCCAACGATTTTAGCGTGAGTCTGGATACCACTTTCAGGCTCCTTAAAGAAATTCCTGATACTATTCCGGTGGTTAGTGAGTCCGGGATAGCCACTGTGGAAGATATCCAGCATTTGAAAGAGCATAATATTACTGCTGCCCTTATTGGTGAAAGCCTGATGCGTAGCGGTACTCAAGGGGAGCTACTGAAGGAGTTTGCTTGATTATGATAGGTCAACAGCGAGTCAGAATTAAGATTTGCGGCATAACACGATCTGAAGATGCGGCCTGTGCGGTGCAGGCAGGAGTGGATGCCCTTGGTTTCATTTTTATCAAAGACAGTAAGCGGTATATTGACCCTGAAGAGGCCAGAAACATCATTGCGCAGCTCCCACCTTTTGTGGATATTGTTGGCGTTTTTGTGGATAAGAAACGTGGGGAATTAGAGGAAATCATAGACTATTGTCAGCTTGACCTTGCCCAGCTCCACGGTGAGGAGTCGCCCAAATACTGTGAAAGATTACGCCGCCAGGCCTCTCCTTGCCAGGTATTAAAGGCGTTTGCAGTCAATGATGAGCTGACTCCAGAAAAGATTGAACCTTATAAACCGCATGTGAAAGGCTTTCTGCTTGATACCTACCAGAAAGGGCTGGCGGGAGCCGCCGGAAAGGTGTTTGATTGGTCAATGATTAAGAAGTTGTATCTTCAAAAACCTTTTTTACTGTCTGGTGGCCTGACTGTCGAAAATATAACCCAGGCTTTGGAAAGTGCAGCACCCTATGCAGTGGATGCGAACTCCGGACTTGAGCGGGCACCTGGTATAAAGGATGAGCAGCTCGTTAAGGCGTTTATTCGCAAGGTCAGACAGTATGAGGAAAGAGTGCTGGTCGGTAAAGATTAGTGTCCTGTTAATGCTGCTCTTGCCTAACCTTGTCTTGGGGCGCATGGCACAACCATGCAGCCAAGGACAAGGCAAGAGCAAGAAAAAAATGGCGCAATATATCAACATTGCAGCATTTACAGGACGCTAGCGAGCAATCAGTAACGCATAGGGGTAACCATTGTGTTCTAAATATTGCTCATATTTTTTTGCTTTTTTTAACGAAGTTCCTCCATAAACCATCACCCGGTAGAGCTGCATACCGGCAGCAGGATATTGCTGAATAAGCACATCCTTGCCTGTTGCAGCAAATTCTCTAGCCAGTCCTCTGGCATTTTCCAGATGTTTAAACGCCCCCACCTGGATGTAAAAATTTCCCTGATCAAATGTATTGATCATGGGCACCTGCTTTTTCTGCTTGTGTGTAACAGGTTTGGGAGCTGGTAATTGCTTTTCTTTGGTGATGGCTACAATCTCAACCTCTGCGGTCCCGTTTTTAATCATCCCCAGCTCTTTAGCCCCTGCATAGGTCAAATCTATGATCCTGTTTTTCGCAAATGGACCACGGTCGTTCACCCGTACCACAATTTCCTTCTGATTTTCCAGATTGGTTACCAAGAGCATGGTCCCCATGGGCAGTGTTTTGTGGGCCGCTGTCTTCCCATACATATTATAGATCTCACCGTTAGACGTTTTCCGGCCATGGAATTTTTTGCCGTACCAGGACGCTCGCCCTTTCTCACGGTATCCTACGGCAGATGGGATTGGGTAATAGCGTATGTTATTAATGACATAAGGGCGTTGGGTGGCCTTGGAATAGTTCTTTTTTCCTTGTTTATGCCATGCTGTCCCTGAAAAAGAAGAGGAGTGTTTATTCGTCGTTTGCCTTGAGCTGCAACTGGCTAAAAACAGGGTGAGTAAGAGAACCAGAGAAAAAAGAAATTTTGATGACTGTATGTTCATAGTAAAAAGAGGCGATTCATTTATTGTGGATGTGTTGCAGGTAAGAGATGCTGGAAACGATCTTTGTAATACACACCAGCATGACCGGTGGTATGGGGTGTATAAGGAAGCAGGCCAGAGTTTTTGCCCTTCAGGTTATCAAAAAGTACCTCCCCATCTGCGTCAATCATGGACAAGCTGAGGTCAAGGATAGGCCTGAATATTTTGATAATATTGTCTTTATCTTTTTGAATACGTATATCTTCCCAGCGCCTTTGGGTATAGCCCTTGAGCCAGAACCCTTCACGCAGTGTACCTGTAACACCATCCCTCATGGCTGGAGGAAGTTCATCTTCCTCGCTGTAGAGATTGTGTTCAAGCAGGTTTTCCAGTTCAGAGCTGGATTGTACGGTGAGTCTTTCCCACTGGTCATACTCGTCGCTCATGGATAACAGCAGGTGGGTGGTGGAGTCATTAAAGCTCCACTGAGCATGACATACCTGGCAGGCTACCTGGTCACCATATTGTTTATGGGCCGGGTGTGTCATTTGAGGGATGATATGCTGTTTGCCTGAATGTGCAGTCAGTATATATTGCGTCTTTTTTTTGTGAATATGGGCTGATTCCTGTGGGGCGTTATGACAGGTCAAGCAGGTAGGTTCACCCAGCGTTTCATGCGTTGTGTGGCAATCAATACAGTCAAGCCCCCGTTGAAAATGGATATCAGCAGCTAGATTTTGCTGTTCCACGCCAAAAGGGCGCAGATAGGGTTTACGGACCGCATAAGGTGTTCTGTATTCCCAGTTATAGTCATTTTCAAAACCCCCGGAATAGTCGTTGCCCACGTAGTTGCCATAATGACAACTTTGACATTGTTTTAGAGTGGGTTTGATGAACCTATGTGAGTCGAGCTTGGACTGGGTAAAGCTCAAGTGACAGGCTGCACACCCTGTCCCATGGGAAACATACGGGTAATCATCTCCAGGGCTAAAGAGATGACACCTGAGACAACGTCTTCTGAGCATATCCTCTACCAGTTGGGTTTTGGTAGTTATTTCACTTTGAATGGGTATATCAGCTAGGGAAATAAGTCTGGGGTTGATGCCAAAATGCGCTCTTGTTTGGTTAATTTTATGTTGCAGGGTGAAATGAATGCTGTCTGTGATTGACTGAATCTGCTGGGGATGACAACTACCACATGTGTGTTCCATGTGCTCTGGATGAGCTGGATGGGCAACCAGTCCTTCATGGGCCACCGTCATATCAGTGGTTTCATTGTTTCCTTGATGACAGCTGACACAACTCAGCGCGTGGTTTGTATCCAGCACAACCTCTGGGTGGCATCCTTTGCAGCCCATTATCTGTGCGGTTTTATGAAGTTGAAGTGTGGGGGACGGCTCGGTCTGCTGACGGGATTCGTCTTTACAGCCAGGTAAATATAAAAAAAGTAAAAGGAGTATGAGTGAACAAGCTTTCATAAACTTGACACCTTACCATAAACCTGCTACATGAATAAACCTCAAATTTGTTTCTGCATTGACCGTATCTAGAGTGCCGATATAGCTCAGCTTGGTAGAGCGGCTGATTCGTAATCAGTAGGTCACCGGTTCAAGTCCGGTTATCGGCTCCAGTGCTATTAAGTGGTTAGCTTTTTTCGAGTTAACCACTTTTTTTTGCCCGCCATGACGGGCAAAAAAAAGCCCTGCTTGCAAAAAGCAAGCAGGGCTTTGGTCTTACAACTCCTACCTACAGTTAACTTTCATAGGTAAACTGTGCTTTCAGGTACTGTCTGTTCATACGTGCAATATGACTAATAGAAATACCTTTTGGACATACATTTTCACACGCACGTTCATTGGTACAGTTACCAAAGCCTTCTCCGTCCATGCATTTCACCATATTAATAGCGCGTGTCTTGGCTTCATGCTGGCCTTGTGGCAGAAGAGCCAGTTGTGATATTTTAGCTCCAATGAACAACATTGGTGCAGCATTTGGACATGCCGCTGCGCATGCACCACATCCAATACAAGCTGCTGCGTCCATTGCTGTTTCAGCAACATGCTGCGGAATCAGAATGCTGTTAGCATCCTGTGGTGAACCCGAGTTGACAGAGACAAAACCACCAGCCTGGATGATACGATCCAGTGCAGAGCGGTCAATAATAAGGTCTTTGACAATTGGGAAACCATTTGTGCGGAACGGTTCAATAATAATGGTATCACCATCTTTAAAACTGCGCATATGGAGCTGACATAAGGTGGTTTCCTTTTCTGGCCCATGTGCAATACCATTGACAACAGCACCACACATACCACAGATACCTTCGCGGCAGTCATGGTCAAAAGCCACCGGTTCTTTTCCTTTACGAGCAAGCCATTCGTTCAGTACGTCAAGCATTTCGAGAAATGAGCTATCCGTGCTGATATCTTTAAGTGCATGATCTTCAAAATGACCCTTTGCATGGGGGCCATTTTGTCTCCATATCTTGACTACTATATTAATCGTTTTTGATGCCATGAGATTATCTTCTACGTTGTAGTTAATGCTTCAGTGGTCACCCACAATTCCAATACGAGTGTCAACGTTTTTTTACTTATAGCTTCGCTGAGAAGGAGTAACGTTTTCAAAGGTAAGTGGTTCTTTGTGCATGACAGGCTCAACGCCTTCACCTTTGTATTCCCAAACAGCAGCGTGACAGAAATTCTCGTCATCACGCTTAGCTTCGTTTTCTTCAGTCTGACTTTCTTCACGGAAGTGACCACCGCAAGACTCTTCACGCATAAGCGCGTCACGGCACATCAATTCACCAAACTCAAGGAAATCGGCAACGCGACCAGCACGCTCAAGGGACTGATTGAGTTCGTTGCGGTTTCCGGGAACAGTAACTTTATCCCAAAATTCTTCCCTGATTTTAGGAATCTCTTCAAGCGCTTTTTCCAGACCTTCCTTGTTACGCGCCATACCGCAATAATCCCACATGATACGACCAAGCTTCTTGTGGAAGTAGTCTACGGTTTCCAGCCCGGGTTTATTTGAACCGGTGTTTTTCAGCAGCCTGGTGGTTTGTTCACGCGCTGCGTTTTCCGCTTCGTCGTACGCTTCATGATTGGTGTTGGTTGGCTCTGGAGCAACGTTTGCAAGGTAGTTACCAATGGTGTATGGCAATACAAAGTAGCCATCAGCCAGGCCTTGCATGAGCGCTGATGCGCCAAGGCGGTTAGCACCGTGATCTGAGAAGTTAGCTTCACCTGTGGCATACAGACCAGGAATAGTGGTCATCAATTCATAGTCAACCCACAAACCACCCATGGTGTAGTGCACTGCCGGGTAGATCATCATCGGCTCTTTTGTTGGGTCTGAGTCGGTGATTTTTTGATACATATGGAACAGGTTACCATATTTTCTCAGGATCACATCCAGCCCATCACGCTCGATGGCTTCAGCAAAGTCAAGGTATACGCCGAGTTTTGTTTCACCTACTCCAAGGCCATCATCACAAGCCTGCTTGGCGTTACGGGAGGCAACGTCGCGAGGTACGAGGTTACCAAAGCTGGGGTACTTGCGTTCCAGATAATAATCACGTTCTGAATCTGGAATGTCAGCTGGTTTCCTGGTTTCGTTTGGATCTTTTGGTACCCATACGCGACCATCGTTACGCAGACTCTCACTCATGAGGGTGAGCTTGGACTGGAAGTCACCGTGTACTGGGATACAGGTTGGGTGAATCTGAACAAAACAAGGATTACCAAAACCGGCACCTCGCTTGTAAGCGCGGTAGGCTGCCGTTACATTGGAAGCCATGGCGTTGGTGGAAAGAAAGTAAACGTTTCCGTAACCACCAGTTGCCAGCACTACTGCGTGAGCGGAGTAGCGTTCGAGCTCACCTGTTACCAGGTTGCGAACGATGATACCTTTTGCTTCGCCATTAATGACAACCAGGTCCACCATTTCACGGCGGTTATACAGTTTCACCTTGCCTGTGGATACCTGACGCATCATAGCGGAGTAGGCACCAAGCAGGAGCTGCTGTCCGGTTTGACCACGGGCATAGAAGGTACGGGAAACCTGAGCACCACCAAAAGAACGGTTAGCCAGTGTTCCACCATACTCACGTGCAAAAGGAATACCTTGCGCAACACCTTGGTCGATAATGTTATTTGATACTTGTGCAAGACGATATACGTTTGCTTCACGAGCACGGAAGTCACCGCCTTTTATAGTGTCATAAAAAAGATTGAAGATGGAGTCGCCATCCCCTTGATAGTTTTTGGCAGCGTTGATACCACCCTGGGCTGCGATGGAGTGTGCTCTACGCGCACTGTCCTGAATACAGAATGATTTAACATTGTATCCAAGTTCACCCAGAGTAGCTGCTGCTGCGCCCCCGGCAAGACCAGTACCAACAACGATTATTTCGTATTTTCTCTTGTTTGCGGGGTTGACGAGTTTGTAGTTAAAACGGGCTTTATCCCATTTTTCTGCCAACGGTCCTTCAGGTATTTTTGAATCAAGCTGCATAATATATTCTTCTGGCTAAAGGTGAATCTTATGTAACGATGAAGACATCGTTGCTCTTTTCATCAATCAAGTTCAGTGTAAATGAGCTTGTACTGAACTGATGTGCCTACATTTTTTGTTGCAACAGAATTACAATAACTGATTCTGGGATACAACAAGCAGCAGTGTGATCAGAACAAATACAACAATCATGATCGCTGCAATTGCCCAAGTTACGGTACGGATGGCGCCGTTATACCTGGGATGATTGATACCAAATGTTTGAAAGATAGACCAGAAACCGTGGCTGATGTGGAGTGCCAAGACAGCCATACCAACAACATAAATAAGGGTGAAACCAGGGTTGTTGAGCACTTTAGTGACAACATCAGAGATGGTAACCACTTCAGTTTTTTCAACAAAATGAAAATTTGCCAAATGAATCATGATAAAGACGAAAATTGCAGCACCAGTGTACGGCATAGTCATTGAACCCCAGGTACGTCCACCGGGATTGACCTGGACTGCATACTTCTGGCTTCTTGCGCTGCGATTTTGCAGCCATAAAATCACTCCAGTAATAACATGGAGGAAAAAGATAGAGTAGAGTCCAGCTTCAAAAATAGGGACAAATGGGCCTAGCGAATGCAGGTGATGTGCATAGGCGTTGAACGCTTCTCTCCCCCAGAAGATGGTGCTATTACCAACAGTGTGAACAAGAAGGAACCCCCCTAACATAGACCCTGTAAGGGCCATGATATACTTTTTGCCCAGAGATGACTTACAGGTTTGAATGAACCACGACATAGTAATTGACCTTAAGTTTTGGTTAACGAAAATCAAAAAAATGCACTGCGTTCCAACCGGTTTTGGTAACGTTACCTAATTCAATAAAAAGTACCTTTATTAACTGAATGATGATTCATTAACAGGGGGGTGCCAACCCTGTCAAGGAAAAAAGGAAGCCACCATTTCAAGGTGTTACATTCTCTCTTCAATGAGCAGGAGCTTATTTGCTGAGTGTGCGTATTGTGCCATTTTTGTTTGGGGCTGTTTGTTGAGTGGTCATGCCATACCCTTTTTTCCGCTGATTGAGTCTTTTATGTTATCGAATATATTGAAGACTTTATTTTGGAGGTGCAGGTTGGAAAAAGTATATTGGTACTTTGGTTAAGCCAGTTCTTTGCTGCTTCAAGGAGAAAATGGTTTTATAAAGAGGGTGTTGGGGGTATTCTACTTGCGTTCATTGCTCAATTGAGGTTGGGCAATTTAATTACGGTTGATGTACTGCTCAAAACGTTATTTCGATCCATATGTAGAATTTCATGACTACGTTACAAACTTCAGTTACCCGTGAAGGTGTATTTCAAGTTAGTGTTCACTGTCCGAGTTATTCTGTCACAAATGTAAGAGCAAGCAACTTTTTGATGGAGTTGGGGCAGGGAAAAGATGGTACTCCGATAAATAATGCAGCTAACTTTCCTGACACTGATGTAGCGGTGACCGGAACCAAAAAAATTTACGAGATTCGTAACGCCTTTGCCTTTCGTGGCTGTACCTTCATTGATTCTGGCTGGGCAATACGGCATGCCCATGACCCCTCTTTGATACGCATTGAAAAGCCTGAACACGGCTCCCTTCTCCAGACCATGCTCGACAACGGTGTTGCAACTGACCAGATAGAGGCAATACTAAAACAACTGCCCAGACACACGTTACTTGATATCGCCCAAAACTCTGATGATGAAAAAGAGCTGACTCTGGTTGTTGGAAACTGCTGCGAGCTGCGTGTTGATGATACAGGTAAGCCGGTAGGGGTAGCTTACATTGAGCGAGCGGGTAAGCCTGTTCCCTGTATCCACGACTTTGAATTGTACGAGACCCTGGCAAATAATCCCTTCTTGCCTGATATCTATAAAGAGGTCATGGTGCTTCGTCCTGGTGCTCAGGGAGGGAGTGAAATCGTTGGTGATTGCCAGGGTGAAGATGGATTGATTTTCGAGTATCTGAGAGGCAACTCGTATATACCATGGGGCCATTATGCTGCTAACTTTGCTCATAATTCTATTCGTTATAAGGTCACTGACCTTTCCTTAAACGATATGCAGAGCCTGCGGCATTTATATTATCAACGCACATATCTGGTACTTGCCCAAAAGCTCGATCTTTCTGTTGATTTTGAACAGAGGCAGATGAGCGTGGAAGAAGTGGAACGTTTACGTCAGGCTGTTGCAGCTACGCTTCAAAACCAGGATTGTGAACAGTGTGCCACTCTCTGGGGCTGGAATTTTGGCTATGATTTTTCAGCTTCAGGATACCGGCTCCATGCCTCCCACCAGATGATTCACCAGCAATATGCAATGGTACCTGAAAAGGTCAGTACGACCAGTGGTGAAGAAAGCTTGGCTTTTTCCTGCGGTGACATGGTGGCCGATACGGTTGACCGGTATGCTGAATATTATAACAGTGACTTCTTTACTGATTATCTTAAGGCCATACGAAATAATACCAGAGTTGATGGGGAGCCTGGCGAGCAATCGCTTGTTGTTTGGGAAGATAAAAACGTGATGCTTTTTGTTCCCAAAGCACAGGTCTCGCAGTGGGAGCTTCAGGTAATGGTCATTGCTGATGAGCAGGGAGAACCGATTGGCAATATCATTGAAGCCGGGGCAGAGGTACGGGCATCACTGGATAAAGGGATCTATTTTGCCCAGCAAACATTAGCCGGGCTCGGTGCCCAACTTGTCACAACCATAGAGTTTTCCAAGCGCATGGGAGTCAACAATGGGCAGCGATTATTGTATTCCCTGCTGCCCAAACTGCCTTGGTCCATGGGGGCTTTTAGTGAGGCACAATCACGATATATCTGCGGACATTATCCCGAAGATTTTGCCCTGGCATGTAGAAATTCTTTAGCAAGAATCCTGAACTCGTGAGGGTTCAACAACAGTGCAGATACAGTTGATTTTCTTTATTGCGAGCTTAAGGAGTCAAAGGAGGAAATGGTGATCATGGAAAACCAGAGCAAGGATGTTTTGGGAACCAAAGATGTAATCTGGGAGCTGGGTGATTTGTATTCCAGTGAAGATGACCCAGCTCTTGAGTATGATATCAAGTTGTGCCAGAAGCAGGCAGCTGAGGTTGCCCAACAATATGCAGGCAAGGTTGGGGAGTTAAGCGCCCAGGAACTTTTTGCCCTTGTTTCAGCTCTTGAGGCCATTGACACCATGCTGGGTAAACTTGGTACCTATGGGTACCTTAACTTTTCTACCCAAACTGCCAGTGGTGCAGCTTCCGGTTTACTCCAACGGATAGAAGAACTCGGTGCTGAGATCGGTAAGGCCACCTTGTTTTTTCGTCTTGAATGGAACAGCTTAGCTGAGGATCACTGTGAGGGCCTCCTTCAAGATGAAGTGCTGAAGCAATATAAACATTATCTACAGGCCTTACGTCGTTTTGCTCCATATCAGCTCAGTGAAACAGAGGAAGGGATTCTTCAGGAGTTTGGCCCTGTGGGCAGGAGTGCCTGGAATGTACTTTTTGACAAAGTTATGGGCCAGATGCGCTTTGGTAAGCAGGGACGGAGTGAAGAAGAGGTGCTCAGTGACCTGTATGCAGCAGAGCGGGAGACCCGTAAAGTTGCTGCCCAGGAAATGACCGACGCGCTGAATGATAATGAGCATATCCTTACCCATATTTTCAACACGCTGGCAGCTGAAAAGATGATTGTTGACCGGGTACGCAAATATGAATCGTGGAATAGTGCCATACATTTGTCCAATGAGCTTGAGGCATTAACGGTCAACACTTTAGTTGACGAAGTAACTTCAAGCTATGGGCTTGTTCATCGCTATTATACCTACAAGAAAACTTTGCTGGGCTATGAGGAGTTGTTTGATTACGACCGATACGCTCCGGTACTCTGCGATGGCGAAGAGCTGATCCCATGGGCGGAATGTAAAACCATAGTGCTTGATGCGTTTTCAGCGTTTTCAGCAGAAATGGGAGAAATCGCTGAACGGTTTTTTACCCATAACTGGATTCATGGGCCGATCATGGATGGCAAGCGCGGCGGTGCTTTTGCTCATCCGTGTGTGCCGGAAGTCCACCCTTACGTGATGGTTAATTACGCTGGCACAATGCGTGATGTGGCAACGGTAGCCCATGAGCTGGGGCATGGTGTGCATCAGTATCTGGCCGCAGGGAAGGGCTATTACAACAGTGATACTCCGCTTGTTCTAGCTGAAACTGCCTCGGTATTTGCTGAGTTTTTAGTGTTTAACACCCAGCTTGAGCTGATTGAGGATGAAAAGCAGCGCAGGGCATTTATTTGTCAGAAAATTGAATCTATCTTTGCAACGGTATTTCGTCAGGTTGCCATGAACCGTTTTGAAGATAAAATGCATACGCTGAGGCGTGAGAAAGGCGAACTTTCAAAGGAAGAGTACGCAGGCATCTGGCTTGATACCCAGCAGGCAATGTTTGGAGACGCTGTCACCTTAACAGAAAACTATGGAATATGGTGGTCTTATATTCCGCATTTTCTCGGTACACCTGGCTATGTGTATTCCTATGCCTTTGGTGAGTTACTGGTGCTTGCCCTGTACGCCCAGTACCAACAGCAAGGTGCTCCGTTTGTTGAACAGTATCGCGAGCTGCTTGCAGCAGGGGGAAGTAGATCACCCTATGAGCTGGTGCAGCCCTTTGGGATTGATCTGGATGATCCTGCTTTCTGGCAGGGCGGTATTACAATTATTGAGTCTCTTTTGGATAAGCTTGGGGCTTGATGGATTGCTTTTCAGCACCGCGTTGGATGATAAACATGGCCGGGACGATGAGCACAATTCCTGACAAGGTTTTCAGCGAGGGCAGCTCGTGGCCCAGTGACCACTCAATAAGCACTATGAGCAAGGGATAGAGAAAAGAGTAAGCAATAACCCTGGTTGGTCCAATGTGCAGCGTTGCCCACTGCGAGATAGAAAAGGTTATGATGGTGGTGAAAATCGCTAAATAGATAATTCCCAGCCACGTTTTCAGGCCAACTGTGGTCCAGTCAACCTCTGCTATGGTGAAGCCACTGAGCAGCAGCAGCCAACCGCAGGAGGTCGCCAGTACCCAGAACGTCATTATGGCCATGGGTTCTCCTCGATGGAAGAGCTTTACCAGCGGAGTATATAAGGCCATACAAAGACAGCCTGCGAAAAAAATCACGTCGCCCTTGTTCATCTCCAGAGCAAGGGCTTTTTCCATATCCCCTGCAAAAATAATCCATAATGCACCCAGAGTGGCCGGGAGCAGTGACGCGAGCCGGTATTTCCCCAGCCGTTCCTTAACCAGTATTGCGGCAAAGATACTCGATAAGCCCGGAACCAGGGTGAAAATAACTCCTGTGTTAAGAGCAGAGGTGTAGCGTAGCGCTGTGAACATGAGGTAAAAGAACCCCACCAGAGCACAACTGATAATGCTGTACCTTCCCAGATCCTGAAGTGATGGAAGACACACTTTATACTGATATATGATCAGTGGGGCAAACAGTACCACTGCAACGCAAAATCGGAGCAGCACGAGTACAGCGGGATCAAGGGTTGGAGCAATGGCCTTGCCCACTGTAAACGAGGTGGCCACCAAGGTGGTGCTTATCAGCACGCAACCATGCACGTGCGATAGGGGAGGGGGGCTGGTATCGCCAGCCTTGTTTGCGTTCACGTCAGGTAAGTAGTGGAAGCAGTTTTTTTAACAGAACGGGATTGGCGGCTGCTATTTCTTGTGTACCCAGGTTGTATGGTTCCCCTGAATAATCGCTGGTGATGCCACCAGCTTCTTCAACTAAAAGCCAACCTGCTGCTGTATCCCAGGGCTTCAGCTCCCGTTCATAAAAACCATCCAGTCGTCCGCAGGCAACGTATGCCAGGTCGACTGCTGCAGCTCCTGCACGGCGCAAATCCCGAACTTTAGGTAAAAGCGTTTCAATCTGCAAAATGATTTCCTGCAGATGAGTGTGGGTATCATAAGGGAACCCGGTACCTATAAGTGCTTCAATGAGAAATTCAGCTTCAGTCACCTGAATGTTTTCTCCATTGAGCCATGCTCCGCCACCTTTCCAGGAGCAGAAAAGCTCATCACTGCAGGGCAGGTAAATTACCCCGATTTGTGGTACACCTTGATCCACAAGAGCTATGGAGACGGCAAAATGGGGAAAACCGTGAGCAAAATTTGTTGTTCCATCAAGGGGATCAACAACCCATATGGGATCATCAAAAGTAAAGGCAGCACTCGCTGATGATTCTTCTGCCAGTATTGAGATGCCTGGACTATCTTCGCTGAGTGCAGCGAGTATCGCTGCTTCAGAGGCGAGATCAGCCTCGGTTTGCAGGTCAGTAGCTCCTTTCATTGATATGGTGTGGGGCTGAGAAAAAAAGGTGCGTAATATTGAACCACCTGTCAGGGCTGCCCGACAGGCTGCAATCAGATTGTGCTGTAGATGTGAATCAGCACATTGTGCAACTACTGAATCTATTCTATGCATAGTTTTTTATACACTACTTGTTTTCATTCCAAAGGAGGAGCACCTCCTTGTAAACTTTTGACTTTGGCAACTCCAGGTCACTTGATATGGATTTCACTGTATCCTTTAAGGTAGCCTGTTGCGTATCTCTATACCAATAGACCAACTCCTTGAGTTCTTCGGGTTTGGATGCAAGCGGTTTTGGTGCACCATCTATGATAAGAACGAGTTCACCTTTTATGCCATTTGCCACCCTTTCCAAAATACATGAAAGAGTTCCTTCAATACACTCTTCATGGATTTTAGTTAACTCACGGATAAGCATGCCTTGACGCTCTTTAAATACTTTTATGCAATCTTGGAGGCAGTTTTTTATTCGGTGGGGAGATTCGTAAAAAATGAGCGAATAGGGGAGTGTTTTTAATGCTTGTAAATGTTGTAAACGTTCACTGCTTTTGGAGGGGAGAAATCCACCAAAAAAAAAGGCTGATTCGGTCAGTCCTGATATGGATAAAGCTGCGGCAAGGGCTGAGGGACCAGCCACCGCATTCACTTTGATGTTGTGATGACGGGCTTTTTTCACTAGTACGGCGCCTGGATCAGAGAGGCAGGGCGTACCAGCATCTGAAACAAGGGCAATATTGTCTCCCGCAATCAAGCGTTGCATAATCTGTTCAGATCGTTGTTGCTCACGCTCTCTGTAATAACTGAACAATGGGGTGGCTATCCCAAAATTTGTGCAAAGTTTTTTGGTATGCCTTGTATCTTCGCAGGCAATAAGTTGAACAGTTTTAAGCACTTCCACAGCACGACTGCTCATTTCACCAAGGTTGCCTATGGGGGTGGCAACAACATAGAGCTGACCATGGAGATCAGAGTCATTTTTCAAGGAAGAAGTATTCATAACCAACTGATTGCATGCATGTGACAGTGTAAACCTGCTTAAGGAGAAACTTGGGCTCAAATAAAGGGTGTGAGCAAGACTGAAAAAAGGTATCGTAGGATAATTTTTTGGTGAAAAATATTCCTCCTTCCCTTGAAAAAACGTTGTTAAGTAAGCATGACAGATAATTATTTTCAAGAGTTTTTCTATAGCGGTCAGGTGGCTAGGTGGCTCATTGACTACACTGCTCTTTTCTACGAGTGTGAAAAGGTTAGACAACTTGAGCTCAGTGACCTTGATGCCTATTTGACAGCAGAAAAAGATCTGCTGGAAATGGGTGCTTCACTTTTACAGAGCGTAGTGGCAAACACCAGTTTACTGGAACTTTTTGAAGTTGAAAATGCGGAAACGTTCCAGCGGCTTTTTCCTGATCTTTTTGTGCTGAAAACGACAGATATCATGCGAGAAGTGACTGCGTATCTCTTCCGAGAAGAGTCGTATGTTGTTTTTGAAACACAATTACGGAGAAAGAACGGTCAGGTTGCCGATTATTCTGTTTACCTTGATGTGCTCCCTGTGGATGAGCAAAAGGTAGCAATGTTGAGCTTTGTTGAGGTGACTGAGCAGAAGCAGGTTATTGCTCAACTCCAGGAGTCCATGGAAAAGTATCGTATGCTCATTACTGCAGCTAACGATGCCATTGTACTTATTGATTGCCAGAGTAAAAAGATTCAGGAGGTGAATCCCCAGGCAGAAGCTTTATTTGAAAAAACTGAACAAGAACTCATAGGATGCAATCATACCTCTCTCTATCCAGAGCAGGAAAGGAACTTTTACCTACGATTTTATGAACAGCAACTCAGTAATCAAGCCACTTCCTCCGGTATTGATACGGTTATTTTAGGAAAGGATAATGTTTTGGTACCTGTGCAAGTGAATATTGCCAGTACTGAAATCGGTGAGAGGAATATTGCCCAGGTGGTTTTTCATGATTTAAGAAAACGGATTAAGCTCGAAGAGCGGAGAAGGCTCCTTTCAACAGCAGTTGAGCAGGCCGCGGAATCGATCATGATCACTGACCTGTCGGGCAAAATTGAGTACGTGAACCCGGCCTTTGAAAAGACAAGTGGATATGATTTTACTGAGGTTATTGGACGTTCTCCCAGAATGCTACGTAGTGCTACAGAGACATCAAAGATGCAGTCCAATTTGATGTGGAAAGAAATAACCAAAGGCAATATCTGGCGAGGAACATTCACTAATAGGAAAAAAGGGGGGGAACTCTATCAGGAAGAAGCATCTATAACACCGGTTAAAGACCGCGATGGGAGCATCCGTCATTATGTGACGGTCAAACGCGATATAACACAGCAGTTAACCCTTGAAAATCAGGTCCGTCAATCACAGAAAATGCAGGCCATTGGTACGCTTGCAGGCGGTGTGGCTCATGATTTTAACAATATATTAACTGCGATTCTGGGGTATGCCGAGTTGTGCCAGACCCAATGTGATGAGCAAACCGTTCTCCATGATAATCTGAGTGAGATTATCAGGGGAGCTGAACGGGCAGGGAAATTAATCAATCAGATTCTTCAATTCAGCAGGAAAACTGAAAAGGAAGTTTCAACGTTACAGATTGATCTTATTGTCAAGGAGGTCTTGAAACTCTTAAGGGCTAGCCTGCCAGCTAATATTGAGATCAATACCCAGCTGGAAAAAGAGGTCATGGTTAAAGCTGATCCCACCCAGATGCATCAGGTGATTCTTAATTTATGTACCAATGCGTTCCAGGAACTGGAAAAAACCGGTGGAGAAATTACCGTAGGGCTGCAAACTGTGGAACTTACTCCGCAACAAGGATTGGAAATTGGGAATTTGAGTCCTGGACAGTATGTTTGTTTAAGTGTTGAAGATAATGGAAAAGGCATTCCAAAGGAGTATCTGTCAAGGATATTTGAGCCCTATTTTACGACTAAATCCAAGAATGAAGGTACAGGACTTGGGCTATCTGTTGTTCACGGGATTGTGAATGACCATAGGGGAGCCGTTCAGGTGGAGTCAACTGTTGGTGAAGGAGCAAGGTTTGAGATGTACCTGCCTGTTGCTCATCCGGATGAGGAGATAGCAGGAGAGTGTATATCTGATACCCTGTTCCAGGGTGGCAGGATTCTTGTTGTAGACGATGAGCCTCAGATTGTCAGCTTGCAGTACCAGATGCTTGAACATGTTGGGTATGAAGTAGTGGCCAGTACGGTGAGTAGCGAAGCACTGGAGCTTTTTAGAAAGGAAAGCGAGACCTTTGATCTTGTGGTAACAGATATGGGAATGCCAGGGTTAACGGGTTTGGAACTCTTCGAGGAAATGAGAAATATCCGTCCAGATATAAAGGTGTTGTTGTGTACTGGGTACAGCAAGCAGGTGACAGAAGAAAATGCTATGGAAATCGGGTTGTCTGGCTATTTAGCCAAACCGTTTAACGCAGAAGACTTGGCAGCAGAGGTGAGCCGGATATTAGAGTTTGATGATTTTGTCGACTGATCTAAACAGAAGCATCAACTTGGAGTTGTCCCTGTCCTTCAATGCAAAAAAGCCCACTAGCGTAAGCTAGTGGGCTTTTTGTATATAAAAGAAACGGCAACGACCTACTCTCCCACATAGTCACCCATGCAGTACCATCGGCGCTGAAGAGCTTAACTTCCGTGTTCGGAATGG
>PDWI01000143.1_pt1 | contig 101496 bp, 111 predicted proteins | sample 1430891 | NCBI WGS metagenome assembly PDWI01 (sample SAMN01162508, study PRJNA174530) | Oral metagenome, whole genome shotgun sequencing project. | biome: Marine environment; feature: Marine mammal; material: Swab sample of the gingival sulcus; isolation source: swab sample of gingival sulcus... | reverse complement strand
TGTTGTTGGATTTGTAGGTTTTGTTGCTTGTTCTACATATTTACACAATGATGATTTGTGTCTTCCAAAAGGATCGTAGTTTGTTGCTTTTTTGTCTTTGCAAGTAAATCTAATTGAAGATATTTTTTTCTTTTTGTTTGTATTTTCTGTATTTTGATTGTTATTGTTATTATTATTGTTTTGAACAATAACAGTTCTTGTTTCTGTTGTTGTGTTTCCTGCACTATCTGAGACTGTATAATTTACTGTGTAACTTCCCGCTGTTGTTGTGTTCACAGCTGATGAATCAGTTGTAATTGAACTTGTTAGGTCTCCGTCTTCAGGATCATTTGCATTTGCTCCAAGCTCTGTGTATGCGTCTCCCACTGTTAGGATTTGAGGATTTGCTCCGGTTAAGGTGATAACTGGGCTTGAACCTGATACAACGTTTACTGTTCTGTTTTCTGTCACAGTGTTTGAATCATTGTCTGTTACTGTGTATGTTACGGTGTAACTTCCTTGAGTTGTTATATCAACTGCTGTTGCGTCAATTACAATTGAAGATGTTAGATCACCATCTTCTGCGTCGTTAGCTGTTGCTCCTAACTCTGTATAAGCTTGGTTTAAAATAATTGTTTGTGGGTTTGAACCTGACAAAGTAATAACAGGACTTGTGTTTGTTGTCACATTTACTGTTCTGTTTTCTGTAACAGTGTTTGAGTCATTGTCTGTTACTGTATATGTTACTGTATAACTTCCAGCTGTTGTTGTATCAACTGCTGTTGCGTCAATTACAATTGAAGATGTTAGATCACCATCTTCTGCGTCGTTTGCGGTTGCACCAAGTTCTGTGTAAGCTTGTCCAACAAGAATTTCTTGTGGGTTTGAACCATTAAGAGTAATTATTGGATTAGTATTTGAAGTCACTTGAACTTCTCTTGTTGTAGATGTTGTATTGTTTGAGCTGTCAGTTACAGTATATGTTACGGTGTAAGTTCCTGGGTTTTGTGTATCTACTGATGATGAATCAATTGAAATTGAACCTGTAAGATCTCCGTCTTCTGTGTCGTTTGCTGTTGCTCCAAGCTCTGTGTATGGATTTCCTGCTGTTATGTTTTGCGGGTTGTCACCGTTCAAAGTTATCACTGGACTGTCTCCTGCTACAACGTTTACTATTCTTGTTTCTGTTGTTGTATTACCAGCAGGGTCTATTGCTGTGTAAGTGATAGTATGTGTTCCTACTGTTGTTGTATCAACTGTTCCTGTTTGAGAAACTGTACATGAACTGTTGTCTGTACAACTTGCACCTTCTTCTGTATATACTTGATTAACAAGAATTTCTTGAGGATTTGAACCATTCAGAATAATAACAGGAACTTCTTTGTCAATGTTTGCTACGTCATATGAAACTGAGGTTGTGTTTCCTGCAAGATCTTCTATATTAAAGGTGTTTGTTTCGTTTTGACTAACTGTTTTTGTGTAAGTTGTTGGAGATGTTTGTGTCCAACCTGCTGGTGTTGTAATTTCTTCTGATGTTGTCATTGTTACTATTACATCTTGGTTAGTTAAATTAGTTTCTGAGTAACTTACAGTTGCAGTTGGTGGAGCTGTATCAATATTATCTACCGTATATACTACAAGACTTTTATTCCCCGCCATATCGGCAATACTCAATGAATCAGTTTCATTTTGAGTTACAACCTTTGTGTATTCTGTGTCTGATATTTTTGTCCAACCGGTTTTTTCTTGTATCTCTTCTGAAGTGGTCATGGTTACTGTTACACTTCCATTTGTGGGAGAACTTGGATTATATGAAAAACTTGCTGTTGGATCAACAGTTTCCATTGTAATTGTTAGCGTAGGAGATTGATTTGATTCTTGATATCCTGGACCATTTTGTTTTTGAGTAAATGAAATATCATGATCTCCATCTGCAAGATCTTGAGAAAGTTTAATTTCAAAATTTCCTGTCGTTGTACAGGTTCCAGTGTCTGCTGTTGCTGTACCTGCAATATATATTTTTACTTCACTTCTTGGAATACAAGCGCCTGTGATTGTAGGTTGAGTGATGTACGTAAGATTATCAGTATCTGAGACTCCTGTATCTGAATCACTATCTAAATCAGGTGCTTCTGTTGGGGTTGCTGTTGTTTCTTCGATGTTGATTGGGTTTGCACTTGCTTTGTAAGCAACGTTTCCTGCCATGTCTTCAGCTCTTACACAGATGTATTCTCCGTTGTGAGTTCCGTCTGTAAGAGTAAATGAAGTTGTTAACCCTGTAGTAAACGCATTTCCGTAAGTATCAGTAAAGTCACATATAGAGTCAGGGCTATACCCATATTCGTAACTTGCCATATCAGGATTAGTGTCCTCCACACTAATCCTAATACTTTCAGAAGACGCTGGGTTTGTTTCGACATCGTCAGTGAAGTTAATGTTTGGAGATATCGTGTCAACAGTAATGTTTGAGTTTGGATTGTAGGGAGAAATAAAGTTTACAATATCCATATCATCAGTATTTTGAAAATCTAAAGCTGTGAAAGTAATATTTCCATTCTCCCCTGCTTGAACTGTGTAATTTACAGAATCTCTATATTTAGGTGTTGTTGAACCAGAATAGTTTGGTGTTTGTAAACCAGCTGTATCACCAATTGAAAATGTTGCTTTGTTATAGTTTTCTTTCCATATATCCTCCTTCTCCAATTCTAAAGTCATAGAGATGTTGTCTCCTTCTTTGGCGTAATTTGAGTTTTTTGCGTTGTTTGAAGCTAAAGAGATTGATTCAAAGGACGGTGGTTGCTTTAAAGTATACCGAATTGTAATTTCATCTATATCAATATTTTTCCCTTCTTTTGAATTTAAAAATGTTTTAACAAAAATTTTTTTACTTACTGTCGGAAAAGCAAACATAAATGCATCTACCTCCCACTCCTCCATGGTATTTTGTGGATCAGTTGTAACTTCCCAAGAAGGAGCATTCCAATACATCCAATCGGTTCCATTTTCAGAAATCTGGAACCTCAAATCAAGGCTCGCATCATTTGTAGAAAAACCATCAAAAGAAGCAATTGGTCTTGTTTCTGAATCACCTGCTGTTTTTACAATATCTATTCCATCAGTTGGGAATCCGAAAAACTCCATTTCTGTGATATTTACCCAGCTGTGACTTGTTGAATTGTTGTCAATAATGTTAATTCTATAATACCTATAAGGTGTTGTATTTGTAAAATTAAAAACTTGTTTAGGTTGATTATTTAGAATTAAATTATTTGTTTGAGTATCTAAAACCACCCAACTAGACGCATCATTTGAAGCTTCAAGAGTCCAAGTTTTTGGTGCATAAGTATCATTATTCCAACCACCTTCTTGTTGGCTACTTCTGTAAAGAGAATAAGAAGTAATAATTTGAGGTGCTCCAAAATCGTATCTTAGCCACGCAGGCAAAGAAGAAGCAGATCCATTTCCCCAACCCTTTCTTGTAATATTATCATCAAAAGCATCTTTTGGTTCATTGGCAGAATAAGTTGAACTGGCTGTTATATTTGCACCAACATCAGTTAGGTCAACTTTTCTCAATTGAGCTTTTCCATTAACAATCTCAATTTTAGAGCTGTCAAAAGTATAGTTTGCAGGATCCGTAAACGGAGTGGTAAAAGTTTCTGCAAAAATATTTGTCGCTGTTAAAAAGAAAACAGCGGTTAAAATTATTTTAATTTTTTTCATACCCCATATTTTAACATATTTTGTTTTAAATTAAAAAATCGAATCAATTATTTTAACCTTGGCTTTTTTGTTTTTAATATCTAAATAAACCGCTAATAACAATAAATCAAAATCTGAAATATCATTTTGTTCAACATAAAAATTTACCACCTTTTCAAACTTTTGCATTTTTTTAAAATCAAAATGTTGCTCAGGTAAAAATTCAAAATTGATGTTTCTGGTTGTTTTTACTTCAACAAAATAATAAATTTTTCCTTTTTTCATTATCAAATCTATCTCTCCGAAAGGCTTTAAAAAATTAGCATCAACAAAAGAAAAACCTTTGTTTTCAAGGTGTTTTTTGGCTATTTTTTCACCTAAATTCCCTATTTTTCTTTTTTTGGTAAGCATAAAACTGTGGATTACTAAATTTTAAAAATGTGTTGTAATTATAACACACAAAAGTTAAAAATGCTCAAGGCCTTGTTTTACAAGCTCTGTAGAGAAAATAGAAAAAAAATAGAAAAATCAAATTCCTTGCAAGTATATAAAAATAAGCCTTTCCACATTTTTTTCCACAATAAAATTTATATTTTTTAACACCTAGAAAGAAAAGGTGTTTTAAAATTAGATTAAATATAAAAAATAAAGTCCTGAACAATAAGGCAAGGACTTTTTATAGGAGAAACCAAAAGGTTACTCTCAAAATTATTATACACTTTTTGAAAAAAAAGTAAATACTTTTTGTGAAAAAAAACCAAAAAATAATTTTGGTTTTTTAATTTATGGAGTTTTTATTTTCTAAACTTTTAAGTATTTTGAAACTGCAAGGTAAGTTGAAATAAATCCTAGAATAATTCCTGTGATTAACATTCCTGATGCGATTTTTAAAATATTTGATGAAAAAAATTCGTTTATATTTAAAATAAATACTTCGTTCAAATGCGGAGATATGTAGAATACCGCTGCCCAAGAAATAAATAAAGCAAAGACTGCTGAAACTATTCCGTAAATAATACCTTCTACCACAAAAGGTCCTCGTGCAAAAAACTTTGAAGAACCTACAAGTCTCATAACTGAAATTTCTTCTTTGTGAGTGTAAATAATCAGTCTCATTGTGTTAAAAGTAATCACAATAGAAGTTAAAATCAAAATCAAAGATACAACAAAACCAATTTTGTAAGTATTTTTAACTAAAATATTTAACTTATTTATAGCTCTTTTGTTTTGTTTATAGTCCAAATTTTTGACCAAATCTCCGTATTTAATTTGTACATCTCGACTTTCAATAAAGTCTGTAATTGGTTTATAAGCACCGATTTTTTTAGCTTTGATATTCAAAATAGCACCAAGAGGGTTTTCAGGAGAAATTATTTTTAACACCTCCATATTAATAGAATTTTCTGGTGTATTTTTTTTGAAGTCTTCTAGAACTTTATCTTTTGGTGTGAAGACGGTTTTTTCCTTGTCAACTTCCGGTAATGCTTCTACCATTTTTTTAAATTCAATTACTTTGTCTGCTGGGGCATCGGGTTGAAAGTAAATATTGATATCTACTTTTTTTTCAAATTGAATGATTGACTGTTTAATCATATTTGTTGATAGGAAAATCGAAAGACCAACGATTAAAGTAATAGTCATAATCAAAACAGAAGATGCTGAAAGCAAACTGTTTCTAAAAAAGTTTTTTAATCCTGATTTAATTATTCTTTCTAAAGTTATAAACATAATTTTATTTTTTTATTTTTTTAAAGAACAAAAGTTCCCTCTTTGTCATCTTTTGTAATCTTTCCGTTTGTAATAGTTACCACTCTTTTTCTTAAAGTGTTTACAATTCCTTTGTCGTGAGTTGCTAAAATGACTGTTGTTCCAAAAGAATTGATTTTTTTAAGAAGTTCCATAATATCTGTTGTGTTGATTGGGTCTAGGTTTCCTGTTGGTTCGTCTGCAATAATAACATCAGGGTTGTTTACAATTGCTCTTGCGATTGAAGCTCTTTGTTTTTCACCACCTGAAAGTTCATTTGGAAATCTTCTTCCCTTGTCTTCAAGCCCTACAAGTTTTAAAACATGTGGTACTGTTTTTTTAACTTCTTCATTACTTTTTCCTGCTGCCTCCATTGCGAAAGCTACATTTTCGTAAACATTTTTATTATAAACCAATCTAAAATCTTGGAAAACTGTTCCAATATTTCTTCTGTGTTTGTTTAATTTTGATTGATTTAATTTTGAAATATTTACAGAATTAAAATAGACAGAACCTTTTGTAGGTTTTATTTCTCCTAAAATTAATTTCAGTAAAGTTGTTTTACCAGCCCCTGAAAAACCAACTATTGAAACAAACTCTCCTTTTTCAATATTTAAAGTGACATCCTTTAAAGATTCTTCGCCTGTTTTATAAATTTTTGTTACTTCATCAAGATATATCATATACTTAGTATTATATCTTAAAATACAGAAAAATAAAACTTGTGTTAAAATTTAAAAATGTTATAATAATAATCTATAACGGTAGGAGGGGGATTTTTAGAGAAAATTTATTATTTGTTTGCTTGTGTAACCTTTTCTAAAGATTCCCCAACCTACCGACCAACAACTTTATTTTAAGTTGTTTTTTAATTTAAAATATAAAAAATTGACTTATTTTCATATTTTTATATAATGGTTTGTAGTATTAAACTAAGATTGGAGAAAAAAATGACAAACACTAATCAAAAACAACTTGGTAATTTAGAACTAATACCACAATACATAAATTTTAAATTAGAAAACTACTCTAGTTTTTTATTTATAAATAAAGACAACAATGTGGCTTTGGGTTTTTATAACATAAGTTATGAAAAAATGATAGATGTAGTTAAAAATATGCTTTCATATGATTTTGTTAAAATCAAAATCAATGGAAAAGTTCATGAGGCTAAAACTAAAAAAGAAGCCATAAAACTTTTTAAAAATAAAATTCAAGAGCTTAAAGAATTTTACATAGAAGTTCAGGGTAAACAGTAGGGTTCTTTTTTCCCGTAACTTTAGCTCATCAAAATCACTGTTATTCATATTTCAGTGGTTTTATTTTTCCACTTGATTTTTTATTTATTTTTGTTATTATATTGTTCACTGGGAAACAAGCAAATGGGCCTGTAGCTCAGCTGGCTAGAGCGCTCCCCTTGCACGGGAGAGGTAGCAGGTTCAAGTCCTGTCAGGTCCACAAAAAAAACAACATTAAAAATGTTGTTTTTTTATTTTTCATCATCATCCCACAAAACTAAATATGAGATGAATAACAAAAAGGCAATAACTCCACCACCGATTATAATTATAAATAAGTTCATAAATTTTATTTAACTTTTTAAAACTTTTTCAAAAACTTCTTTTAAAACTTGTGGGTTTGCAGAACCTTTTGTTTCTTTCATTCCTTGTCCGATAAAATACTGAATTAGTTTTTCTTCACCGTTTTGGAAGTCTTCTTTTTGTTTTGGATTTTGTTCAACAATTTTTTTAGCAATTTGTTCAAGCTCGCCCATATCTGATTTTTGGATAAACCCATTTTCTTCGGCAGTTTTCTTTGTTTCTCCCCCGTTTTTGTAAATTAAAATCAAAGTATCTTTAGCACCTCTTGAAGACAGATCCCCATCGTTAATCATCTCAACAAGATCTATTAAGTTTTGAGATTTAATATTTTGAAGTTCTCCTTCTATACTTTCGTCTTTTTGGTATCCAGCCACATCTGATGATAAATAGTTTGATAAAAGTTGAATTGATTTTTTATCTGAGATTTTTTCCAAACACAAGTCAAACAGATTTCTGAAGTCAAAATTGTTTAAGTAAAATTCTATATCATCATCCTTCAGTTCAAACTCTTTGTATCTTGCAATAGTTTGATCTGGAAGTTCTGGCAGTTCCTTTCTTAAATTTTCCTCTGAAAATTCTTCTATTTCTGAAATTTTGTATTTTGGAATATCTGGGTCTGGGAAATATCTATAATCATCTGAATTTTCTTTTTTTCTTTGTGAAAATGTTGCTTGCTTGTTTTCGTCCCAGCCACGAGTTTCTTGAACAACTTCGTTTCCGTTTTCAATTTCTTCAATCTGTCTTTGGATTTCGTGTTCGATGGCTAATGCAACGATTTTAAATGAGTTTAAGTTTTTAACTTCGGTTTTTACACCAAGTTTTGAAAAGTCGCCGTCAAAATGTCCATGTTCTGAAACAGAAACATTGGCTTCAATTCTCATCTGTCCTTTTTCCAAGTTTGCATCTGAAACGTCAAGAGTTCTTAAAACAAGTTGCAGTCTTTTTGCAAAAGCACTCGCTTGTTCTGAGCTTGTAACAACAGGTTCTGTAACAAGTTCCATCAAAGGCACACCTGCTCTGTTAAAATCAACCAGTGAAAAATCGTCTTTGTGAGAAGAAGTAGCCGTGTCTTCTTCTAAGTGAATTCTTGTAATATCAACATCTAAGATTTGCCCTCCTGAAATGAGTGGGTATTTGTATTGTGAAATCTGATAAGCTTTTGGAATGTCTGGATAAAAATAGTTTTTTCGGTCAAATTCTGAAAAGTCAGCCAACTTCCCGTTTATAGCCAGTCCAACTTTTAGAACGTCTTTAACTGCTTGTTTGTTAACATATGGTAAAGTTCCAGGGTGAGCTGTACATACAGGACAAATGTTTTGGTTTACTTCTGAATAAAACGGGTCGTTTTTACATGAACAAAACATTTTTGTTTTTGTTTTTAATTCTGCATGAATTTCAAGCCCGATTGTTGGGAAATATTTTTTACCAGTTTTATCACTGATATAATGAGTTTGTTCTTTTTTAATTGTCATTTTTCTATTTTAACATTTTTTGCTAAAAAACAAAAACAAAAAACAAGGCCTTGTCTTGAGACAGGAAAGGCCTGTCTCAAGACAAGGCCTTGCAAGTTCATGAAGAAACTAATTACTCAAAACTTTCTTTTCCAAAACAATGTCTCCATCAGAATCTTCTACTTTAAAACTTTTCCTTCCGATAACCGCTCCTCTTTTGTTTATAATTGTAACCCTCCAGTCTCCTTCTTCTGCATTTGTAATATATGAATAACCTCTGTAACCGTTGTTTCTACCGCCTATGATATTGTATTTAACTTTTGACTTTTGAACCCATTTTTCTTTAAAGTCATCGTAATATTCCCAGACATGTTGGATTTCTGTTTCAAAACCTCTTGGAGCAAAAATTGAAACAAAAAAGTAAACTTTTCCACTTTTGATTTTATGAAAAACATCAAAATATTTATCGTAAAATTCATACCAACTTCTTTTTTCAACTGTTAAAACCCTTTGACCCGATACATTTCTTTCAACTAAATGAGCAACTTGAGTACTTTTTACAGAAAGCGGAATAGGAGGCAAGATATTTAAAAAATAAAAAGTGTTAAAAATTGAAAAAACAATTAAAATATTTCTTAATATTTTGTATCTTCTTTTTTTTAGAATCGGCAATATTTTAAAAAATATTTTTACAATAAAAAGAATTGTGAACAAAGAAACTAATCCTGACATGATAAAAACATTGTCAGACATTTTTCCAACTGTAATGGGTATGAAGAAAACAGAAAAAGCAAACAAAATAAAATAGAATATCATGATTTGAAATTCAAATCTTTCATAATGTCTTTTAAATGTTTCATTACCAACAAACAAGCCGTAAAGTAAAAGCAAAAAAGGCCAAGAGACTGCAAAAATACCAGATGATGTGTAAAAAATCACAAAACCTGAAAGCAAAGCACCGAAGGCAAATTGTGTTACATAAGTTCCATTTTTATAAAGCGAAAAAATAAATTTGTTTTTGATGTTTTTATAATCTCCATAATTTATCAAAAAAATGAAAAATAAAGCAATAGATAAGTAAACAAAAATAATTGTTCTATAATAAGCTGTATCGATACTTGTTAAGGTGAAAAAGTCAAACAAAAAACCACCCAAAAAAATTAAAATGGAAATTTTTTTGTTGTTTTTTTTAATGAATTTTTTTGTTTTATTTTTTGAAGATGAAATTTTCTCTACAACTTTCATAATTAAAAATATTATATCAGAATAATCTTGTTTTGAAAATAAAAAAGCCCAAAAATTGCGGAGCAATTTTTGGGCTTTCAACTAAAACTAAACAAAAGTTAAAAGTTCGGCAAAATCAAAATATGATATTTCTAAAAATAAAGTTAAAACAAAAGACAAAACTATAAATGGACCAAAGGCTACTTGTGAGTTTAGTTTGTTTTTTCTTGAAAGCAAAAGTAGAAAAATAGAAACAAAAGCTCCGATGAAAAACGAACCAAAAAGAAACATAAGCTCCTGAAAAATATTTTCAAAAAACAGTCCCAGCGCAAAAACAAGTTTCCAGTCTGCCCCGCCCATGGCACGCTCTTTTGAAACAAAGTAAATAGCCCAGATTGGAAGTGCGATTGAACCTGCGTTCACCAAAACGTCAAAAGTATTTTTAAAATCAAAAGATAAAGTTTTAAAGTCAAAAATTGCGTAAAATAAACCAAAAATAAAAAGCGGGTATAAAATTAAGTTTGGAATAACTTTGTGTTTTAAATCAAAAAAGAAAATAATAAACAAAAAAGACAAAACTGGGATAAAATACAAAAACTCAATTTGTAAATGATAATTTAAAAAACTTCCATATTTGTTCATCAAAAAACAAAACATTAAACTAAAAATTGCTCCTGAAAAAATTTCTGCAAAAAAATATTTAAAAGAAATTTTAGTTCTACACTTTAAACATTTCCCTAAAAGCAAAATATATGAAAAAATAGGAAAAAGTTCAAAGAAAGAAAGCTTGTGTTTGCATTTTGGGCAGTGTGATCTTCTGTTTAATCTTTCAAAAAGTGTTTTGTTTGTTTTTTGTTCAAAAACATTTGGTTCAATTTCTGCTGTAAAAACATTTAAGAACGAACCAAAAATTGCCCCCAAATAAAAAACAAAAAAATATGCTAAATAAATTATATCCATAGTTTATATTATACTATATTTAAAAAATTTGTTAAAATATATGCATGACAAATAATAAAAATGTATCAACAGATGCTTATCGAGGTGTGAGAGATTTTTATCCGAAGGATTGGCTTTTTCAAAAGTGGCTTTTTTGGAAAATGCAAGAAGTTGTGGAAAGTTATGGGTATGAAAACTACAACGCTTCGCCTTTAGAATACAGCTCTTTGTTTATAGCAAAGTCGGGGAGTGAGATTGTTGAAAATGAAACATATAATTTAACAGACAGAGGTGGACGAGAAGTAACCCTGCGTCCTGAGATGACTCCTACTGTGGCCAGAATGATTGCAAAGAAAAGAAATGAAATTCCCTTGCCTATTCGCTGGTATTCTATTCCAAATCTTTTTAGATATGAAAAACCACAGAAAGGAAGGTTAAGAGAGCACTATCAGTTAAATGTTGATTTTTTTGGACAAAAAGAACTTAGCGCTGATATTGAAATTATTGAAATTGGTTATAAAATTATGCAAAATATTGGAGCCGAAGACAAAGATTTTGTAATTAAAATTAATAACCGAAAAATTATCAACAAAATTTTAGATCATTTTGCAAATTCAAAAGATGATATTTATGAACTTTCAAAAATAATTGATAAGAAAAATAAAATTTCAAAAGAAGACTTTAAGGAAAGTTTAGAGCAATATACAAAAAATGCCGATGATTTGATTGAAATATTGGAAAATAATAATTTTGAAAAAATCAAAGATATTGTGAGCGGTGATGAGATTGAAAAAACTTTAAATTTGATTGGAACTTTGAAGGAAAAAGGAGTTTCAAACACGGTTTTTGATTTATCTTTGATGCGAGGGTTTGATTATTATACAGATATTGTTTTTGAGTTTTTTGACACGCACCCAGAAAATAATCGTTCTTTGTTTGGTGGTGGAAGATATGATGACTTACTTGATATATTTGGTAAAGAAAAAATCCCTGCTGTTGGGTTTGGCATGGGAGATGTAACAGCTCGAAACTTTTTGGAAATTCGAAATAAAATGCCAGACCTAAAGTCAAAAACAAAAATTGTTTTAATTCCAGTTTCGAAAGATTTTGAAAATGAAACTGAAAAGTTAGCCGGTATTTTAAGAGAAAACAAAATCAATACAGAACTTGATTTACTTTACAGAAAACTTTCAAGGTCGATAAACTCAGCTGAAAAGAAAAATATTGAATTTGTTTTATTGGTTGGAGAAAATGAAGTTCAAAACCAAAAATATAATTTAAAAAATATTTTAACTCAAGAAGTTTTTGAGAATTTAAGTCAGGATGAATTGATTGAAATTTTTAAAAAAAGAAATTAAAAAAAGCTGAAAATTTGTAAAGCAAATTTTCAGCTTTTTTTATTCATTTAAAAACAAATGTGTTATGTTTTTAAATATTATAAACCTAAGTTAACTTTCACTCCTCCTGTGTTTACGTTCAAACCTACATTTGAATCAATTTTTACTTCTGCATCTTCTTTTTGTTCTGTAGAATCTTTTTTAGGTTCTTCGTTTTGGTTTTCAGTATTGTCTGTATTATCTTTTTTAACCTCTACGTTTTGTTCTTGTGTTTTTTCTTCTCCTGAAGTTTTTACATCAATACCATCTTTATTAATTTTTACAGTTGTTCCATTCCCAGCTTTAACATCAATTCCATTTTTATTAATATCAACTTCACTTACTTCCTCTCCATTTTTAACTTCCACATCTCCTTTAACTGTCACACCTGTTTCGTCGATTTTAATTTTATCTTGATTTTTCATAAAATAGTATCCACCCCCTAAAATCAATATAACTAAAATCGCAATTACTATGTTTTTCATATTTATTTTATTTTACTTAATAACTTTCCCATTATAACACTTTTTTTTATAATTCAAAAATATTTTTCTCAACAAATTTCCAATTTATAATTTTAAAAAAATTATCCACATAATCTTTACGAACATTTTTATAATCCAAATAATAAGCATGTTCCCAAACATCTAAAGTTAAAACTAATTTTGTTTTCCCATACTTTTCTTGAACAAAATCCATCAAAACACAATCTTGGTTTTGGGTTTGAATAATTTGAAGTTTATTTTCTTGATCTAAAACTAAACTTACCCAACCTGAACCAAACAAAGTCAAAGATTTTTCTTTAAATTCATTTTCAAAATTTTCCCAAGTTCCAAAATCACTTTGAATTTTTTCTTTTAGTCTTTCAGAAATTTCTTGTTCATCTTTGTTTGGAGTTAAACAATCCCAAAAAAAGTTATGGTTAAAATAACCTCCTGCATTATTAATCAAACCTTGTGGTTGTTCTGAAATTTCAGAAAAAATTTCTTCAATACTCTTATTCTCTAACCCCTGTTCTTGAACAAAATTGTTAAAATTATCTGTATAAGCTTTATGGTGTTTGTTATAATGCAAATCCATAATATCTTTTGAGATACAACCTTCAAAAGCATTTAATTCATATTTTAATTCATTTCTTTTAAACATATTTTTTTATTGTAACATAAATTCTAACAAAAACACATGCTATTGATTTTCTTTAGCCTTTCTAATAGCAAATAATGTTGCATCTTGAAGGTGCTTGAAACGATCGCTTTGGAGTTTCACACCACCAAACCAACGAGTAACACAAACAACAATATTTACCATATTGTTCTTTTTGATATTTGATAAAATCACATTTCCCGCCCCTGTTTCCCCATCGTCTGATTTTGTTTCGTATAAAATATTGTCTTTTGAAATGACTGCTGCCCAAGAATTGTGAGTGGCTTTTTGATATTTTTTATTTGATTTTAGCTTTTTTAGAAATTGTTTAATATCTTCTCTATTTTCTACCCTTCCGTAAGAAACAGAATATTTAGAACCTCTGTCGTAGATTATTTTTTCAAACAAAACAAAATTTTCTTTAGGTTCTGTGTTATTTCCAAAATCCATCATTTGTTTTTTTGGCATTTTATTTATCAAATTGTTTTTTGTATTCGTATAAGCACAATGATGCTGTTGTTGCAACATTTAAAGATTCAACTGTCTTTTGCATTGGAACTGAAATGATAAAATCTGAATTTTCCAAAACTTTCTGAGAAACACCGTCGGCTTCTGAGCCTAAAATAAAAGCTGTTTTTTTATCAAATTTTTGGTCCCAAAGTTTGTTTTCTTTTTGTCCTTCAAGCATATCCAAAGCATAAATCCAAAAACCATCTTTTTGCAATTTTTCAATTGTTTGGTTTATATTTGAAACTTCAACAATATTAACTTTTGATAAATTCCCAGCTGATGTTTTAAAAACCGTTCCATTTACCGGTGCTTGATTGTGGTTTAAAACAAAAACTGCACTTGCCCCAAAAGCAGCAGCAGATCTTAAAATTGCTCCGAAATTCCCCACATCTTCGATTTTATCTAAAATTAAAACCACTTGATTTTCTTTTTCTTCATTTTCTTGTTGCCATTCTGGATAAGTTTTGTATTTAAACTTTTGGATTAACGCTAAAACACCTTGGTGATTTGATTTTTCTGATTTATTGTCTGCTTCGTTTTGAGAAATATATTCAACTGAAATACTTTGTTTTTTGGCTTTTTTGATTATTTCTTCAATTTGTTTGTTGTCGGCTGTTTTTTTAACAATTAAAACTTTTTTGATTTTTAAATTGTCTAAATCTAACTGTTCTTTAACAACGTTTTTCCCGTAAATATAAAATTTATTTTGTTTTGTCTTTTTATTATTCATAAAAACATTTTATCATAAATAAATAAAAAAGCCCATTTTCGCTCAATATTTAATTTAAAAAAGCGCGAAAATGGTCTTTTTTATTCCCTTTTTAATTTTTTGTGATAAAATACTTTTATAAATTGCTTTTCAAAAACTCTATAAATACTTTTTTGATTTATAATTTATGCTTTCATAGTTTAATGGATAAAACCCAAGTTTGCGGAACTTGTAATGTAGGTTCGATTCCTACTGAAAGCACAAAAGCTTAAAATCCTGTGCAAAAACAATATTGTGTTTTCTGAACTTTCTGTTATAATATTTAAATATTTATGGCAATAATTAAATCAGCAAAAAAAAGAATAAAATCTTCTGAAAGAAAAAGAATTTTCAATCTAAGAAGATCAAGAACAATGAAAGAAGAAATCAAAAACTTTCTTTCAAGTATTAAGAAAAAAGATGTAAAAAAAGCTGAAGAAGCTTTACCAAGTCTTTACAAATCAATCGACAAAGCAGCAAAAAGAGGAATTATCAAAAAAAATAATGCTGCTCGAAAAAAATCAAGGTTAACTAAAAAAATAGTTGAACTTAAAAAATAAAACAGGCTTAAAGGTCTGTTTTATTTTTTAATTTTAAAAAAACCCTGCTTGCATAAGCAAGTAGGGTTTTAAAATTTTACCAAAGATCTTTTGCTCTATTTTCTTTTATCTTTTTAATAACATCAGTACTAACATACTGATTGATGTTATCGTAAGTGCTGGAGTCTATGACTCTGTCTTTATATTTTTTTCCATAAGCACTTTCTATAAAATAAAAACACAAAATATCTTCTTCAAAGTAAATTTCTTGCCACCACCATTCTTGAGGTATTTTTTGTGACTCATACTTTTTTGCAAACTCCCTTTTTATTTTATTATATGTTCTGCCTTCTGTTTTACTTAAACAATAATTTTTTTGTTCTTGTAAATTCATTTCCTCACCTTTTACTTTCGTGTAAGGTGTTTCAATATCGGCTTTCTGTCCTATAAGTAAAATACTTTGTCTTAAGCTTGATTTATTGTAATTATAAATTACTCCTAAGTCGTAAGCGTCTTTTTGAAAATATTCCTCGTGAATAACGGCCTCAAGAGATGTTTTATAATCTAACTCTAAAAATAAAAGACATTTACTGTCTTTAACCTTATTGTAAAAATCAATTCTTTCAAATGCAGGTCTTTTTAAACTATCATTGTAACTTCTAAAGTTATCTACATAAAAATCCAGAGAAATACCATACATTTGTAAAATTTGTACTAGGGTTTTATCTCCAATTTTATCAGAACAATAAGAAATTTTTTCTTGAAAGTTCAAGCTTTGCCAATCTTTTTCTTTCAAAAAAGATGTGCAACCCAATAGGATTGCCGTGAAAATTAAAAAGGATAATATTTTTTTGATGTTCATTGTGAACTCCTGCCCTTTTAGGCAACTTTTGTTAATTAAAAATTATTGGTTTATTATACAATATTTTTAAAAATATGCAATGAAAAAGTTTTTATTAAAAACCGAAATTCTTAAACTTTCATTTCAAAAACAAAAAACACAATTTTATTGTGTTTTTTGTTTTAGATTAATGTTTTAAATTTCTCCATCACTTCGTTTTCAATCTCCTCTCGAGGTCGACCATATTTTTCAATCGACATTTGTTTCAAATATTCTCGAACTTTTGCATCACCTGATTTTGGTGGATAAGTAGCCAAGTTAAATGCTTTTTGAGGTTCCCCATCAACCAGCATTTTAATGTAACAATTCCAGTTTTTTAAATTCATAATATCGTTTGCCCCAAATGTAGGTGCTACTTGTTTTTCCAAAAATTCTGCATCTTCTGGACCTACCCTGAAAATTGCCATTGAACCCACGTTTCCAAAAACAGCATCTCGAATTCCCTCGTCAATTTGTGAAATAAACTGATGAGCAATATTTAACGAAAGTTTATACTTACGCGCCTCTGACAAAATCTGTGAAATAGAATCTGTTGTAACGTTTTGGAACTCATCTATGTACAAATAAAATGGTGGTAAGTTTGAATCAAGCGAGTCAACACGAGACAAGGCTGCCATTAAAATTTTTCCAACAATAATAAGGCCGATTAGGTTTGCGTTTATATCTCCTAACTTTCCTTTTGACATATTTACAAGCAAGATTTTTCTTTGGTCCATAATGTCTCTAAAATTGAAAGCTGATTTTTCTTGTGCGATAATTGGCCGCAAAAAGTCGTTTGATAAAAATACATCGAACTTGTTTGTAATATAAGGCACAATGTTTGCAAGCTCTGATTCTCCACCTGCTTGTGTGGCAATTTTTTCCCAAAACTGTTTTACAATCATATTTTTACATCGAGAAAGTTTCATGTTTCTGAACTCCTCATCAGACAAAACTCTTGAAATTTCAACCATTGTGTTTCCACTTTGTGGATCTTCCAAAACAAGCATTGTGGCATTTCTGAAGTATTGTTCAAAAGCAGGACCCATTGACTCTGGAACAGATGAATAAAGTTTTTTGAAAATTCCCAAAAGCTCATCAACCACAAAAGATTTTTGTTCAGGATGAGTCACGTCATATTCCATCATATTCAGCCCCATTGGCTTTTCCAAGTTAGTTGGATCAAAATAAATCACATCATCGTATCTTTCAGGTGGAATTTGAGCTAAAATATCTTGAATATCAGAACCGTGCGGATCGATAAAACAAACCCCGTCTCCGTTTTGAATATCTTGGACAACCATATTTTTCAAAATCGATGTTTTACCAGTTCCCGACTTACCAACAACATACATGTGTTTCATACGATCAACTGCCTTCATATAAATATCAGTTTTCACACCTTGGTGATCGTTAAAACCAAGCAAAATTGGTTTTTCATTTTTAAAAGATGCATCACCCAGGTTTTCAAAAGAAGCACTTGTGTTTTTTGGGCTTTCTTTTTTTGGAATATTTGGTTTTGGTTTGTTTTGAAAATCAGTTTGATTTTCTTTTTGAATTTTGTTTTGGTTTTGATTTAAATTTTGATTTTGTAAAATCTGATTTTTCTTTTCAATATTTTTTTGATTTTGTTCTAAAACTTTCTTTTGAAAATCTAAAATTTCAGAATTTATATTTTCTTCTTTTGTTTTTGGTTTAACTTTTGACTCATCGCTCTTGATAAAACTTGAACCATCAGCAAAGTCATCCCCAAAATCTTCCATATATTCCTCTTCTTGTGTTTTTGCTCTTTGCTTTGTTTCAAAAACAAAACCGTCTCCTTTTATTGTCCAATCATCTTTTGGTTTTTCTAAAACAAAGTTATCAATTCCAGAATTTTGCACTTCAGTTTTTGGTTCGACTTTTGGCTCTGATTGAGAGTTTTCTGTTTGAACTTTTTGAACAAAATCATTTTGATTTTGTTCAACTTTCTTTTTTTCTTGTTGACCAAATGAAAAAGCAGTTCTTTTTTGAGTACTCTGACTGTTATTTTGTCCAGCATTTTGATTTTGTCCATATCTTTGAGCTTCTGACATTAACTTTTTTGAAACTCCTGATGAAGTGAAAGATGAAACAGACAAGTTGTCTCCTGCTTTCAGTGCCACATAAGGGAAATGAAAAATCGAAGTTAACTCTGTTGTGTTCAAGTATATAAAAGTATTTTTATCAAAAACTCTGTAAGTATAATCTTGGACTTTTATATTTAATTTATTTTTATTTTCAACTTTGTGAAAAACAAATTTGTTTCCATTTGGATGTTCAAACTGGTTAAAAGCAGATTCAAGCTCCAACAAAATAGCATCTGCTTGATATTGAGAGTTTCCAGCAGCTATTAATCTTAAATTTGTTTTGTAAAATCTTGAAGAGTTTTTGTTACGGATTTCTTCGGCTATCAACCCTCTTTTTTCTCCGTCTTTGATTTCTTTCTCACCATCTTTTTTCGGAAAAAGTATTTCTTTTACTCCTAAACCAAATCCTGAAAAAATTGATTCGTTTTTAATTTCCAAAGAAGTTTTAATATCTTCTCCTTTTTGGACTTTATCAAGAGCTTTGACGGCTTTGTCGTTTACTTTTGATGAAGCTGGAGACAAAACCAGCTGAATGGCTGCTCCTTCAGCAACAGCTAAATTTGAAAATGATTTTAAAATGATATTTAATGGATCATAGTTTAACTGTTTGTAAGTTTTAATCGGCAAAATATCTGATTTTTCAAAATCAACATCTGCATAAGCAATATGTTTTTGTTTATTAAAAATATTGTAATCATCTGTAATTTCCTTAACCGATGCTTTGGGAAAAATAGCTAAAAGTTGATTTTTAAAAATATTTTTCTTTTCATTTGGAACAGCACAGAAAAAGACAACTTCGGCTCGTCCCTGAGGATATGCAATTTCAATTGAAAAATATTTTTCTTTATTCTTCCCAACATCAGCAACCGAAAACATACCAGCATAAAACTGTTCCATTGATGATAAAATTTCTTCTAGTTTTTTTTCTTTTTCTTTTTCATCTTCAAAAGCGGGCAAAGAAACTTCAAACAAAGTCATATGAAGCCCTGGGTAAAGCGGAGAAAGTTCGTGAATATCTGACTTATAACCTTCTTTGATATACTGAACTAAAAAACGATGAAAGTCGTCTTGAATATGAAATGATTCGGTTTTTTCAATAGCGTGAATAGTGTTTCTAATTCCGTTTTTTTGGACAGAACCTAAAAGGGCTGAGATTTTTTCGTCATCTTCTTCGGGAGAAAGAGCAAGAACAATTCTTTCGGCGTCTTCTTGTTTGTCTAAAAACTCAGGGTCGAAGTTTTCTGGATTGTCCTGTTTGATATATTCTTCAACAACATTTTGAACTGCTTCTTTTTGTTTGTTTTCAGAAATTTTTTCAAAAGAATTTCCAAAATTTGCCATTGATTTTCTTTCAACGCTTTGTTTAAAATTATTTAAATCTTCTTTTGGATTTGAAATTGGTTTTTCTAAATTTGGTCCCATATTAAATTATTATATATTAAACTTATTATATCACTTTTAAGATTAAATCAAAAGAAAAAGCCCGAAAATTGCTCCGCAATTTTCGGGCCAAAAAAGAAAAAAATTACTTAAAACTTCCTGAAAACAAAAAGGCTGAAACGGAAGTTGCTAAGTTTAATGACGAAACACCACTTTGCATATCAAGTTTGATCATTTTGTCTGAAAGATTTTTTAAGTTTTCAGAAACGCCTTCTCTTTCTGTTCCGAAAATGATGATTGATTTTTTTTCTAAAATATTTTCTTTAATACTCTGCCCTTCCGGATCTGCCACAATAATAGTTCGGTTTTGCAAATTTTTGATTTCTGAAAAATCTTTGATTAAAAACACAGGTAAAGCAAAAACAAGCCCTGCTGATGCTCTGATTACTGATGCTGAAAAAGGAGAAATTCTTCCGTCGACAATTAAAGCTCCTGCTCCAAATGCTGCTGCCACTCTGACTGACATTCCGATGTTTTCTGGATTGGCTGGATTTTCTAAAAAAACAACAGGTTTGTTTTCAGAAATTTTTTCTAAACTGTATTTTGGTTTTTTAACAATTGCTAAAACTTTTGAACGGATGTCGTAAGGAATAAGTTTTTGAAATTCTTGTTCTTCTAGAAGTTTTCCATTTTCAAAAAGAAAATCTTTGATTTCTTTTTTTAAAACATTTTTTTGTAAGTTTTGCATTTGTTCTTTGTCTGCGTAAACTATTTCTTCAAAAACTGCTCCAAACTTGAAAGCGTGTTTGAAAGCGTGTATTCCTTCAAGTAGAATAAACTGTTCTTTGCCCTTTCGGGCTTGATGAAATCTTTCTGTTATTTGCATTTTATCCATTTTTATATTCTAACACACTTTTATTTTTTGGAAAATATGGTAAAATATCGCTATGTCAAAAACAGAATTAACAAAAAAAGGATTAGAAAAAATTGGAGCTGATTCTAAAGATACAGGATCAACTGCCTCACAAATTGCTATTTTATCAGAAAAAATAGACAACCTTGCTGAACACTTGAAAACAAACAAAAAAGACTTACACTCAACAAGAGGTTTGTTACAAATGATTGCAGACAGAAGAAAACTAATCAAATACTTAAAAAGAAAAGATTTAAAAACTTGGGAAGAAACAGCAGAAAAACTTGGATTGAAAAAATAAAAAACAAGCTTGTTATATTTAGGCTTGTTTTTTTATGTTTTATTTTTTGTTTTGGTCGAAAATCATCGAAACTGATTTTCTACCATTGACATAAAAATTAAAAATGATATGATAAATAAAGTTTAGTTAAAAAAGGAGGTAAAAATGAAAACCAAAATTACTTGCTCTTGTTGTAGAAGAGTAATTGGTGAAATTAACGAAGTTTTCTATCAAGGAGACTTGGTTTTTCATCCAAAAGGTAAATATTGCAAACACGATCCTTTTGTGAAAAAAGAGGAGAATTTATTTTTTAATCTTGTAAAAAAACAAATTGTGTGTTTTCCAAAGTTTAATTTTGAACACACAAAGCTTTTTTACATTGGTCCGAAAAATAAATTTTTGGTTCTTTTGTGTATGCTGTATTTCAAAAAAAGAGGTCTTACTGTTAAAGAAAATCATTATGAGATTTTCTTTAGCTGGAAGCTTTTGATTTCAAAAAATTTCGGGCTTATTGGAGGCGGAAATTTTTTTGAAAATAATAATGGAAAAAAATTTTAGTAAACTTAAAATAAAATGGGAGTAAAAAATGAGCTTGCCGATCTTTTGTCGTCAATGTGGTGCTTTAATTGGAGAGGTTGATAGAGATATCAGTGTGACTTATGGAAGAAGTTCTGCTGAGATTTTTAATCATACTTACAAAGGACAAGTATGCAATCATCAAAAACCTATAAAAACAGAATATACGATTTTTTTGTTTTTCAAAAGAAGAGAAATTATTTATCCAGAAACACACACTTCTGTTTCTGAAACCTCTTTTGAGTGGAGAAAAAAGAAAAAAAATAAACCAAAGCCGGCTTTTTAAGCCGGCTTTTTTAATGTGTTTTGTGCTTGTTCAAATTTTTGGAAATTTTTTAAAAATTATTTTTCTTTTCCAAAAAAGTTTTTAAAATCATGGTTGCTGCTTTATCGTCAACTCTTTTTTCTTTGTTTTGTTTTTTTGATTTTTTAAAGTCACGTCTGATGTTTTTTTCTATTCCCCATTTTGATTCCATTGAAGTGAAAATTTCATTTACAAAATGAACTTTGTGTTTTTGAGAAACTTTTTGGGCAAATTCTTTGATTTCAGAATTGATTTGATTCTCCCGCCCTTTTTGATTAAGTGATTGCCCAATGACCACTTCAGAGATTTTTTCTTTTTCTAAGATTTCAAAAAACTTTTGTGTAAAATCTTGACTATTGCTGTAAACCCCAAAAGGCATTGCAACACAACCTGAACTGTCAGAGATTGCAAGTCCGATATTTTTTTTTCCATAATCAATGCCAATGTATTTCATTTTTTAATTATATCATATTATATAAAAAATTTGGTTTTTAGTTTCTTTTCTGTTAAAATAGAGTTACAAAATAATATAAACAAATATGGCGGGATTTTTATCAAAACTAACAGGTGGAAACGAACCTGAAGAAAATTTTAACAACGAAGAGATTTTTGATACTGATATTAACTATTCAGTTGATGAAATTATAGAAGACAACAATCAAATTTCTTTATCAATTGACGCTTTTGAAGATGAGGATAATATTTACATCAAAGCATTTATCCCTTCTGTTGAACCAAAAGATATTGATATTGATATTTCAAGAGATACAGTAACAATTTCAGGAGAAAGATCTTCTGTTGAAGAAATTTCAAACGATCAGTATTTCCAAAAAGAACTTTCTTGGGGAAAATTTTCAAAAAGAATTTTACTTCCAAAAGAAATTGACATTGAAAATATTAAAGCATCGGCTCATAATGGAACTTTAACTTTAAAACTTCCAAAAACAGATAAAGACAGAAAAGTAAAAGTTAAAATTGGTGGTTAAAAAAACCCGAAATTATGAATACAAAAACCCAAACTTCGTTTGGGTTTTTGTATTCATAATTTCGGGCTTTTTCTGAAAGTTTTTCTGGACTTTTTTAAATTTTAAAAGGAAAAAACCAAGCGATGCTTGGTTTTTTCCGAATAAATAGTTTTCAAAAAATAATATAATAATTTTAACTTCTAACACAACCTGATATTCTCTGATCGTGTCATACAAAATTATAACACAAGTTTTATATTTTGCAAGTTATTTTAAACTTACCTGTGTATAACTGTGGACAAGTTTGTGGATTGATTTTATAATAAATCTTTTAAATTTTACCGAAAAGTAGTGATGTAAAAATTAAAATGTTTGAAACATTTGAACCTTTAAAATATGCTTGTTTTTTTAGTTCCAAAAACTTTTGATATTTTTCTAAAAATTCTTTTTCCCCTCCTTTTTCTAAAAACTGATTTTTGTGTTCTAAAATATAAAAATCTAAACTTTCTAGAAAGTCTAAATATTCTTCTTTTTCCATTTCTCGGATGTTTTTTTCTTTATCTTTAAAATCTAAAAATAAAAAATCTTCGGCTTTCTTGTTTTCAAAATTTGTATGTCCGTTTATCAAAATAGTTCTTGATAAAACTGTGTCTAAAAGAAAATCTTTTTGAGGTAAAAAAATAAAAAAAACTGTATTTGAATTTGGTTCTTCTGTTGTTTTTAAAAGTGCGTTTTGAGCCTCTTTGTTGATATTTTTTCCAGCAATGAAAAAAACTTTTAAACCTTTTTGAGAACTTTTGGTTACTGAATTTTTCTGTTTGATTTTTCTGGCAGTTTCAATTTTTATTAAATCTTCTTTAAAATCAAAAAAATCTAAATTTTGATTTGTATCAAAATTTAAATTTTCTTTCAAAAACTCTTTGACTTCATTTCTATTTCTGTCATTATTCCCGATGATTGTGTAAAAATGATGCAAATTATTTGTATTTTTTTCTAATATTTCTTTTATTCTCATTTAGTTTTTTTAAACAGCTGAGTTTGTAACAGAGTAAATTGGAAGCAAAACAGCAGATAAGAGCAATCCAACCCCACCCCCAAGTGCTGTAATCATAATCGGTTCGATCAAAGAAACAAGAGAACTTACTTTTTGAATAACTTCTTTTTCATAGAACTTGGCCATTGTTTCTAAAATATCTGTAATACGACCTGATTCTTCTCCAACTTTAATCATTTGAACAAACAATTGTTCAATATCTTCGTGTTTATTAAAAGCTTTAGACAACGAATCTCCCCCTTGAACATCTTCCCCAACTTCATTCAACATTCTTTCATAAATTTTGTTATCAACAACTTTTGAAGTATTGTCAATTGTTTTTACCATTGGAACACCTGATTTTAACATCATGGAAAAGTTTCCAGCAATTCTAGCAACATATAATTGCCTATACAAAGAACCAAACAGAGGTAGATCAATTTTAAATTTATCAAAATTTTCTTTTCCTTCTGGAGTTTTGATATATTTGAATAGAAAGTATCCACCCACAATCAGCACAGCAATTAAAATAAATCCATAATTAACAAGAAAATCAGAAAGCCACAAAACTATTTCTGTAGCAAAGGGTAGCTCTGAACCATTACTTTTCAACATTTCTGCAATTTTTGGAATAACCATTGTAAGCATCAGATACATAACTACGAAAAATACAACCACAACGAAAGATGGATAGATTAAAGCTCCTCTTACTTTGGCTGTAATGGCATATGATCTTTCCAAATAGTCGGCTAAATATGAAAAAGATTGAGTCATTTTACCCGCTTCCTCACCTGCTCCAATCATGTTTACATAAAAAGATGAAAAAACTTTTGGGTGTTTTGCCATTGCATTCGTAACTGATGAACCATCTGCGATGTCGTCTGCGATTTCTGTTAGTGTTTCTTTTAAAAGATAGTTTTTTGATTGTTCAGACATCATTCTGAAAATACGAATAGCTGAAACCTGAGCCTCAAAAAGTGTTGAAAGCTGTTTTGATAAAATAACAATGTCCTTATTTGAAACCCCTCCCAAAGTAATTTTTTTCTCAAAAAAAGATTTATCATCTTCTGATTTAATAGAAGATATGATATATCCTTTTGATTGCAAAGATTTAATAGCAACATCTTTTGTGTGAGCGTCAATTTGCCCATTTTTTTGTTTTCCGTTTTGATCAAAAACTACATACTTAAAAAGTGTCATAATATTATTTTTTAATAACTTAATCTTAACATATTATATGATAAAAAAAAAGTTATTGTAATTTCTTTAAGATATTTAAAATACTTTTTTCTGTATTTTCATAATTATCAACCTCAAAAACTTTTATTTCAGAAAGTTTTTCTGCAATAGCTTTATTCTCGTTAAGTCTTTTGTTGTAATTATCATTTATAAAACATATTTCTTTGTCTTGGTGATAATTTAAAAAATCTTCTAGAAAATGAATTTTGTTCTCAGCGGTAAAATATACTCTATCAAAAACTTTATCTAATCCCAAAGACTGAACTTTTGTTTTCTGAAAATTAAAATCACCCCAGGTTAGCAAAATGATTTCACCATCAAGTTTTAAAATTTCTTCTTTAATATTTTTAAATAAATATTTTTCCAGGTCATTTTTTAAAATATTTTCTATTTTTTCTGGACTTTCTTTGTGCACTTTCCAAATTTTTTCTGATAAATCGTCTGAATTTTCAAAACCTAAAATTTTTTGTAAATCTTTTTTAAATTCCTTGGCATTAAAAATGGTATGATCTAAATCAAATATATAAATTTTTTCTTTTTTCATATTATAAACTTAAAATATCTTTTATTAATTTTTTAGCACCATGTCTGACAAGACTTCTTTTAACTTTGTCTGATTTTGAATACTTTACTGCTTTGTTTGATAAATAATTTTTTTGAATAATTTTGATATTTTTTAAAAAATCTTTGTCACCAAGGCTTGTTATCATTTCTGCTTTTTCTTTTTTATAAGCTTTTTGCAAATTCTCTGGAATTTCTGTGTTTTTGTTCACAAAAATATAATCTAGAAAATCGTCTTCTTTTGATGTTTTGTAAAGCTCTTTAACAAAATCTGAAACTTTAAAATTGTCTGTGTGACCGCTTTTTGTTACCAAATTTGCAATCATAATTTTTTTAGCTTTTGACTTTTTAATTTCTTTTGCAAAGTTTTGGACCAAAAAGTTTGGCAAAATAGAACAATAAAAGTTTCCAGGAGCTATTACAATATAATCAGCTTCTTTGATCCGTTTTATAATTTTTTCATTTAATTTTACTTTTTTATCTAAATAATATTTTTGATAATTTAAAATATTTGCATTGTCAATTTCAGCTTCGCTTTCAATTAACTTATCATTTTTTTGAATAACAAGTTTTGCTTTTTTTAAAGTAATGGGCAAAATTCGCCCTTTGATGTTCAAAATACTTGAAGTTTCCTTGATTGACTTTTCAATTGACCCTGTAATCTTTTCAATGGTTGAAATAAAAATATTTCCAAAAGAGTGACCCTCCAAAAAACCTTCTTCATATCTGTGTAAAAAAAGTTTTCTTAAAAAATCAGAGTCAGGACTTAAAGCAACAAGGCATTGTCTGATATCTCCTGCTGGCAAAACTCCGTATTGGTCCATTAAAACTCCAGTTGAACCACCAGAGTCGAACATTGTTACAACCGCTGTAATATCTAAATTTGGATATTTTTTTAACTCTGAAAGCAAAGTAAAAGAGCCTGCTCCACCGCCGATTGTAACGATTTTTATTTTTTGATCTTTTTTTGTTTTTGAAAATAACATATTTTTCTTTTAATTATAATATAAAATGAAATATAAAAAAGCCCATTAGAAAAATCTAACGGGCCAACAACCAAGTTTATTCTCTTTCTAGCCAAAATATTCTGGAAACATACAATTGCATAATGCAAGTGATATTGATCACAAATATCATTGTCCAAAAAAAGACCTTTTCAAACATGCTATTTCCAGACCAAGATGGGTAAAAAATAACTGCCATAATAAGTATAACGAACATTCCAGTCAACGCTTTTGATATGTGTAACCTAGTTTCACTATCAAAAGGAATTTTTGGGTGCACTTTTTTCATCATAATATAAAAAGTTATGATGAAAATCAGAATTGATAAAATCAAAAAGATATTTGCCGACATCTCAACCCTCCTTTTTGGATACTTTTTCTCTAGATAGTCCGAATTCTAGATAAAGAATAAAAAGTGAAATAAAACATGAAAACAGAACTAAAAAGATTTTTAAAATTTTATGTTCTGGCAGTTCATACCATGCCAACAAACTCAACCCTATTGCAAATACTGTAAAGCCGTACAAAATGTTAGTTACACCTCTGAAAGTACAGAATAATAAAATTAGAATGTCGTTGGAAAATAATTTTACTTCCTCCTTAAATTCCTTTTTTAAATTAGAATTTCTTATTTCTATAAACCATAAGGTGAATAGAAACAAGACTATTGGTATAAGGTTTAAAAATATCATTTTAAATCTCTCCTTTTTCTAAATCAAAAAATTTGTACAAACATAATATATATCCACAAGATATATTTACAAAAATTAAAGCCCCCCAAAGGTACAAAGTTTCTGGTAAAATACAATCTGTTTTACAAGAAACCAAAACATTTAGTGCTCCAAGCCAAGCAAGAAAAAGTCCAGCAAGCGCGAAGTACAAACTATAGTATTTTTTGAAATTAGGTCTAACTTTGTAAACCTTAACATAAAAAGTTGCCAAATAAACAACGGCAGTAAATCCTAAAAAAATATTAATAAGCATTTTTTTCCCCTTTTTTAATGAATGTCTGAATTATTATAAAACATTTTTGGGTTTTTTACAAGGTGTGGAGGGTGATTTTTTGGTTGTTAAAAAAAGCCCGAAATTTTGGCATAATTTTTTGAAAAAGTTGAGAGGCAAGGCCTCTCAACTTTTTCAAAAAATTCTGCCAAAATTTCGGGCTTTTTTACTTTGTTTTATTTTTTATTAACTTTTAAAACCACGCCGTATTTTTTCTGTTCTGATTCTGAAAGTCTATCTGGCCTGTTAAAAGGACAAGTTTTGTCCGAACATCTGTCTGGAATTGTTTTTGTTCCTTCAACCACAAGTTTTTGGCAAATAGGACATTTCTGACCTGTTGGTTTTGCATTCATGGCATTTTTACAATCAGGATAATTTGAACAAGCATAAAACTCTCCAAATCTTCCCATTTTTTTGGTCATAATACCGTCTTTACATTCAGTACAAGAAACTCCTGTTTCGTTGGCCTTTTTAGTTTCTTCATCTTCTTTGATGAATTTACATTTTGGATAACGAGAACAAGAAATAAACTTTCCATATCTTCCCTCTCTTAAAACAAGTTTTCCTTTTTCTTCCTCTTTTACTTTATCATCTTCTGCACATTTTGGACAAGCTTCTCCTATTTCTTTTGGAGCCTCCAAAACTTTTCCTTCTTCGTTTCTTGCTCCGGTACAATCTGGGAAAGCAGAACAAGACATAAACTTTCCTGACCTTGAAAGTTTCCAAACCATTTTTTTGCCACATTCAGGACAATCAAAACCTTCAACCTCTCCGATGTTTGTAATTTTTTCGATATCTTTTTTAGATTTTACAGCTTCTGTAAATTTGTCATAAAAATCAGACAAAAGTTTTACATAGTCATATTTTCCATCTGCAAGTAAATCAAGCTCATCTTCCATTTCAGAAGTAAAAGCATCTGAAATATAGTTTTCAAAATGTTTTTCCAAAAATCCAGAAACGGCCATTCCAATATCTGTCGGGAACAAAGTTCTTCCTTCTGAAGTAACATAATTTCTGTCTTTTAAAGTTTTAATAACAGCAGCATAAGTTGAAGGTCTCCCAATTCCACGACTTTCCATTTCCTTTACAAGTCCTGCTTCTGAATACCTGTTTGGTGGAGTTGTTTGTTTTTCTTCAATATTTAGTTTTAAAGATCTTAAAATATCTTTTTTCTCAATTTGAGGTAAAATCTGGTCTTCCCCTTTGGCTTCTGGGAAAACTTTTAGCCAACCTTCAAAAACTAAAACTGATCCTGTTGTTGAGAAATCTTTAATTTCTTTTGAGTTTGAAGCTATAATTTTTGTTCTTTTTGTTTTTGCATCTTTCATTTGTGATGAAACAGTTCTTTTCCAAATTAAAGAATAAAGTTTTTTTTCATCATCTGTGTGCCCTAAAACTGTTTTTGTAACATCTGTTGGACGAACTGCCTCGTGAGCTTCTTGAGCGTTTTTTGATTTAGATTTAAAAACACGGTTTTGCAACATCTCTTTTCCAAAAGAGTCTGTGATGAAAAATGAAATATCTGAAACTGCTTTTTTAGATAAAGTTGGAGAGTCTGTTCTCATGTATGTGATGTAACCTTTTTCATATAGTTTTTGAGCTGCTCTCATGGTTCTCGATGGAGAAAAACCTAAATAGTTGTTTGCTGTTTGTTGCAAAGTTGAAGTAGTAAAAGGAGCGTTTGGTCTTTTTAAAACTTCTGTTTGTTTAATATCTACAACTTCGAAATCTTTGTTTTGGTTACAAATTTTTTCAACCTTTTCTTTTTCTGTTTTGTCGTAAATATCGCCTGGGTATTTTAGATTGATTATATTTCCAATTTCATTTTTTGTTTCAACTGAAATTTTAAAATAATCTTCTGGAATAAATTTTTGAATTTCTCGCTCACGTTCGGCTAAAATTCTTAAAGCTGGCGACTGAACTCTACCTGCTGAAAGCCCATACCAAAGTTTTGTCCAAATTAAGTTTGAAAGTCCATAACCAAAAAGCCTGTCTAAAACACGACGAGCTTCTTGAGCTTGTTTCAAGTCCATGTCAATGTCTCTTTTATGTTTTAAAGCTTCAATAATTGCGTCTTTTGTAATTTCGTTAAAAGAAACACGGCTGTATTGCCCTTCTTTGAGTTTTAAAACTTCTTTAACGTGCCAAGCAATTGCTTCTCCTTCTCGATCGGGGTCGGCTGCTAAAATTACTTCTTCTGATTTTTTAGCTTCGCTTTTTAACGCCGAGATTACTTTTTTCTTATTTTCTAAGATTTCATAATTTGGCACAAAACCTTTTTCAATATCAATAGCGTTTGCTTTTTTTGATGCTGATTTTGGAATATCTCTGATATGTCCTACAGAAGACAAAACTTTATAGTCCCCGCCCAAGTATTTTTCAATCGTTTTGGCTTTTGCAGGAGACTCTACTATAACTAATTTCATAAACTATATAATAAACTAAAATTATATTTTTGCAAATCTTTAACAAAAAAACCAAAATTTGCCGAAGGCAAATTTTGGTTTTTTTGTTTAAAATTTTATAACTTTGTTAAAATCTCAGGACCGTTTTTTGTTATCAAAACTGTTTCTTCAAACTGAGCTGATTTTTTCCCGTCAACTGTTTTGTATAAGTATCCATCTCCACCTTCTTGCATTTTCCAACTTCCAACGTTAATAATCGGCTCAATAGCCAAAACCATTCCCTCTTTAATCTGGTCATCAAAACCTGAGTTTTTAAAAGATGGTACAAAAGGTCTGTCATGAATTTTTCTTCCTACTCCGTGTCCACCAAGTTCTTTAACAGTTTGGAAACCGTACTCTTTAGCTGTTTTTTCAGCCACAGCTCCAATATCATCTGTAGTATTTCCAACAACAGCTTGTTTGATGGCTTCATCTGTTGTAATTCTTGCAACAGCAATAAGTTCCATGTCTTGTCTTGAAAGTTTTCCAACTCCATAAGTTCTACAAGCGTCTACAAAAAAACCTTTATATTGAATTACAATATCACAAGAAACCACATCACCTGATTTTAAAACATAAGGGTTATCAGTTGAAATTCCATGAGCAATCTGGTCATTTATAGAAACACAAACAGCAGACGGAAAAGGATAAGGTGCACCTTGTGGAGTGTAACCTACTGTTGCAGCAACAGCTCCTTTTTCTTTGATTTTCTTATTTACAAAAATGTCGATGTCTTTGACAGCCACTCCCACTTCTACAAAGTCTTCCAGTTCCTCAAAAATTTGAGCTAAAACTTTTCCACCCTCTTTTAAAATTTCAATTTCCTCTTTTGAATAATAATTATACATAAAAGTATTATAACATTTTTTAACAAAAAAATATAAAAGTGCTATAATATGTTCAATGAAAAGAAAAATTATAAACTCGATTAAAAGAATTTTAAAAGCAACGATACTTACTATTTTTGTTTTATCTGTTTTGATATTTGCTTTTTTAAAATTAAACCCAGCTTTTGGTGGAAAACCTACAGATGAAAGTTTAACCAGAATACAAAATTCAGAAAACTATAATGGAAAAAACTTTGAAAACAAAATACCAACTAACCTGTCTGTAAAAATAAAAAACAAGCATCCTTTTGCAAAAGTTTTTAAAAGCATTTTCTTTCCTCCTGAAAACAAAAAACCAAACTCTCCGCTTGTATCTGAAACTCTTGATGGTGAAAATTTTTCAAATGGAGATATTGCGTGGCTTGGACATTCAACTGTTATTTTTAGAACAAATAATATGACTGTTTTGACAGATCCTGTTTTTAACAATGCGTCACCCATTCCTTACACTTTCAAACCCTTTGAGGTTACAAATAAAACAGAAATTGAAAATCTTCCTGAAAAAATAGATGTGGTTTTAATTTCTCATGATCACTACGATCATTTGGACTATAAAGCGATAAAAAAGTTGGATTACAGAACTGATAAATTTTTAGTTGGACTTGGAGTAAAAGCGCATTTGTTAAGGTGGGGTGTTTCTGAAACAAAAATACAAGAATTTGATTGGTATGAAGAAACTGTTATAAATGACACTAAGTTTGTTTTTGCTCCAGCAAGACATTTTAGTGGTCGAAGTATAGGCGACAAAAACAAAACTCTTTGGGGATCTTGGATTGTTAAATCTGAAAATTTAAGTTTGTATTTTTCAGGTGACGGAGGCTATTCTTCTGAGTTTAAAAAAATAGGAGAAAAATTTGGGCCTTTTGATATTGCTTTTTTGGAAGATGGAGCTTACAACAAAAACTGGCCTAAGACCCATATGTTTCCAGAAGAATCTGTCAAAGCAAGTGTTGATTTGAGTGCCGAGGTTATGGTTCCGATTCATTGGGCAAAATTTGATCTTTCTGTTCACACTTGGAAAGAGCCTATTGAAAGAACGGTTAAAGAAACAAGACTTAAAAATATAAATTTAGCAACACCAAAAATTGGACAAATTTTTACTCTTAAAAATATTCCAAAACTAAACTGGTGGGAAATATAAAAAAGTATAAAAAATAAGGTGAAAACCGAGGAGACAAACAAAAAATACCCGAGGTGTGTTTTTAATACACAGTGAGGGTATTTTTTGTGCAGATGACAAAGTTTTTCTTTAATTTTTTACTATTAAAATGCCAAAAATTAGATGCTAAGCAAGGCGGCGAATGAAAAATGTTTGAGATGTATTTTAATATACATTGAAAACATTTTTACATGAAGCTAACGAAGCTTAAGGCTAATTTTTTATCATTAAAATACCAAAAATTAAGTGAAAACCGAGGAGGCAAACAAAAAATACCCGAGGTGTATTTGATATACAGTGAGGGTATTTTTTGTGAAGACGACAAAGGTTTTCATTAATTTTTGGTATTTTAATCGAGGTTTTCTTTTTTGAATAATTCTTTTAGTTCCTCTAAACTCACCTGCCTACTTTCCCCTTCTCTTGACTCTAAAGTAACTTTATTTTTCTCCATATCTTTTGCTCCGACAATAATAAAATACGGAAGTTTTTCTTTTTTAGACATTCTGACTTTTTTTCCAAATGAAATTTTAGAGTCATCAAGTTCAACCCTAAAATCGTTTTTTAGTTCATTGTAAATATTTTCTGCATATTCAGCCGTTTCGTCTGAGACAGAAATAACTCTTGCTTGAACTGGTGAGAGGAAAAATGGAAAGTTTCCAGCTGTGTGTTCAATGTAAATTGCTAAAAATCTTTCTAAAGATCCAGCAATGGCTCTGTGGATCATAACTGGGTGCTGTTTCTGCCCTTCTTTGTCTGTGTAAACAAGGCCAAATCTTTTTGGCATTGAAAAATCAAGTTGAACAGTTGCAAGCTGTCGTTCCCTTCCAAGCGCGTCTTTAAACTGAAAATCAAGTTTTGGTCCGTAAAAAGCAGCTTCCCCTTCAACCCTTTTGTAAGGTAAATTTTCTTCTTGTGCAATTTCTTCTAAAATCTTTTCTGCTTTTAAAAACAAACCGTCTTCGTTGATCATATATTTTTCAGGCTCCTTTGGATCAGAAACAGAAAGCGAAACCCAGAAGTTGCCCTCTTTGAAAAGTCCAAGTGGAGTGTAAAAACCTTCAATAACACTGATAATGTTTTTCACTTCATCTTTGATTTGTTCTGGAGTAACAAAAGCGTGTCCGTCGTCCTGAGTAATTGATCTAACTCGAGCAAGTCCCAAAAGCTCCCCTGCTTGTTCATCTCTGTAAACTACTCCGTTTTCTCCAAACCTTAAAGGCAAGTCTTTGTAACTTCGAGCTTTTGAAGCAAAAATTTGTGTGTGGTGCGGACAGTTCATTGGCTTCATTACAAACTGTGTGTCTGACTTTCCTTTCACTTTAAAAAGTTCATCTCCAAACTTATTCCAGTGCCCCGAAATTTCGTAAAGTTCTTTTTTTGTAATATGTGGTGATGTAACTTTTCTCCAACCGTATTTTGATTGCAGTTTGTAGATTCTGTCTGTGATTGCATCTCTTAGGGCTGTTCCTTTTTCTGTAAACAAAGGAAGTCCTGCTCCAACATGTTCTGAAAAAGTAAACAAATCAAGTTCTTTTCCAAGTTTTCGGTGGTCTCTTTTTTCAGCTTCGGCTTTTTGTTCTTTGTAAGCTGTAAGATCATCTTTTGTTTCAAAAGCAACTCCGTAAATTCTTGTTAACATTTTGTTTTTTTCGTCTCCTCTCCAATACGCTCCTGCTGTTTTTTCAAGCATAAAAGAGTCAGTTGAAATTTCAGAAGTGTTTGAAACGTGTCCGCCGGCACATAAGTCAACAAAATCTTCTCCTGTCTGAACTAAATTTGCTTTTTTTCCTTCTTTTTCTAAGTCTTCAATCAGTTCTGTTTTGTAAGGATTGTCTTTGTAAATCTCTTTTATTTCTTCAATACTTTTGTCTAATTCTGAAAAATCTAATTTCTGAGAAATGATTTTTTTCATTTTCTTTTGAAAATCTTTCAGGTCAGATTCTGAGATTTTGTTTTCTCCAAAATCAATATCATAATAAAACCCGTTTTCGATCACAGGTCCAATTGCAATTTTTGCATCTTTGTATTTATCTAAAACCGACATTGCTAAAATGTGTGAAAGTGAATGTCTGATTTTGTAAATTTGAGTGTGTTTTTCTTGTTCCATGTTTTATATTTTATCATAAAATGAAGAAAAAAAGAAAAACCGCAAAATTTGGCTGTGTTTTTGTGTTTGCCAAATTTTGCGGTTTTGTTAAAAAAAATATAAAAAGTTTTACTTTTTATATTTTTTTTCCAAGTTTGTAAGCTCTTTGTCTTTTTTCGTTTTTTTCTATTTTTCTTAAAGCTTCTGATTTTCTTTTAAAATATGAAGGTTTTCTTTCTTCATATCTTGTTGATTTTAACTTGTTGATAAAACCTGCTGTTCTAACTTTTTGAGAAAATTCTTTTAAAAGCCCAACAGAATTTGTTTTACCTTTTGCTTTTATTTGTATGTTTTTTGTCATTGCAAAATATCATAACATATTTTATTTTTTTTTCAAGTAAAAATATTTATTTTATAAGTTTATTAATATAAGAAGAAATATCTTTTAAATCAACCTCTTGTTGAGAATAATCAGACATTTTCCTAATTAAAGCCTTATCTTTCTTAGCTTCTGTTTCACCAATAATGATTGAATAATCAGCATTTGAATCTAAAGCTTTTTTTATTTGTTTTGATATCTTTTTTTCTTTAATATCGTAATGAATAGGTACTTTTATTTTTGAAAAAGCATCAACAACGTCTAAGTATTTTAGATTTGCAGTTGAACCTATTTTCAATAAATGAATATTAACTTTTTTTGAAGTTAATTTTAATTTAGTTTTATTTTTCTTGTTAAAGTTTAAAGAAAGACCAATAGCTGAAATTTTCTTTTTTCCAACTGTTTTTTGAGCTATGTCATCGTAACGTCCACCAAAAGCAACCTCAACAGGTTCTTTGTCTTTTGGTCCTTTAGCCATGATTTTGAAAATAATTTTTGAAAAAAACATTTTTTCACCATACATTTTGTCATCAATAACATAGTCAATTTCAAAATTTTCTAAATATTCAATAATTTCTTGGAAATGAGAAATTGAATTTTCTGATAAAAATTCTAAAGCATTTGGTGCTTGTTGATTTATTTCATTTAAATATTCTTTTTGACCTTGGTTGTGATATATTGCCAAAGGGTCATTTACAATTTTTTTAGCCTCGACTGTTTTTAATTTAGCTTTATTTTCTCTATAGTACTTTGACAAAGCCGTTTTAAAACTTTTTACGGACTCACTATCTCCAATAGCATTTAACAGAACTTTTATTTCAGTGTAGCCTTCTTCTTTTAAAATAGCAATTGCTGTTTTGATAACTGTTGCTTCTGCAATAGCTGATTCCATATTTACAATGTCAATTCCTAAAGATGTATCAACTCCACTTTTTTTTAAAATAGGTTTTTTGTAAAAAAACATTTTTAAAGGAGAAACTCTTTTTGAAGAAAAATCTTTTTTAAATTTTTTTAAAACTTTTACTTTTTCATCTTCAACCAAAATATTTTTTTTAAAAACTTTTTCTTCAATATCTAAAAAGTCAAATCCAAAGTGATTTGCTATATAGTCTGAGTTATAGTTTATCTGTTTTTTCTTATTTATATCATCTATTTGCATAAGAGTATTATATAATATTTTTATTATTTGTCAAATTTATAAGATTTTGGATTATAATCTGCTGGATTTATATTTATTTGATCAAATGGGTAAAGTCTTAAAATTGGACTTCCCACAATGTCTTCTTTTTTAATAGGTCCAAATTCTTCTGAATCCAAAGAGTTCCCACGGTTATCCCCTAAAACAAAGTATTCATCTTTTTTCAAAACAATGTCAACTTCTTTTTTTGTACCATTGTTTTTAATATAAGGTTCACTGACTTCTTCTAAAGTTTCTGAATCCTTTTTTTGAATATAAACTTTGTTGTTTTTTAAAACAACTCTTTCTTCTGGCAGTGCTATTACTCTTTTAATGTACTTATCTCTTGGATCAAAATAAACTGAGTATTTTAACCAACTTTCTGTTTTTTCGTGTGGCGGGATTAAAACTACAACTTCTCCCCTATTGATTTCTGAAATTTTTCCTGTTAGCTTGCTTACGATCAAATAGTTTGCTGTTTCAAAATTTGGGCTCATTGAACTTCCTTGAACAATGTATGGCTCTACTACAAAATATTTTATAGGTATTATGATTATCAAGGCGATGATTATAATACGAACTAAATCCAAAATATTCCTTAAAAGAATTTGCCATTGATTTAATATCTCAAGCAATTCTATTTCAAAAATTACACTTAAACCATCAAATTCTTCTTCATTATGCAAATCTGGAGGAATTATAAGCTTGAATTTTGTTCCAACATTCATTAATTGTAACCCTTCTTGAAACCCTAAGTTCATTTCTTCCAAAGAAAAACGGGTTTTTGTTTTTTTTAAAAAAACTGTTCCATCCTCCAATTCTCCCTTATAGTATATCTCTGCTCCATCTGTGATTTGTGGTTTCCGTCCTGTTCCGAATTTCATAACCTCATATTTCAAACCTGAGTCTGTTGTATACTCTTTACCTATTTTCATATTATTTTACTTATTTAGAAATAATAACATAAAAAGTACTTTTTTAAAAGAACATAATAAAAATAAAAAAATAATTAAGTAATAAAAAAACAAAAACAAGCGAAGCTTGTTTTTGTTTTTTGTTTAAGTAAAACTATTTTCTCCATCCGTCGATGATGTTTTTTGCTCTTTCTTTTCCTCCAAGACCAAAAGCAATACCAAGTGCCAAAGAAAATCCAGCTACAATTGAAATAACAATGTATTTAATTAGGTCTAGAATTTCTCTTGTTACTGAAAATAGTCCTAAAATTGTAATACCAGCCATTAAGTAAATTACAAATGCTGCAATGTTTCCAACTAACTTGTCTGATTCTACATTAACTGCTTTTGCAACTGAAGATGCTATTGTTTTTACAAATCTTGCGGCATAAACTGCTGCAACAAAAATGATAATTGCAATAACAATATTTCCAATTGTTTCTAAAACTGAGTAAAGAAATGCTGTTACAACTGTAAGTTCTAAAATGTTTACAGCTACAACAAAGAAAATTAAAAATACAACCCATTTAACAAGTTCTCCTAAAAATTTTCCTGAGTTTAATTTCATCCCTGCTTTTTCTAAAGATTTGTCAAAATCTAAATCTCTTAAAAAGCTATCTAGTTTTACAGCTTTTACAGCTTTTTTAACAATTGTTTTTAAAACTCCTGCGATAATGTAACCTACAAATACAACAATAACTGCTAGCAATACTTTAAAAAAGTATTCACCCAAAACAGAAACAAAAGTATTTGTGTTTTCCACTAAAGAGTTTGTAATTTGATTTATATAATCCATATTTAATATTAAAATTATTTATAATAAAGTCTTTTAGACTTTACTTAATTATACAACTTTTCAAAACTATTTCAATAAATAAAAAACAACAAAGCTTTTTGCTTGATTGTTGTTTTTATTTCTTTGTTGTGATTTTGTTTAAAGTGTATCTTCCGTCTTTTGTTTTTTTGAATTTTTTGTTTGAAAGATTGATTAGAATAGTTTGTTTTCTAACTTCTTTTTTCTCTAAAACTTTTTTAACAATTTCTTCTTTTGTCAAAGCTTTTTTAGATTTTTTCAAAATATCAGCAATAACTTCAGCAACTGTTCCCCCACTATATTTATTCCATTCTGTTAGACCGTATTTTCCTCGCCCAATTAGAATAAATCTTTTATCTTTGATAAGTTCGTTGTGAACTGTAGCTGTATTTACATTTCTGTGAAATCTTTCAGCAATTTCATTTGTAATTTCTGTAAAGTGCATTGGGTGTCCTTCTTCATTTAGAATCAAATAAGCACAGTCTTTCACACCTTTTGTTGAAATATTTCTTGATTTTGTATCACCCCATTGACCAAGTTCATTTGAACCAATTTTTTTAGACAAACCAATAAGTCTTTTAACTGTATCAATTTTCAAAATCTTTTTGTTGTCTGTATAGTGACTTAGTTTTTCAGAAAATCTATCTAAAATTTCTTTTTCAGTCAAAACTTCGTCTGTTGATAAATCTTGATAAAGTTTTTTTAGTGATTTTTCAAAAGCTTCAAAAGACTCTTTTTGTGTATACCAAACTTTGTCTTTATATTCTTGTTTTTTAACTTCAAAAAATGGTTCTGATAAGTTTAAAATAAAGTGAATATGATCTTGAACATCTTGATTTGTTGTAAACTTTTCCAAAAGCTCTTTTTCTCCAATGATACCACCATAACTGTCAATAGTTTTTTTCAATTCATCAACCGCCTGTTGAGTATGAGAAGTTAGTTTTTCAGTTTCTAAAATTAGTTTTTTAGCTGAATTTTCAATTTGCCTGATTCTTTCTCTAGTAATTCCATAACTCTGACCAATAGAGTCAAGAGTTTGTCTTGGTTTACCTTCGATAAGTCCAAATCTTTTTTCCAAAACCTCCTTTGATCTTTCTGGAAGATTTTCTAGAATTTTTTCAGTTATCTTTGATACATTTTCAATTTTCATATTTTTTTCTTTAAAAAGTAATAAAATAATAATAACACATTTTTTAAATATACACAAGTAAAACACAGGTAAAAAAAGCCTTTAAAAATAAGGCTTTTTTTCTGGCTGTGTATAAAAAATACAAAAAAAGTAAAAATTAAAAAAAAGTAAAAATCTGGACCGTTAAGCAAGGTTTTATCCTTTTTTATGCTCGTTATTTTAGAAAAACCCCTCGCCGACTTCGTCGGCGAGGGTTTTTTGTTTTGTTTCAAAAAAGCAAAACTCTAAACTATTTCTACTCTTTTTCCAATTGCCTGAACATATTTATAAAATACATCAACTGAAGGTGACATTTTTCCGCTTTCAATTTTTGAGATATATGTTACATCTTTTCCTAAAATATCTGCAACTTCTTGTTGAGTTTTTTTAGCTTCTTGTCTTTTTTCTTTCAAATCTCTTGCTCTGTATTCTTTAAAAATTCTCTCCAAACTCTTTTCTGCTCTTTTTGTCCCAGGTTTACCAAACTCTTTATCTAAAATTGGTGTTAAATCGTAACAATTTTTCCCAACTGGATATTGGTTTAAATCTTTTTCTTTTTTTTTATTCATAATTTTATTTATCACTTAAATATTCTTTTTTTAACTTAATTGCTTTTTGTAATTCTTTTTGTTGTCTTTTTTTATCTTTCTTTTTCATTCCTTGAAATAAAACAACAATTTTTTGGCCGTCATAGAAATAAAAAACTCTAAAAATACTTTTTTCTGTTTTTAACCTTAATTCATAAATCCCATCTCCGTTTTTCATTCTTTTGATAAGATTTTTCTTTTCAAGTTCTTTTCCGTAAGCTAAAAGATATAAACCTTCCCTGATTTCAATTTTCTCATCGTGTTCCAACTTTTCATAAAACTTATCAAAGTATTTTTTGTATTTTATTATTTGCCTTTCCATGTTTTTTTAATTTTATCATATATTGCATAATACTGCAACATAGAAAAACCCTCGCCGACGAAGTCGGCGAGGGGCTTTTACATCTTTAATTATCTTAAAATTACACTTTGTATTTTCTCCTCAACTTTTTTAACTCAAAAAATCTTCTGCAATTTTATAAGCTTTTTTTTCTTCACCAAAATCAGTTAAAATCTGCAAAGAAAGTGGCATTTTATTTCCCTCTTCTGTTTGGACCATTCCTGACGGAACAGACAAAGCAGGATTTCCGATAATATTTGCTGTTACTGTAAAAATATCTGATAAGTACATTTCAATCGGATCGTTTTTATTTTGTCCAAGTTTAAAAGCATAAGACGGTGTTGTTGGCATTAAAACTGCATCGTATTTATCAATTACTTTTTTAAATTCAGCTTTAATCTGTTCCCTTAACGCGTTTGCTTTGTTGTAATACTGGTTTTCATATCCAGCAGACAAAACATAAGTTCCTAAAATAATTCTTCTTTTAATTTCTTCTCCAAAACCGCTTGATTTTGTATTTACATATTCTTCTTGCAAATTTTGTCCTTCTTTTTTGTTTCCGTACCTGATCCCGTCATATCGAGCCAAGTTTGAAGAAAGTTCAGCCGGCATCAAAACATAGTAAATCGGCAAAGCATATTTAAAGATATCTAAATTTATATCTTCAACTTCATAACCTTTTTGTTTTAAAATTTCTAAAGATTGGTTAAAGTTATCTAAAACTTTTTGATCTTTGATTTGGTTGATAAATGAAAACGGAACAGCAATTTTCTTGCTAAGTTTTACTTCTTTTTCTAAAAAGTTGTCTTTAGAAATTGTTGTCATATCAAAACTGTCTTTTCCAGAAATAGCATCTAAAACAATTTCAGAGTCTTTGATATTTCTTGTGATAGGACAAATCTGGTCAAGTGAAGAACCCATTGCTACGGCTCCGTGTCTTGAAACTCGTCCGTAAGTTGGTTTAACTCCCACAAGCCCACAAAAGGCTGCTGGCTGTCTAACAGACCCTCCTGTGTCTGTTCCAAGTGCGTAAACACACATATCGGCCGCCACAGCTGCTGCTGTTCCTCCAGAAGATCCTCCTGGAACCCTTGTTGTATCAAGTGGATTTTTTGTAACTCCAAAAGCTGAGTTTTCAGTTGATCCCCCGCAAGCAAATTCGTCTTGGTTTAAATAACCCAGAAAAATTGCCCCTTGTTCTTTAAGTTTTTCAATTACTGTTGCATCGTATGTTGCTTTGTATTTTTCTAAAATTTTTGACCCAGCGTTTGCATTTTGCCCTTGAATTAAAATATTTGCTTTTACTGCAACGGGAATACCTGTTAAAACAGTTTGTTTTCCTTCAGCGAACATTTTTTCTGCATTTTCTACTTGCTCATCTATGTTTTCAAAAACAAAAAGAAAAACATTTAGCTCTTCGTTTTTTGCTTTGATATTTTCCAAGCAAAAATCTGTAAGTTCTTTAACTGTGAGTTCTTTGCTTTGAAGCATTTGAGATATTTTTGGAATATCTAAGTTTTTTAAATCTATATTCATAAGCTTATAAAATTTTTTTAGTTTTTAAATAATCATCTTGTGAGTCTGGAAATTCTGCAATTACCTCTTTGTTGTTAAAGTTTGTTTTTTGGTCTTCTACATCGTTCCTGAAAGTGTTTGTGTTTGTAAAGTTTCTTTGAATATCGTCTGTAATATCAACTTCATTGATTGTGTCGATCATTTCAAAAATGGGACCGAATGAATCTGTAATTTTTACAATTTCATCTTGAGTTAAATGAATTTTTGACAAATCAGCTGTTTTTTGAACAATTTCTTTTGTAATTTCTTGTGTCATATTTTGTATTATATCATAATTTAAATTTATTTTATATTAAAAAAGGCACCAGATTGCTCTGGTGCTGTGAAAGTTGTAAAAAATTAACGAGATTATTAATCTCGAAACCCAGGATGCCAGATCACGGTTGGAGGGTTTCCACCCCAGATTGATCTTATTTCGTTTTGCTCCCTTATGTCTGGGCCCCCAGACGGCGGTCTTATTTTACACATTTTATGCTCCTATGTTAGGTTTACAAAAACTTTCTTACTATAAGAAAGCTTTATAAATTATATAATAATAATAATACAAATTATTTACACGCATTTATTCACAAACAAAAATAAGCGTTAACAGGCCTTGCCTGTTAACGCTGGTTAAGAATAAAAAATAAAAAAACAAAAACCGCGAAGCGGTTTTTGTTTTTATCAAAGTTTTTTGTATATTATAATTTAAAATTTTTATTCTCTCATTCCACCTTCCGGCTCGTCTATTTTTAAATTTACTCTTGAATTGTTTTTCATTCCAACAACTCTCAATAGAGTTCTGATTGCAGAAGCAGTTCTACCGCTTTTTCCGATCACTTGTGACATATCGTCTTTGTGAACCTTAAGTGTTAGAAGTACTCCCATTTCATCCACTACCCTTTCGACTTTTACATCATCAGGATTTTGAACGATTTGTTTTACAATCATTTCCAGAAATTCCACATCTGTCTTACTTTCCATTTTTTGAATATTTTAAATTTAATAATAACCGGAGCCTTTTTTGGAACAAAAGCTCCTTAAAAATATAATATCAAAAAAATAAAAACTATCAATAGGTTAGAAAAGCAAAAAGTGTATAAGTATAATGGTGCTTTTTTGTTTTAACACAAAAATAAACGCAATTTTGGCTTCGTCAAAATTGCGTTTATTAAAAAAAAATACAATTTAAAAAATAGCAGAAATTAGATAAAAATCGAGGCGACAAATAAAAAATACCCGAGTCGTATGCGTTATTACGGTGAGGGTATTTTTGTGCAGTCAACAAAGATTTTTGCAACCTAAAAAACGTTAAAAATTAGATTCATAATGAGGCGACGAGTGAAAAATATTTGAGACGTACTTGAAGTACGTTGAAAATATTTTTTACGAAGTCAACAAAATTATGAACTAATTTTTAACGTTTTTTTCTTTATTTTTTTGCTGATATATAGTCTTGAAATTCGCTTAACTCATTCAAATTCCCCTTTAAAGCAAGTTCTGCTTGTTCTGCCCATGAAGCTGGGTTATGAAAAGCGTATTTATCACCTGCTGTATCTAGAATTTGATTTAATCTTTCAAGAGAAGTTTCAGAAAGAACTTTTAAGTTTTCAATTCCATTTCTTTTTAACAAAAGTTCAATTTTAGGACCAACTCCGTCTACGATTTTTAAGTCCTGCATTTCTATTTCAGAATAAGGAGACAATGTGCTTTTTACCACACTTTGTTTAATTTCTTCAATATTGTTACTGTTTATAATTTCTTGATTTTGTGATTTATCAAGAGAAATATAGCTTTGATAATCTGTTTTTTCTTTTTCTTGATTATTTTCTTGTTGATTTATGTTTTCTTTGTTTGATTTTGTTTCAAAATGATTTTTTTTTGAATCTGAAAAATCAACATTTTCAATGTTTTGGTCAAAATTATCAAGTCCTTGTTGGTTATATGAATTTGTCAAATCATCTTTAATGTATTTGTCTTCTATATCGTCGTAAAAGTCATCATTTACTTGTTCATATAAAAAGAATTTTTCATATACCAATCTGACAACATAACCTAAAATAAACGACACGAACATCAAAACAAAGATTTCAAAAACTACACTTTCTCCACTTTTATTTACTAGAATTTCTCTCATATTTTATATTTTAATTATTTTTTTCTTTATACTCCTTGACTTTTGCTTTACAATAAATTTTATTTATCACTTCTCTTGTATCTTTTCCTACAACCCCGTCTGGTTCTTGTCCGTTTTCTTCTTGAATTTGTTTTACATAATCTCTGTCTGTTTTAGAATAATATCCATCAAGCTCCACATCAGCCCCTAGATGATCTTGTAAAAACTTTTCAAGTTTTGCTGTTTCTGATACAGAATTTCTAGAACCATATTTGATAAATCCTTTTAAGTATGCTGAACAAGTATATTTTTTAGTTACTTTTTTTCTTGTTTCAACTCTTCTTACGTTCCTTACACTTCTTTCTTGATATTCATCATCTCTGTTGTCGTATTCGTAATATCTGTTGCTTTTTTGGTATTTAGAAACTGGTTTTGAACCACAGTACCCTTGCACATTACATGTGAAATAGTAAATCGCTCCGATAAACCAAACTACTATAATCAAAATGATTATTAACAATATTGTATTTTTTTTACTCATAATAACTTATTATATCACTAAAATAAATTTTGTAAAGCAAAATAAAAAACGACTGTGAAAAAGCCGTTGACAACTTATTTTAAAATTATTCTGATATTTGGGCTTTATTTTTTAAATCTTTTTTTAAACTAGGGTCGTGTACAAAGGCATCTTTGATAAAAGATCTAAAAGTGATTGTTGAAACAATTATAATGATAAAAACTCCAACCATTATATAGAATTTCTTTTTATCTCTTTTTTTTAACATATTTGTATATTTTGTATAAAATAACATATTTTTTGAAAAAACACAAACAAATAAAAAACACCAAAGTGCTCAAACTTTTGTGTTTTTATTTCTCAGATAAAACTTTTTCAGCTCCTAAAACCGCTAACTTTGCAATATCTTTGTCTATATTTTTCAGAATATCTTCTTTTCTTTTTTCCCCTGCTTTTTCTGCTCTTTCTAAAATCTGTGATTTTAAAGTTTCAGCTTCTTTTAAAATTTCAGCTTCTTTATCTTTTGCTTTTTGCATACTTTCTTTTACTCTGTCGTTTGCATCAAGCCTTGAATCTGCCAAAATATCATCTGCTTTCTTTTCAGCATCGTTTACAATCTTTTCTGCTTCCTCTCCTTTTTCAACTCCTTTTTTTATTATTTCTTGCCTTTTTTCTAAATTTGCAAAAACTTTTCTAAATAAAAAATAGTAAAGTATAAACAAAATAATAATAAAGTTTACAATTTCTGCTGTAAAAATTTTCCAATCAAGTCCGAATGAATTTATTATTTCTTGCATGATTATTGTTTTTTGTTATTAGATAAGGAAGAAAAGCCCGATTGATGCTAGACCAAAAAGTTCAACCATACCAGCACCGATTAGAAGCCAAGGTGTAATTTTCCCTGCGGCTTCTGGGTTTCTTGAAATTCCTTCAAGACCTTTTGAGAAAATAAGTCCAATTCCCAAAGCTGGTCCGAAAACTCCAAATCCAACAATAAGTGCTTTTGCAAGCGGTGTTAAATCTGCTAATTGTGAAACAGCGTCTACGGCTGTTTTTGCGTGTTCTGTGTGTTCCATATTTTTATTTTATTTAGTTAAATACTTCCATATTTTAACATATATTTTCACTTTTTAAAATATTTTAATAAACATAATTGTTCTGACAAACCTCTCCTTTTTGACAATAAAAAATGTAATCTTGATATGTTAAATCAACATAAATCAAATCTGAGTTAAAATCTTTTTCGAATTTGTCTACTCTGAATATTTTCTTTTGAGATAATGTTTTTAAAGTTGGGATAATTTTTTCAAAATCTTGGTTGTATTTAATTAAAATTTTTTTGTTGCTTTTTGTGTACAAAACAAAATTTCCGTCTTTGTTCCTGATGACTTTTTTAATGCTTAAGTTGTAGTTTTCAAAAGCTTTTAAAAGTGTGGTTACTTTTTCAAATAAAGAAGGTGTGTAAACTTGGTTATAATTTTGAAAGTCTCGTAAAACCTCTGTTTCATCTTGGTTAACATATCCTAAAAATAAATCTTGGAAAACAACAAAATCACCTCTTTTGATTTCGGTTTTTTCTTGATTGAAGGGGGTGAAAATTTTACCGTTGTATTCTGTGAAATTGCACTTTTCTTTTTCAAAGCAAAATAAATATTTTGGATCTTTTTCTTCAATTTCGATTTTTATTTTTCTTAAATTTTGATAAGAAATATCGATGTTTTTAATTCTTTTTTGATTTTCCAAAAGCACTTTTTCCATTTGACTTTCAGGATAAAAGATAAAATTGTTCTTGTTGTAAATTCCAAAATATTTTTCTTGTAAAATTGTGTCGAATTGATTTTGAATATCTTCTTTTGAAACATATTTATTTCCTACAATGTTGAAATTTTTAATTTTCATAAACTGTGCATTGTGTAAGAAAATAGTTAAAATAAAAAGTGAAATTATGGGTACAAGAAATTTGAAAAAAAACTTTTTAATTTTTTTTTCAATTAAATATTTTCTTCTTTTTTTTGAAATATAAACCATTAAAATTATTATAACATTTTTGTGCTGAAATAAAAAAGCCCATTTTCGCACTTCTTAAAATTAAAGTTGAGCGAAAATGGGCTTTTTCATTTGAGACAGATCTGAGATAGGCCTTGCCTATCTCAAGGCAAGGCCTATCTCAATGTTTCTTATTTAAAAACTTAAAAAATAAGATATATAACGCGGAAACAAACAAAAAATCCTCGAGTCGTATGGGCATTACGGTGAGAGGTTTTTTGTGTGCGATTGACAAAGTTAGAAACTTATTTTTCAAGTTTTTTTAAAAAATTTAAAAATGAGATACATAACGAGGCGGCGAGTGAAAAATATTTGAGACGTACTTGAAGTACGTTGAAAATATTTTTACACGAAGCCAACAAAGTTATGTGCTCATTTTTAAAGTTTTTTCAGATGGTTTTTAACTACTTGTTCAACTTCTTTTAAACTATTTGCTTTCATTAAATGTTCTCTAAATTCTTTTGCTCCATCAAAACCGTTTATGTAAATTTTGAAAAACTTTTTCATCAAAGCAAATGGTTTTATTCGTCCACCAAACAAAATTTTGTTTTTAAAAGTTTTTCCAAACTCTTTTTCAAAATATTTTGCGTGTTTTAACATTATTTTTGTTTTTTCTTGAACACTTTTTTTCGAAAAATCTTGGTCTCTAAATAAAGTTGGATTTTCAAAAATTCCTCGACCAATCATAATTCCGTCTGCACCATTTTCTTTAAGTTTCTGAAAACCTTCTTTTTTAGATTTTATATCTCCATTGAAAATCAAAACTGTGTTGGGAGAAATTTTGTTTTTAAGCTCTGTAAGTTCTTTAGCAAGCTCCCAGTGAGCCTGAACTTTTGACATTTCTTTTTTAGTTCGCAAGTGAATAATCAAAGCATCAAGTTTTTGTTCTAACAAAAATTTTATCCATTCTTTGTTGTATTGATTAAAACCAATTCTTGTTTTTAAGGAAAATGGAATTTGGTTTTTGCTTTCTTTTATTCCTTTTTTAATGTTTTGAATAATTTGTCGCACCAGGTCCCAGTTTTCTTCTTTGATCAGTTCAGAACCTGATTTTTGTTTTAAAATGTTTTTTTGAGGGCAACCTGTATTTAAATCAATTCCATCAAAACCCATATTTGCAACTTTTTTTGCAACTTCTTTGTAATTTTCGGGTTTTCCACCAAAAATCTGAGCGATGATTGGTTTTTGATTCTTTTCAAAATTAAAAATTTGAGTTTTAATTCTTTTATACCCTTTTTCAGAAGCAAGCCCGTCTGTTGCCCCAAATTCTGTGTAAAACAAATCAGGTTTTCCGATTTGATTTATAATTTTTCGAAAAGGATTGTCGGTTACGTCGGCCATGGGAGCTAGCACAAAAAACCCTTCGGGTTTTTTGTACTTCAACTTTTGCCAAATATTTTTCTTTTTTTTCTTAAACATAAACAAAATTATATCATATTTATTTTTTAAACTAAAAAATATATTTTTGCATTAACTTTTTAGTTTCTTTATAATCAGGGATTGTTTGCTCAACCAGATTCCAAAATTTTTTTGAGTGATTCATTTGATCTAAATGACAAAGCTCGTGAACGATAACGTAATTTAAAATTTTTTGATCAAGCAGAAAAATTCTGTAATTAAAATTTAAATTTCCTTTTGATGAACAAGAACCCCATTTTGTTTTTTGGTTTTTAATTGTGATTTTGTTGTATTTAAAATTGTAAAAAGAGTTGAAGTATTCCACCTTTTCTTCGGCTTTCTTTAAAAAATCATCTTTTCTTTTTTGAAATTCTTTTTGACTTAAAGAAACTTTCTGTAAATTTTGCTGTTTTAACTTTTGTAATTTTTTTAAAATCAAAGTTTTATTTTTTAAAATAAATTTTTGAGCATTAAAAAATAAAAGTTTTTTAGGTCTTTTGATTTGAAGTTCGTTTTGAGATTTAAAAACAATTTTTATATTTTTAAGTCTGCTTGACTTTTCTTCTGTATAAAAAACTTCTTGATTGTCTAAAATAACTGATTTTTTCATTAAACTTTTTTAAACTCGGAAATTCTTTTTTTAATATTTTCAGATTTATAAATTCCAGAACCTGCGGCAAAAGAGCAAACTCCTGCTTTTTTAAGTTTTGAAGCGTTTTCTATTTTCACTCCCCCGTCAACTTGAATATACATTTGCGGATATTTTTTTACAAAATTTTTAATTTTAGTGTAAACTTTTGGTGAAATTTTTTGTCCACCAAAACCAATTTTTTCAATTCCCATAAATTGAACATAATCAAATTTATATTTTTGCAACAACTTATTAATTTCTTTTTGCTTGTTTTGAATTTTAATTCCTAAACCAATTTTTATATTCTTATTTTCTTTCTTTTTGAAAAAGTCAAAAACCTCATCCCATCTTTTTGTAGAGTCAAGATGGAAAATAACTCTTGCGGGTTTTGCTTTTGAAATTGAGTTTAACCATTTTTCAAATCGACCTTTAATTTTCATATCCAAGTTTACCATCACATCAAGTTCTAAATTTGTATTTTTAGAAATTTTTCTTAATCTTAAAAAAGATTCTTCACATCCAGCAGAAGCAAAAGTTTTTGATTTTACGAATTTTCCATCACAGATATCAACCTGAACATTTTTTGTTAAATTGTTTACTTTTTTAATTTTTTCTTCAATTTTAGAAAAATTTTTTTCTAAAATTGCAGGTACAACATCATTTGTTTTTTTTCTTTTCACTTTTTAATTTTAACATTTTAAAAAAACTTTACAAAATATATTTTTTATAAAAAAACATCAATTTTAAAATTGATTGTTTTTTCAAAATTATTCTTCTGTTTTTTCTTCTGTTTTTTCTTCACCTTCTTGTGCTTCTTCTTCTTGTTCTGTTTCAAATTCAGGCCCTTCTGCTTGTGCTTCTTCTTCTTGTTCTGCTGTAACGGCTTCAGAAACAGATGCGATTGTCATTTCAAGATCCTCACTTACAAATGAAACTCCTTCTGGAAGTTCAATATCTTCGAGTCTAATTGTATCTCCAACATTTTTAAGCTTTGATAAGTCAACAATAAGTTCTGATGGCAAATCTCTTGGCATTGCTTTTATTTCAACTTCTGTTAAAGCAGTATTCATAACAGCCCCTTGTTTTACAGCTTCTGACTCTCCTGTAAATTCCAAAGAGACCATAACTTCAAGCTCTTGTCCTCTAACAATTGCATAAAAGTCAACATGACTGTATACATCTTCTTTTGGATCAATTTGAACTTCTTTTACCAAAACATCGTGTTCTTCACCGTCTACAACTAAATTTATAATTGTTGAGTATCCGCTTTCTTCAAATACTTTTACAAAATCATTATAATTTAGAACTAGATTTAAGTTTTCTTTAATTTCAGGTCCATAAACAACTGCTAAAATATCTTTCATTTTATCAAATTTTTGCCCTGAATTTCTTGTTTTTGCTTCTAATTTCATCATAATTTTTATATTATACCTTATTTTATTATAAAATCAATCTTTTTTAAGCTGCATTTACGTAAACACCCACAATATCATCGTTATCTTGAAAAAGTTCAATCAAATTTTCAAGTTTTTCTTCGTCTTCTTCTGAAAGTTTTATTTCTGTTCCTTCATTTGGAACCCAGTCACCTTCTTGATTTTTAGAAAAAGCCCAAGAAACTGCACCTGTTGATGCAAAAGAGCCTCCATTTTTCGTAAAAATTGTTTTAACTTCAGTTACGGTTCTATTGGTATTGTCTGTTACTGCTTTTATAAGCATCCCAACTCCTGCTGGACCATACCCTTCATATAAAACTTCAGTTAAAGCTTGCGCATCTGAACTTGTTGCTTTTTTAATCGCTCTTTCAATATTGTCTTTTGGAACATTTTCAGCTTTCGCAGCATTTATAACATTTAAAACAGATGTTGCATTTGGATCACCGTTTGCATTTTTAATTGCAATTTGAATCATTTTATTGTACCTTGAATATACTTTTGATTTTGCAGAATCTGTTACTGCTTTTTTGTGTTTAATCTTTGACCATTTATTATGTCCTGCCATATTTATTTAAATTAATGTTTTATAATTATACCAAATTTTTAATATTTTCTAAAATCTCATCTGAAACTTCTTTTGGAGTTTTATTCTCAGTATCCACAATCAAATCAAAGTTTTTATCATTTAAAAAATCTTCTATTCCATAAAGTTTTAAATACCTTTGTTTAACATTTTTTAATCTCTCTTCTTCTTTTTTTTGAATATCTTTTATTGTTCCCCCATCTCTTTTTTGAAGCCTTTTAAGTCTAGTGTCTTCATTACAAATAAGTTTGATTTTAAATGAGTCTGGAATAAAAAAATACCCAAGCCTTGAATCAAAAATAAAGTTGTCGTTTTCTTTTCCAAATTTTTTTTGCCTTTGATCAATTTGCAAATCTATTTCAGGATTTTTCTCAACAACTTTTTCAAATTCGTAAGCTGTCATATTTTTTTCTTTTGCCATTTGCCTGAAAAAATCTCCTGATGATAAAAACTGATAATTTATTTGATCTTTTAAAATTTTTGATGTTGTTCCCTTGCCTACTCCACCAAGTCCTGAAATTGTTATTTTCATGATTTCATTATACCAAAATTTAAAGAAAAAATAAAAGCCCATTTTCGTTCAATATTTAATTTAAAAAGGGCGAAAATGGGCTTTTATTTTTCATATGCTAAAATTTTAATGATTTTATGTTAAAATATATTTATGAATTTTAGAAATTTTTTTTACAGTCCCGACGCTTCAAAAGAAAAACTTGAAATTAAAAATGACCTTTTTAATCACTTAGTAAAATCAAGAAGGCAAAAAGAGAATGATATTGTGATTTTAAAAAATCTGAAAGATGACTTTGATTATTCTTACAAAATCCAAAGTGTTCAAAACAAAAAAGCTTTTTTAGTTTTGGAAAGCAGAGAAGAAGTTAAAAATGAAAATCAAAATAATTTTCATTTAGGTTTTTGTATCATTGATCCGAAAAGCATCAAAGAAGTTTTGCCATACTTAAACCAAACAGGAGTTGAAAAAATCACCTTTATATATTCTGATTTGAGTCAAAAAAGTTTTAAGCTAAAAAAAGAAAAACTTCAAAAAATTTTAATCAACTCTTGTGAGCAATGTGGCAGAGGAAGTTTAATGAAACTTGATTTTAAAAACAGTTTAGATGATTTTTTAAAAGAAAATCCAAACTCTTTTGTTTTAAATTTTGGTGGTCAAAATATAAATGAAATTGATATAAAGAATATCAAAGCTTGTGTTATAGGGCCTGAAGGTGGTTTGTCTGAAAGAGAAATGAAACTTTTTGAAAAAGAAAAGATTTTATCTTTTAAAACATCCAATGTTTTAAAAGCTGAAAATGCAGCTTTGTGCTTATGTTCAAAAATTTTATTGTAAATATTTTAAATTTGGTTTTAACAAAAAACACACTAAAATTTAGTGCGTTTTTATTTTCTAATCTTCAATGTAAATAGGAACATTTCCAACCTTTAAGTTCAACTCTCTTTTTATGTATTGACCAAATTCTCCATTACATTCAAAAGTAAACTTATATTTTGAAGACTCTTTAACATCTTCTGACCTCCAAACTCTTAGATAATCATTGTTTGTATTATACCAAGTTTTTGTAAATGCATCTGATGCTGGAACTGGATTTAAAGGGTTTTGTCCAGAAATATAGTCAAACTGACTTTGACATTGTGTAGAAAATTCAGATTCTAATTTTAATTCTATTGGGTAATTAAATGGAATCGGATTTCTTGTTGGTGTAATTGATACTTCAAGTTTAGCAACGTCAACAGTAACTTCTTCTGACCAGGTTTGGGTTCCGTACTCTGCTTGATTGTTTGATCTACAAGTTAGAATGAAAGTATAATTTGGAAAATCTTTTAAAGGGCCAACTTGTTCTTGATGGTCACCGGCTGTTGAATCTTTGTTTCCAGCCCAAGAACCATAAGCTTTACAGTCTGCTGCATATTTTACATTCCAATTTAACTCAGCCTTTGTATTGTAGGGAATATTTGTATCTGTTGCCCAGAAATTAATTTCTGGTTCAGGAGGTCTTACAAATACGTATAGATTTCTTAATTCTTTATTACCTGTTCCGTCATCACATTCTAAAGTAAAGTTTGTATTTTCAACAAGTCCTGAAACTGTGTGTGTTTGCCATTCTCCTGAAACTGAAACTGATTTAACTGGGTCATCTGTCCAGTTTGTAGCACCACCATTTAAAGCTTTACATGATGTAGCCCCTTCTGTTTTCCACTTTAAAACTAAGTTTTCTCCAAGCCCAACTTTTGTTTGCGGTGTTAAACCATTTTCACTTTCAGTTGTGAATGAAATTAACATATTTGAACAATAAGCTTTTCCTGCACTTGGAAATCCAAGCCACCCAATAACATTATCAGACCAAGCAAATCCGTGTAAATTTCCACCTGGTGTTCTTGAAACACCATAAGCTCTATTTGATGTTGCTCCCCCATTGCTTCCTCTGTATTTTAAAAGTCCATTCCAACCATCATCATCTCTTCTTAGCCCTGTTGTGAAAACAGATTCTCCTTCAAGATTGTTTGAAACAAATCTAGCTGTACTGTATGGTGCACCTGGAGCAATATCTAACCAAGAAACATTTGGTGACCAAGCGTATCCTGATAAAGCCCCTCCCGTTTCAACATTTACGCCATAATCAGAAATAGAACAAGAAGCTGTGTTGTTACAGTTCAAACTAACCCAACCTGCCCCTTCTGACCAACCATATCCTTTACATTTATATTTATCATCTAAAATAATATTCTCAGGCACAACTTGAATCGCAAAACTTTTTTGAACAGTTGAAGTTCCAACTTGTGATTGGATTCTAATTTGATATGCATTGTCTGAATTATCATCTCCAGGTGAATCATAATCTGGGTTAAAGTTAATTTTCAACAAATTTTGATCTATTGTGAAAAATGAATTATCTTCGTCTCCTACTCCTGAGACTAAAGAATATATTGGAGTTTCTCCTGATGGAACATTTAAAGTGGTGATGCTTGAAACTGCATACCCTGTCGGCATGCCTGATTTTAGAACTTGCAAAGGAACATCTATTTCTAGACTTAAACTGTTTTCAGGAACAATGTTTATAATGATTGTTCTTGGAACAGCTGAATTACCCGCTGCGTCTGTACAGTTATAAGTTACTGTATAACTTCCCAATACCGCTGTGTTTACATTTTCAGTTACTGTTGGAGTTACAGCTCCATCAACGTCATCAGTACAGGTTACAGTTGGTATAGAAAAGTATGGTGGGTTAATTGTTATGTCGTAAGATGAATCAAGAATAGTATTAATTACAGGCGGTGTTGTGTCTGGAGATTGAACAACAGTAACAATAAAATTTTTTATTTTTTTATCCCCTGTTGAAGTCCCCACTCTCCCTTTTACACTTATTGCATAAGTATTATCCCCCGCTGTGTCGCCCGCATCTGTTGGATTATCAAAATCTGGGATAAAATTTAATCTTAATTCATCATTAACTATTGTAAACTTTGAATTATCTTCTCCACCTGATTCACCCTCAAGAGAGTAAAATAAACTAGAGTCTGAAAAAGTTCCCACAAGTGTATTTATAGCTGAACCTGAAAAGACATCTGATTGATTTAAGGTAAAGTCTACATCAGCAAAAGTCAAGCTTGGGAAAACCAATCCTGTTATAGCTATTATTGAATATATTATTTTTTTCATAAAATCATTTTATCAAAAAAAAAGCAAAAAAACAAATGTAAATTTGTTTTTTAAGTACTTATTTTAAATAATAATTTAAAGTATAAATCCAGTCTTCATCAACATCCCCTTCGGCTTTTTGTTTTTCTTTTTCATTTAAAAGCCATTCTAAATATCCTTGGTCCTGTTTTGCCACGTCTTCGACTGTTAAACCTTTGTATTTCCCAAAAACAAATTTTTTAATTAAAACTGGTTCAGAAGAAATTTTGATCATTTCTTCTAAAATTGCTTCTCTGTTTTGAAACTGTTTTTCCATTTTCAAATAAAGCCTTTGAAAAAGCTCTTGTAAAACCAAAACGTCACCCAAAGCATCATGGGCTTGTGCATTTTCAACCTCAAGCTCCATTGCGTATCGTAAATACTGCAATCGATATGCCCCAAAAAAACAAGCTGTATCAAGCTTTTGAGCCACTTTTAAAGTATCAATAAATCTTGGCACTTTTAGATTTTCATTCTCAAGCATCCTAATATCAAATTTTGCATTGTGAGCCACTAAAATATTTTCTCTATTTTCCAAAAGTTTTTGAAGTTCTTGATATGCTTTTGAATTTTCAAAAACTTCTTTGCCTTTTACATCTTTGGTTACATAACCTGTTGTTTCTGATGCTTCAATGCAAATATCTTTTTGAGGATTAAAAAGTTCGTCGACTTTCTTATCTTCAAAAACATAAGCAAGTTGAAAAAGCCGATCGTCTTTTTCAACCCCTGTTGTTTCAGTATCAAGAAAAATTAAATTCTTAAAAATATTATCTTTTTTTGTCATAAAAACATTTTAACATTTAAAAGCTAAAAAACAAAAAAACACCGTTTTTGAAACTGGTGTTTATTCTAGGCTGCCTTCTGTATTGTTAACTGATTTATAAGCTTCTTTGATTTGCCCAACCATTGAACCATGGTCAAGCTCAACACCGTTTGAGTTAAAACCAAAGTCTTCTAACTGTTCAGCTGACAATGAAGCAAACCAGTCTGATTCTTGTTGGTTTAAGACTGGATCTTCAACTTGTTCCACAACTGGACCATAACTTGTGTCAACCAATTTTTCTTCTAATTTCTGACTTTGGTTTTCTTTTCCACCTTTTGGTATTTCACAGGTATTAGATTTTTTACCTGTTAATTTTTCGAAAATTCCCATATAAACTAATCATACATTTAAAAACGAAAAAAGTCAATGAAAAAATGGAGTATGGAAATAAAGCACGAAATTTTAAAAAAGAAAAAACAAGCTTCGCTTGTTTTTTTCTTTTTTAAAATTTCGTGCTTTATTTTCTACTCCCCTTTATTTTTTAGAATTCCAAATACACCTTCAGAAACTTCGTAAATATCGTTTTTTAAAATTGAATCTGAGTTTTCATTCCAAATTGAATGAGCAGCTCCGATTATCCCTTTTAAATTTTCTAATTCAACATCATTGTTACTGTCCCACTTTTTCAAACTCCAATTGTCTTTTAAATCATTTTGCATATATTCTATATCGTGCTGATTGAAATTTGAACTTGAAGGAACAAAGAACAAATAGTATGAATTGTAAATTAGAACTTCAAAACCATTCTTTTGTAAATCAGGAACTGATGCTCTGTTTTTTCTCCTTTCTTCAATATCGTTTGGATCTTGAGCATCTCCATCAAAACTCCAATAAGTAACTTGAATATCTTTTGAAATTTCAGAAAGGTTTTCTTTTAAAATCAAATCATTCCACATTCTGACTTTAAAACCTTTTGATTTTAAAAAGTTTGAAGTGTTTTGAATATAACTTAACTTGTCAGCTTTATTTGCTGAAAAGACTTCGTCTGCCCCCATATGGAAGTATTTCAAATCTTTAAAAAGTTCTGCGTATTCTGTGTAAATGCTTTTTGAAAAGTCTAAAGCTTCTTGTTTTGAAATATTAAGTTCACCTTGAAAATATCCGTCTGAAATATTGTCAACAAATGCTTGCCCAAACTTGATTTTTGCTAAATCTAAAAATCCTTTTGCATGTGCCGGCATGTCGATTTCTGGAATAAGCTCTATATTTTTTGTTTTGGCGTAATTTATCAGTTCTCTGATTTGGTCTTTACTTAAAAATTGTTTTTGGGTATTTGGGTTTGTGTAAATTCCGTTTTGATCAACAGTTGCATTTGCCACAGTTTGGTTTAAAAATTCTGATTCTAAAGCTGCATTTTGATCGTCTGACAAATGGAGCTGCAAGAAAGATTTATCATAAGTTGAAACTAAATCTATGTATTTTTTAATCTCATCTGGAGTGTAAAATCTGCGAGCAACATCAAGATTGATTCCAAATTGATAAACTTTTTGCCTATTTTCTTTTATGTCTTTTTTACTTTTATTTTTTTTAGTCTGGCAACATCTAATTTTAAATCTATCTTTATTTGTATTTTTAATTTCGACTTTTTGTTTTAATAAAATATTTAAAAAGTTTTCAAGAATTATTTTTAATCTGTCCAATTGTGCTTGGTTTAAATTTTGAACTTTTAAATTTTGTAAATTATTTAATAATAAAAAATTTGATTGTTGAATTTTTAAATTTTGAGCAGAAATTCCACTAGCTCCAAAAAAAGTTGACAATATTACTAATGTTAAAATTATTTTTTTCATATGCATAAATATAACATAAATTTTAATGTTTTAAAATGATTAATAAAATATTTAAATTCCCCCGCCGACTTCGTCGGCGGGGGATTATATTTTTAAATTTAAAATGGAAAAACCAAGCAAAGCTTGGTTTTTCCATTACTAACTCAAATCAGTGCAAGCACTTCATCGAGTTAGTATACTTATTATATCTTTTCTATTCTAAAATACAAGATATTTTTAAACCAAATGTGGATAACCAAAAACCACAAAAAAACATAATTTTGCTTACGCAAAATTATGTTTTGTGTGGAAACGACCGTTAATTTTTTACCGTAAAGAAATTTAAAGTAAAAATCGTTAAGAAATTTTGTCTGTTTGAGCGAAGCGAGTTGCAAAATTTTAGATTTTTACTTTAAATTTTAGGTAAAAAATTTCAAGGTCTTGATTTAAAGCAGTTCCGAGCACGCTGATTTTGGTTTTTATTTGAAAGCGTGCTCTGGTTTGTTTCTTTTTTTATCAAGAAAAAAAGAAAAAATAATTTTATTTTTTCTTTTTAAAATTCTTTAAAAAAAGATTTTCTGCATCTTCTTTGGTCTGCACTCTAATTCCATTTTTCTTCAAAAGCGCTTCATAATCCGGTCTTTCTAAAGTCTCTCTTTCAATAAGTTCTTGAGAAATATTTTCAAAAGCCTCCATATTTTCTTTCAAAACTTTTTCAGCCACATCCATTTGCTCTTTCATTATTCTTTTAACTTCTTTATCGATCAACTGAGCTGTTTCTCCTGAATAGTTTGAACCTTTCACTCCATCTCCTGAACCTCTCAAAGTTCCACCATATTGATCTTCAAGAGCCAAAACTCCAACTGCATCTGACATTCCGTATTTTGTTACCATGTCTCGCGCTGTTTTTGTGGCTACTTGCAAGTCATTTGACGGGCCTGTTGTTACATCTCCAAAAATCATTTTCTCAGCAGCATAACCCCCAAGTGTTGTGGCAATGTCTGCTAGAAAATCATTTTTAGTATTCATCTTTTTATCATCAAACGGCAAGTGAAGTGTATAACCCGCTGCTCGTCCACGAGAAATAATTGAAACTTTATGAACAGGATTTGCATAATCAAGAAGTGATGAAACAAGTGCATGCCCTACTTCATGATAGGCTGTTCTGATTTTTTCATTTTCAGATAAAATGTGAGATTTTCTTTCTGGCCCCAACAAAACTTTTTCAATTGATCTTATCAAGTCGTATTGAGAAACTTTTTTTCTATTTTCTGATGCAGCTAAAATTGCCCCTTCGTTCATCAAAGAGTACAAATCCGCTCCTGAAAATCCTGGTGTTCTTTCAGCAATCACTTTTAGGTTCACATCTTCGGCATACGGTTTTTTTCTTCCATGAATTTCCAAAATCTTTTCCCTATCTTCTTTATCAGGAAGGTCAATTGTTACTCTTCTGTCAAAACGTCCTGGACGCAAAAGTGCTGGATCTAAAACTTCTGGTCTGTTTGTTGCCCCCATTACAATTACTTTTTGATCGTTATCAAATCCGTCCATTTCAACCAAAATTTGGTTTAAAGTTTGTTCTCTTTCATCATTTCCTCCACCTGTTCCACCACCACGCACGCGACCAATAGCGTCAATTTCGTCAATAAAAATTATCGATGGTGCAGATTTTTTAGCCATTTTAAACAAGTCTCTTACTCTTGATGCTCCCACTCCCACAAACATTTCAACAAATTCAGAACCTGAAACTGAATAAAATGGAACTTTAGCTTCCCCAGCCACAGCTTTGGCAAGTAAGGTTTTTCCTGTTCCAGGTGCTCCCATCATCAAAACACCTTTTGGAATTTCAGCTCCAATATCTAAATATTTTTTAGGAAATTTTAAAAAGTCAACAACTTCCATAAGCTCAGCTTTAGCTTCTTTGGCACCTGCAATATCTTTAAATGTGGTTCTGTTTTTTTTATCATCAGGATCAATAAACTTTGCCCGAGAATCTCCAAAAGAAAAAGCTTGCATTGCTCCGGCCTTAGCTCCCCTTGTCATAAAGTAAATCAAAAGTCCGATTAACAAAAATGGAAATAAAAATGGAGAAAATTTTACTAAATAGTATCCAAAACTTGTTGGATTTTGAACTTTAATATTTGCTTTTACAATTTGTTCGTCTGTTACTCCAAAGTTTTTTAAAGTTTCAGACAACGAACTTTCAGTTTCTTTTTTTCCTTTTAAAACTTTATCATCTTCAGTTTTAACTTTCAAATCGTTAAGCTCAACTAAAATTTCTTTCACTTCCCCACTTTTAACTTTTGTTGAAATTTCAGAAATGGAAATTTTCTGTTCTTTATCTTCTTTATTTAAAAAAGATGTTACAAAAATTACAAGTAAAATTATTAAAACAATATTTAAAATTTGTCCAAATAATTTATCTGTTGGTTTTTTATTTTTTTTATTGTTTTTTTTATTTCCTCTTTTTTCTTCTCTTTTAATAATAATTTTATTTTCTTTTTCTTTTTTGTCTTTTAACATAACTAATTATTTAATAAATATTCGATTTCTTGATAAGCCTCGCTTAAAGCACCTGACGGGCTTTGATTACCTGATTTTATGGAATTTACCATATATTTAAAAATCTGATTTGTTTGTTCTTCTGAAGGATCTACCCAAGTTTTTGCATATATTGCCTCTTTTTTAAATATATCCATATAAGGATCATCTGCTGTTTCTGCTGACAGGTCTTTTCTAACTGATGGTAAATATGTAAGTTTTGATAAACTTTTTTGGATTTCTGGTCCAGACAAGTGTTGTGCTGTTTTGTATGCACCCATTTTATTTTGACTGTTTTTTAAAATCGCAAATCCCCAAACATTTGCAAAAACAGTTTTGTCAAAGGTTTCTGAAGTTGAAGGAATTTCTGCCACATCAAAGTTTAAGTTTGGATTTTTCTTTTGTAGATTAGCAATTTCAGAAACAAAACCAAAGTAGGTTGCTAAATTTCCTGCAATAAAATAATCTTTTGAATTAGGCAGAGTCCTGTTCCAAGAGTAAATTTTACTTAACTGATTTGAAAACTCGTTGAAAAAAATCAACCCAGCAACTGATTTGCCTTTACCAGAAAAACTTTTATCAGAAACTAGTTTTCCGTCTTTATCGTAAGTAACTATTTGATTACCAGTTTGCAAAAGGAAAGTTGAAATTATTTGTTTTAAGTTTGCAACGTTGATTGTTTCCCCAAAAGCTGTTGCTGACTTTAAAATTGTTCCATCACTTTCTTTTTTTGTTAAGCTTGGAGCCATTTTTACAAAATCTTTCCACTCTTTTGGTGGCAAAGCAATTCCAGCTGAGTTAAACATGGTTTTGTTATAATACATCACCATAGGATCAACCATAAAAGGCATTGCGTAAAAACCGTCTTTAGAATCAAAAATTGAAAAAACATCTAAATAGGTATCTTTGAAATATCTAGCTGACATATATGAGTAAGGGATTTTAGATATTTTGTTTTGATTCTCAAATAAAGTGCTTTGAGAAATTAAAAATAAATCTGGAGAATTGCCAGAGGCGATTGCTTCTAATAAATCTATTTTGAAATTATCTTTATCTTTTTGAACATAGTACACGCCTTTGTAATCAGAATTTAGATTTTTTAATTTATTTAACATATTTTCCATTATAGAAGAATCTACCGTTCCCCAAATTTGAATTTCTCCAATTTTAACTTTTTCTTGCCCTCTGTTTGTTGGTTCGTAGATTGTAAAAAAGATAAAACCAATAACAGCCGAAGCGCTGAAAATACCCATTACAACCATTTGAAATACACTTAAATTTTTCATATTATTTTTTTCTATAAATTAACCCATAATGATAATCCCCCACATCAATGTTTCTTTCAAATTCAAAAGGAGATTCTTTTAAAAGCATTTTTGTTTTTTCCTCTGAGAAAACATTTTTTTCAAAAGGACCAATATTTTTAAAAGATTCTTTCCAGTCAATGATTAAAACTCGACCATTTTTCTTTAAAATTCTATAAGTTTCATTAATAATATTTTTTTTGTTTTCTAACATAAACAAAACAGAAGAAATTAAAACAAAATCAACAGATTCATCTTTCAGTTCTGTTTGTTCATTTTCTAAATTAATTTTAGAAAAGAAAATATTTTTTGTTCCTTTTTGTTTAAAATCACTTTCTAACTTTTGAATAAAGTTTTCGTCAAGTTCATAAGCATATAAGTTTCCTTCCAGACCAATTTGATTTAAGATAAGCTCTAAAAAAGCCCCAGAACCAAAACCAAAATCAATCACATCAGAACCTACTGATAAATGAATTTGTGAAACAACTTCTTTTGGGTTTAAAAATTTCATATTAACATAATAATAACAAAATAAATATTAAATTCAATGTTTGGTGCTGGCAAAATCAGAAAATAGAAAAAGAAAAAACTGCCCGAAATTTTGAATAGAATTTTTGGAAAAAAGGAAGTCGAAGACTTCTTTTTTTCCAAAAATTCTATTCAAAATTTCGGGCAGATTTTTTTTTTTAAAATTTAATTTTCTCTTCAATTTCTTTTTCTATTTCTTCAATACTTCCCTCTCCGTTGATTTTGAAAAAATCGTAATATGAATCATTGATAAAAAAGTCAATTGCTTTTTCAGTATCCCTTCCGAACCAGTTTAGTCTGTTTTCGATTTTTTCTTCTGTGTCATCTTTTCTTTTTCTCGAAAGCATCCTTTCTTTTGCTGTTTCTCTTTTTGTTTCAATATACAAAACAATTGGGTTTTCTACTCCATAAAATTTTAGAGCTCCGTCTAAAATATATGCCTCTCTTAAAGTTCTGGGAGTTCCGTCTAAAATCAAAAACTTATCTTTTCCATAATACAGATTTAAAATTTTTGACCATAAGTGAATGGCTAAAAACTCTGGTTGCAACTGTCCTGTTTGAGAAATTTCAAGAGCTTTTCTTGAAGTGTCTGTGGTCATTGATAAAAAATTTCTAAACTCATCACCAAGCTCTATATGCAAAACTTTTTCCCCTTTTTCTTTAATTCTTTTTTCTAAAATTTCAGCCTGGGTTCCCTTACCACAACCTGAATTTCCTATAAAAATTATTGTTTTTTTTGTTTCCATAGTAGTATTATAACAAAAATAAAAAAAGAAAAAAGAAATTATTTTTTTTAAAAAAACAAATTTGCTTAACACAAAAATAAAACAAAAACTGCTTTCGGCAGTTTTTGTTTTATTTTTTTATTTTCTTTTTTTAAAATTTCTTTTTCTAACAATAAGTGAATTTGAGTATTTCTTTGGTGTTCTTGTTTTTTGACCTTTTCCAGCAGGCTTTCCCCACTTTGTAACAAGTCTTCTTCTACCAACACCAGCTTTTCCTTCACCACCACCATATGGGTGATCAACTGGGTTCATAGCAGAACCTCTAACTTTTGGTCTTCTTCTCATTTTTCTTGCTCTACCTGCTTTACCGATATTTACAAGTTTATGATCAGAGTTTGAAGCTTCACCAATTGTTGCATATGCATTTTTTGAAACTTTTCTAACTTCTCCTGAAGGCATTTTCAAGTTTACATATTCTCCATCTAAAGCTGAAACTTCAACAGCAGAACCTGCTGAACGAGCAAGTTTTGCTCCACCGTTTTCTTTGATTTCAACATTAAATACAAATGTACCAACTGGAATGTTTTCAAGCTTTACTCTGTTTCCTCTTTTAATGTCTGCATTTTCTGATACAACAAATTCGTCTCCTACCTTTGCACCTTTTGGTGACAAAATATATCTTCTTTCTCCATCTTTGTATAAAACAAGAGAAATAAATGCTGATCTGAATGGATCATATTCTACAGTTTCGATTTTTGCAGGAATATCTCTTTTGTCAAACTTAAAGTCAATAGTTCTAAAAAGTCTTTTGTTTCCTCCACCTCTGAAACGAGTTGTGATTCTTCCGTGTGCGTTTCTTGCACCTGTGTTTTTTGTACCTTTCATTAACGGTTTGTAAGGTTTGTTTGTTGTCAAAAATTCCTTGTATTTAACAACTGACATATTTCTTACACCGTTACTTGTTGGTTTTAATTTTCTAATTGCCATAATTTTATTTTACTTATCAGGTGTTTTATCACCTATAATTTAATTTATAATTTTAGATAACGCTTATTTTGTCTCCTTTTTTGAGGTAAACATAAGCTTTTTTAATTCCTCTTTTAACCCCCCATTTTCCTCTTACAAATACTTTTTCGTCTCCTGTAACAGCAATATTTACTTTAACAGGTTTTACTTTGTAAATTCTTTCGATTTCTTTTTTAACTTCTGTTTTGTTAGCACTTTTTTCAACTTCGAAAACATAAACATTTTTTTCTGACAATAAAGTTGCTTTTTCTGTTAAATGTGGTTTTTTAATCACATTTTTTAAAACAGGGATATTTACTTTTTTTTCTTCTGTCATAATTATTTGTTTAATTTACTTTCTAATATTTCCAAAGTTTCTTTTGGGTTTGAGATGATTAAATATTTATATTTTAATAAATCCAAAATATTTAATTTTCTTAACTCATCTGTTGCTACATTTTTCAAGTTTGCAAAAGATTTTAGATTGTTTGGGTTTAATTCTGTGTTTGTAATCAATGCAGAATTTTTGCTTTTAGTTAAAATGTCTTCAAAACCTTTGATTTTTGATAAATCTTTTAACATTTCAACTGCTTGTTTTGTTTTTGGAGCATCAAAAGAAATTTGATCAACAAAAATAATTTGATTGTTTTTTAGTTTTTGTGACAAAACTTGGAACAATGCTTTTGTTTTTGCTTTTTTGTTAATTTTTTTGTCAAAATTTCTTTGATTTGTAGGACCAAATGTGATTCCTCCGCCTCTCCAAATTGGTGATCTTGAAGATCCGTGTCTTGCTCTACCTGTTCCTTTTTGTTTCCAAGGTTTTTTTCCACCTCCTGAAACTTCCCCTCTTCCTTTTGTAGAAGCGATGACTTGTCTTTGATTTGACATCATTGACACTGCTGTTTGGTGAACTAAATCGTTGTTCAGTTCCAAACCAAATATTTCTTTTGGTAATGAAATTTCTTCTTTTTCTTTACCTTTAATATCGTAAACTTTTATTTTCATAATAAATTTTATTATTGACTTACTTAATTTCGGTCATTGATAATGGGATTTCTCCGAGACATTTTTTTAAAAAGATGCCAAACTTTTTTTGAAAATTAAAAACTTTCAAAATTGTTCCCCCGAAAAAAAGCTTCGCTTTTTTTCGGGCAAACTATCTAAAAACTTTTAAAAATTCTCTCAAAATTTCCTTGTATTATAACATAAAAAACTCAAAATGCCAAAAATTTTTTAATAAAAAAAGTGACAGACAAAGCCTGTCACAAAGCTAATATATGAACTTTATTTTTTCATTTTTTGATTATATATTTTCCGAAAATTTTCGTCTTGAAAATTTTCGGGCGAATCTCCGTTTTTAATTAACACCAAGTTTTTTTCTCCAATAAAAAACGGTGTTAACTTTATGCAATCAGGGACATATATTAAAAATGAGTGCCTCCACTCACCATCTTGTTTGATATAAGCTTGCCCCATATACTTATATCCAAAATCATCAAGCATTTCTTTTTTACAATTTAAGTTTCGTTTAAGCCAAACTTTAACGAAGCTCATGTTTTCTTGACCCAGCTTAAATTCTGGCATGGGGGCAAGCCCTGCTTTAACGATGCTTGCCAAAAAAACTAATTGCAAAAATAAAAATTTTTTCATTTTTTTCTCCTATCGAGTTTAACTAAAAAAATGGTTTATAGAAAACCATATACATAATACAATATATATTAAATAAAGTCAAGAAATGTACCATTGCATCAAATAAACAGCTTCAACAAAAAAGCAGAAAAAACAAACACAACCACCCAGTTTTTTCTACTTTTGGTTTTTTAATATTTTTTATAAACCCTTCCTCTAATAATAAAATAAAAACACATTTTATAAGAAATTATTTAAGGCCTTGCCTTAACAAGGCAAGGCCTTGTTAAGGCAAGGCCTTGTTTTTTCTTATGATTTAAAAAACCACCTTTTGCTTGGCGGTTTTTTGTAAATATATTCTATATTTGTGGACCTATGTTTTGTGTTTGTGTTGATGTTGATGTCCCCGCTCCTGGCAATGCTGGAGCTGTAATATCACCAGCATTGTTTTGATTTCCTGAACCAAATATAGTAGTTTGAACCAACTTTACTATCCCCCACAAAGAAGCCAAAACAATAACAGCAACTAAAGGCCACAAAATTCTTGATTTTAGTTTTTCTGGATTTTTTTCTTTATCAAAAACGTAAAGAGCAACTCCAGTTGTAAACGCAAGGACCACCACTGAGAACAAAATCACGTTTAAAGTACTTATCCAACCTGTTGCTTTTGTAAAAAGAGTATCATTATTTTGTTGTGCAGCAAATGTTATTGCTGGTGCAATAGCTAAAATAGCTGTTGCTAAAAATGTTTTTTTCATATTTGTTTTTATTTAATTAAAATATATTGCTATATTTATACAAATATTATATCAAAATTAAGTTTTTATATAAATGCTTTAAAAATATAGATGTGGAAAAGTTTTTAAAAGCTTGGTGTTGGAGTTTTTTAAGTTAAAAACCGCAAAATTTGACTGCGTTTTTGTGTTTGTCAAATTTTGCGGTTTTTGTTTTTTAGTTTTTTACGATTTCTACAAGGTCACCAGCTTTACCAGCCACTGCTCCTTTCACAAAAATTCTGTTATTTTCATTGTCAATTTTAACAATTTTCAAGTTTTTAACAGTAATTCTGTCTGATCCCATTCTTCCGGGCATTTTTTTACCTTTCCAAACTCTTCCGGGAGTTGTTCCAGCACCAATTGATCCTACTTCTCTTTCAGCATGCTTGTTACCATGTGATCTTCTACCTCCTGAGAAATTGTATCTTTTAACACCACCTTGGAAACCTTTTCCTTTTGAAACAGAAGAAATTGTAATTTTATCTCCTACTTCAAAACCTTCCAAAGTAACAACATCTCCTTTTTTCAATTCAGGTTCTTCTTTTAATCTAAATTCTTTTACGAATCTGAAAGCTTTTCCTAAATGTCCTTTTTGAGCTTTTGTTAAGTTTTTTTCTTTCTTTTCTCCTGTTGCTAATTGAACAGAATTGTAACCGTCATTTTGTTCTGTTTTTGTTTGTGTTACAACATTTTCAGCAATGTTTATAACTGTTGTTGGCACAACTTTTCCTTCTTCATCGAAAATTTGTGTCATTCTGTCTTTTTGACCTAAAATAAATTTGTTCATATTTTTCTTAAATTAACAGACTTGTTTTTAAATTAAAAATATTGGTCTGCACTATTGCTTTGTCTTTGGCAAAGTTAGATTTTAAATTCAAAATTTTAAATTCGAGTATATAAATACTCAATAGAGTCTACAAGCTAACTTGTAAACTCTATGAATATTGATATGTTTATACCATTTTTACATCAACGTTCACTCCTGTTGGAAGTGCAAGTGATGATAAAGCTTGAATAACTTTATCTGATGGATTCACTATATCTATCAATCTTCTGTGAACTTTCATTTCGTATTGTTCCTTTGAAGCTTCATAAATAAAAGATGATCTGTTCACTGTCCATTTTTTTTGTTTTGTTGGAAGTGGTACAGGACCTTTTACTTCAGCTTCTAATCTATCTGTTTGAGCTAAAATCTCTTTGATAGATTTATCAAGCATTTTTGCCTCGAAAGCAGAAACAATAATTCTTAAAATTGATGAATCTTTCTTTTTTGTTTTTGCTTCTGTCATTGTAAGTTTTATTATCCAATAATTTTTGTTACAACTCCAGCACCAACAGTTCTACCTCCTTCTCTCAAAGTAAATTTCATTTTATCTTCAATAGCAATTGGAGTGTGTAGTTTTACTTTAAATGTTGCTGTATCTCCTGGCATAACCATTTCAACACCTTCGTTTAGAGTAACTTCTCCTGTTACGTCTGTTGTTCTAACGTAAAACTGTGGTTTGTAACCTGTAAAGAATGGAGTATGTCTTCCACCTTCTTCTTTTTTCAAAACATAAACTTCAGCTTCGAATTCTGTGTGTGGAGTAATTGATCCTGGTTTTGCAAGAACTTGACCTCTTGTGATGTCTTCTTTTTTAGTTCCTCTTAACAAAATACCAGCGTTGTCTCCCGCATGTCCTTCTTGAAGTTGTTTGTTAAACATTTCAACTCCTGTAACTGTTGTTTTTGTTGTGTCTTTAATACCAACAATTTCGATTTCTTCTCCAACAACAACTTTACCTCTTTCGATTTTTCCTGTTGCTACTGTTCCTCTACCTTCGATTGAGAAGATGTCTTCAATAGGCATTAGGAAGTCTCCATCAAGATCTCTTTCTGGAATATCAAACCATGTGTCCATTGCATTTGTAAGTTCTAGAACTTTTTGTACCCATTCGTCATTCACATCTGTTGCTTCTGCTGCTTTTAGAGCTGAACCTTTGATAAATGGTGTTCCTTCTGCATCAAATCCGTATTGGTCTAGAGTTTCTTTAATTTCTTCTTCAACTAATTCAACCATATCTGGATCATCTACCATATCCATTTTGTTTAGAAATACAATCATTTTTGGCACACCAACTTGTTTTGCCAAAAGAATGTGTTCTCTTGTTTGTGGCATAAGACCGTCTGTTGCAGCAACAACCAAGATTGATCCATCCATTTGTGCAGCACCAGTAATCATGTTTTTAATGTAGTCTGCGTGACCTGGAGCATCAATGTGTGCATAGTGTCTGTTTGCAGTTTCATACTCGTTGTGAGAAAGAGCAATTGTAATTCCTCTTTCCTTTTCTTCTGGAGCATTATCGATATCATCGATGTTTTTTAATGTTACATTTTCACCTGCTAAGTGAAGTGAGTTCAAGATAGCAGCTGTAAGTGTAGTTTTACCGTGGTCAACGTGACCCAGTGTTCCCACATTCATATGTGGTTTATTTCTATCAAATTCTGACATTTTATTTTTCTTTTAAATTTAATTTATTTTTAATAATAATTTGCAAATTAAAAATAGGTTTTTTCCTATTTTAACTAATTTAGTCAATGACTAAATACAGTTTTACTTTATATAATAAATTACTGAAAATTAAAAAATTTTATTCGAAATAAAATTATTAATAAGTAAAATTGTAACTGATATTTTAACAAATTTTAAACTTCAAGTCAATTTGAAGCTCTTATTTCTAAACAGTTTTTAAACACCAGTTTTAATATAAGGAATAATAAAAAAGGCGGAAAAATTTGAAAATTAAAATTTTAAAATTTTCCGCCGAACAATAACCAAAAAGTTATTGTTTTAAATCTTGATGAAAACGATTGCCTGTTCTAAAACAAGAGTAGTATACTCTCACCTTACCATTTCCCAGCTGATAAAAACCATCTCTTTGGCTTCTATCATATTCGAACCAATTGTCAAAATCGGTTTTAGTTGCAACGCCATCAACAACAATTTTTTTGCTCATTTATATTCTCCATTTTGTTTGGTTAAAAAAGCTTTGATATTATAAAATATTTTATTTTTTTTACAATACTTAATTTCCCCAGAAATTTAGCACACAAAACCACACAGCCAAATTTCTGGGGACCAATCACAAAAAATAAAACAGAAGCAAACAAGTTGCTTCTGTCCCTAAAAGATTATACAAATAAGTATAATTTTTTTGTTTTTCTTCTAACGGAAAGTAACGATGTTCTATTATAAGAGAAATTTTTTGGATAAAGGTACCTTTCTTTTTCAAAGCAAAATACCACCATCCTTCTTCCATTTTTTTCTGTCTTAAATGAAAAGGTGTACTGATACCCTTTCATTATCAAAAAAAATTTTTTAAATTCAAAAATAATTTTTTGCAAAAGTTCCTTCATTCTCCACCTCCGGCTTTGCAACAAAACTCAACTTGAACAATCCACCTCCGTCTTTTTTCCGAAAAGTGATTGTCTTTTTATATCCACCTTCGTTGTCTTTTTTAGTTTTTTCAGAAATAGGTCTGCCTATTTCAAGAATTTGACCTATTATGCTTTTCTTTTCACCTGTTTTAACCTCCTTTTCTTTATTGTCTTCGATGTTTATAATAGTATAAAAGACTTCGGAATCTATTATAAATACAACCTTTCTTTTTTTGTCAGATACATTTTGAGCTGATAAAATTCTGTACCCTCTTTCACTAATGAAAGAAATTAACTCCTCCAGGGTTCTACACTCAGAAAAATCTTTTCTTACTGGTTTTTTTCCACCTAACCTACTCATTTTTTTCTCCCTTTTGTTAAAAAAATTTTAAATGATTTCCTAGTATATTTTACAATATACTTGACAATTTAGCAAGTTTTTGGTTTTGAAAACAAACCCGAAATTTTGAAAAAGTTTTTGGAAAAAGTTGAAAGGCACAAGCCTTTCAACTTTTTCCAAAAACTTTTTCAAAATTTCGGGCTTGGTTTTCGTTTTCCTACATATTCCTAAAAACTTCATTTACCTTTTTTTGCAAAAGTTCAAAATCTTGTTTTGAAAAATTATCTTTTAAAATATACTTTTCTTCAAAATACCCAAGTTGAAACAAAAAGTTTGCCAAAAAAATAAGCTCTTTTTCTTTTACACTTTTTAAATCTTTCAAATCTTTAATTTCAAAAACAAACTTTTCAAATAAACTGAAAATTTCTTTTTCAGGATGCTGTGAAATCAAATTTTTAGAAATTAAGTTAAAAATATTTTGAACAATTCTAATTTTTTCTTCTTTGTTGTATTTAAAAGCGTAATAAAAATTCTCCAGAAACTGTCCGCCTGTTAAACGAAAACCACCTTTTCCAACCACTAAATACAAATCAGCAAAAGTAAAATTCTGCAAAAAATTTCTCATTTTCGAACCGTCTTTTTTAGATGAACTTACATTGACCCAAACCAAACCAAATTCAAAAGAAAAGACAAGAACTTTCTGATCTTGTTCTTTTTGTGTTTCTGATTTTAAAATAAAAGCTTTTGTTTGGTAAACTTGATACATTTTTATAAATTAAATTTCTTTTTTACTATTTATTTTTTGAACAATTTCTAAAAAATTATCAAAATTATCTACTCCCTCTCTGAATTTGTCATTTACTTTTTGACCACACTTCAAACACTTATGTGTCAAAATATATTTCCCTTTTACAACTTTGTAATCTGAAACTTCCATCAAACCACCGCATTCGTTTAACCTGTCTCCGACATTCAAATCAACATGTTTTGAAAAAAAACATTCTGAACAATGATTTGTATATCCATTTCCAAAATTTTCGGCCCCGCAGTTTTGACAAATAAAATCCTCTTTCTTTTTCTGAAATTTTTTTGACATAAAATAAAATTTTAAAACTATTTTTGATGAGAAACCAAAACATCAATCAAAGCATTTGCAATTTTTGTTTCAGCATCTGGAATAAAAAACTCTTTAGCGTTTTTCTGCATGTCTTCTATTAGCTTGTCTTCGAAAATTCTGTTAATTTCAAATTTTAAAATATTCGGAGTTAAGTTTTTCTGACGAATCACAATCCCCGCTCCCGAACGCGCATAAGCAAAAGCGTTTGATTCTTGGTCTCTTGAAACTTGTTTTGAAATTGGAATTAAAACAGAAGCAAGTCCCCAGTTTGCAATTTCGTTAATACTTCCTGCCCCTGAACGCATCAAAACCAAGTCAGCACAACCTGCTGCTTTTTTCATCATCAAGTCGTCCATATATGGATAGATTTTGTATCTGTCTTTGTGTGGATTATCAAGCAAAACAACTCCTGATGAACCATAAACTTCATCATAATTTTTCTTTCCTGTTTGATGAATGATCTGGTAATTTCTTAACAAGTCAGGCAAAGCTTGAACCACTGTGTCGTTTATAATCTGACTTCCTTGTGATCCACCCAAAACCCAAATTGTTTTTAAATCTGGTGACAAAGAAAAGAAAGAGTGTGCATCGTCTTTTTGTTTAAACTTGATTTCATCACGAATTGGGTTTCCAAGTTGAGCTGTTTTTTCTTTTGGAAAGTAAGATGCTGCTTCTTGAAAACAAATTGAAATTTTTTCAGCAAACTTTCCTGCGTAAAGTAAAACTCTTGAAGGAACTGTGTCTGAAACGTGAATAACAACTGGGATTCTTAAAATCCTTGCTGAAACCACAACTGGAAAAGCAACATATCCTCCGTTTGTAAAAACAACATCAGGATAAATTTGAAACATTCGAACCAAAGTGTCCAAAACTCCCCAACCAGTTTTAAACATATCAATAATATTTGCAAAAAAACCACCAGATCTTCTTAATTTTCCAGCTGAGATTTTTACAAAATCAATTTCATTTTTAAACAAAATATCTTCATCATAAGGCTCTGTGGCCATGTAGATAATTTTGGGTTGCAAAATATTTTTTTCATCAGCAATTTCTCGAACTTTATCAACCACTGAAATTAAAGGGTAAAAATGTCCCCCACTTCCACCTCCTGTTATTACTATTTTCATATTTACATTTTATCACAAAACTTTAAAAACTCCATAAAGTTGAAATACCTTATCTCCCAAATTCAAGGCAAGGCCTTGTTAAGACCTTGCCTTAACAAGGCCTTGCCTTAAATTTTTTGAATTTAAAAAAAAAACCATTTAACTTTGTTAAATGGTGTTTTAAACTAAACTAATTTTTCTTTTTTTCTTTTCTTGTTCTGTAAATAACCAAAATAGCAAGCCCAACAATGATAAATGGAATTCCATCTGCCATATTATCTGTTTTTTCTTTTTTGTAACTTCTTTTTTCTTGTTCTGTTTTTGCTATAATACAATCTTTGTACTCTTGTGTTTTTCTAATCTCACCATATTTTATCTCTAATATTTCACCTGATGGGCCCAGCTTATCTTCTAATTTAATATCATTTATACATTCTTGTTCAGCATCAAAATAAGAATCTGTTTCTATCCCAAAAACATAAAGTTTTAGAACTGAGTTTAAAACCATCACAGATCCAATTGCAATAATAATTATTCCAATTGTTGTTGCAAAAACATTGATTAATGATTTGATTTTTTCTATTGTTTCGTGTTTCATATACTTTTATTGTATACCTTTTAAAAATAAAATCAAGAAAAATTCACACAAAGTGCACATTTTAGTTAAATTGAGAATGAAATTTGTTTTTTAGTTCCTTCTATTCTTTTAAAATCTAAAACAAATCTCTTGCAACATAAACAAAAAAAGAAAAATAGAATAGAAACATAAATAAAGTTATAAATTTATAAAACAAAATCTTTGTTTTTGAAAAATCACCTTTTTTATAAATTTTTTGGAAAAGTTTTATTTCTACAAAAAACAAAAGTAAAGACAAAACGGCCATTGAAAGTGCATTGATGATAGCTCCTGTTGTAATAAGCGACTTTGGCTGGTCAAAGCCTGAAAGCAAAACCAGAAATCCAAAAAAAGCAATTGCAAAAACTGAAATATTGTAAACTTTTTTTAGTTTTTTGTCACTTAAATTTATATTTTGTTTTTCTTTTTCTTTTTTATAAATATTTTTAACCAATCTACCTAAAAAATCATAAATTCCAATTTGAACACCAAAAATAGCAAAAGCTCCTGAAAACAAAAACACCAATCCAACCCAAACAGAAATGTCTTGGGTAAATTTTTGTGATTCAAAAATTAAAAATGAAAAATCTTTATTTAAAACCACATCCACACTTTTTAAAGAAACATAAGAAATGTAAGACAAAATTGAAATAATCAAAAGTCCACCTAAAAAGAAAAAATAAAAATTATGTTTTAAATATTTTTGATAAAGATTTTTCTCTTCAATATTTTTATTTTCCTGATTTTTTAGTTCTTGATTTAAATAAAAAGAATTTGCTAAAATCAAGTTTCCTCCACTTCCAGCATACACAATAGCTGACAAAAAGACAGTTAAAGAAATTCCCAAAGGTAAAAAATAATAATCATTTCCAAGACCCAAAAATCCTTTAAATAAATTTAGAAATTCTTGAAAGTCAAAATAAAAAATAAAAAGAAAAATTGAAATTAAAAATAAAATTGAAATATTGATTTTTTGTAAAAACAAAAGTTTTTTATATGCGTTTTTTGAAATAATCAACATCAGTCCTGCAAGAGTGACAAAAAACAATGGTAAAATAAAAGTAAGGCTTTTAGATAAATTCAAACTTTTTGTTAAAAGTTCAGACGACAAAGCAGCAAAAGCAGGCCAGCCAAAACCAATTAAAGTTGTAAAAATAATTAAAACTCCCGAATATTTAAAAACTTTTTTAAAAATAGAAACAATATCATCTTTTAGAAAAATCGTATTTTTAGTAATAATATTTAACAAAACTAATTGCAAAAAAATTCCAAACAAAGCACCATATAAAATTCCAAAACCATAGTTTGCAGACAAAAAAGGCCACAAAATAAACTCTCCTGATCCAATTCCCAAAGCAATAACCAAAAAAGCAGGCCCTAGATTTTTAAAAAAGTTTTTTGATATATTTATTATTTTTTTCATTTAACATATTATAACAAAAATTTTAAAAATAAAAAAAGCCCGAGCGTATACTCGGGCAAAGAATCAACCACTAAAAGGAGATTACGTGAACCTCCACAATATTATAACTTTTTTAAAAAATAGTGCAAACACAAAAAAGACCCGAGCGCATGCTCGGGTCAAGGACTCCCATGAAAAAAATATGAAGTTAAAAACTTCACACATAATTATATACCATTTTCATACAAAAATCAAGCGTTAATAAGCCTTGCCTGTTAATACTTGGTAAAACAAAAAAACACCGCTTATTTTTTGGGTGTTTTTATTTTCTATAAAGATAAGTTTACCATGCAAAGTGTGCAAAGGCCTTGTTTGCTTCTGCCATTTTGTGTGTATCTTCTTTTTTCTTCACAGCTGGTCCTTCACCTTTTGATGATTCAATAAGTAAATTTGCCAATAATTCTGCAAAAGTTTTACCTTTTGAAGCTCTTGTAAAGTTAATTAACCATCTGAATGCAAGTGCTGTTTGTCTTTCTTGAGAAACTGGAATTGGAACTTGGTAGTTTGCCCCTCCCACTCTTCTTGATTTAACTTCCATTTCTGGACCAACATTTTGCAATGCTTCTTCAAAAACTTCAATTGGATCTCTTTTTTCTTTTTCTTTAATGATATCTAAAGCATCATAAACTATTTTTGTTGCTGTTGATTTTTTACCATCAAGCATTACATAATTTATAAACTTTGATAATTTCTTAGAATTGTACCTTAAGTCTTCTACAATTCTGTCTACTTTTTTGTGAGGTCTTCTCATATTTATAATTATTATTCTTTTGGTTTTTTAGCTCCGTATCTTGATCTTGCTTGTTTTCTTCCTTCAACAGCTGTTGCATCAAGTTTACCTCTAACAACAGTGTATCTAACACCAATATCCTTTACCCTTCCTCCACGTACAAGTACAACTGAGTGCTCTTGTAGTTGATGTTTTTCACCTGGAATATAAGCTGTAACTTCAATTCCATTTGTTAATTTAACTCTGGCGATTTTTCTAACCGCTGAGTTAGGTTTTTTAGGGTTTTTTGTTGTAACTTTTGTACAAACACCTCTTTTGAAAGGAGAAAAGTATTCAGTAGGTTTGTTTTTTAGAGTATCAAAACCTTTTGATAAAACCACAGATTTTGGTTTTTTTACTTGTTTCTTTCTTTTTTTTCTTACTAATTGATTTATAGTTGCCATAAAATATTTTATTTACTATATTTAATTCTTAATACAGTGCCCTATATTTTAAAACAAAAACAATAAAAAAGCAAGTTTTTTAACTTGCTTTTTTAAACATTTTTTCTACATTTTTAATCATCAATAAAAGTTCTATAAGGATCAAGTGTGTCTTCATCTTCTTTTTTACCAGCCCCCTCTTTTTGTTTTTTTGAATCTAGAATATCACCATAATCTCTAACTTCCCCTTTTAGATCTTTTTCTTCTTTTATTTCTTGTTTTTCTTCAAAAATAGACTTAACATCTGTCTTTTTCTTTTTTTCACTATTATAATACAACACTTCTTGTTTGATTTTTTGGAAAATATTTTTATCCAAATCTTTTGTCAACGCAAGAGTTGTTTGATCATCAAGTAAAAGTTCTTTTTTCAAGTACTCTGCAAAACGAGACATTGGCAACAAATTCAACATAACATAAGAAATCAACTTATTCATGTTTCCAACCTTATCCATTCTTAACTTGTATTTTCTCCCCAAAAAAGTTGCATCCTCAATAACCCACTTTTCAAGTAACAAAGATTTCATCACTTCACTTGAATTATCATAAGCATTTTTAACTTGTTCTTCTGTAAATATTAACATATTGTTTATTTTTAATTAAAATCCTTCACAACTTCCCCTTTCTTCATTTTGATACTTTTTCTCAGCATAAACACCAAAAAGACTCCTATCTCCTGAACACGCAACAAATGATTTTTCTCTACACCTTACACTTCTGTATGAATAACACTTTTGCTCTTCATCATCGCAGGTATATAAAGTGTCAATTCTTTGTCCATCTTCATACCCTTTTCCATCTTTTGTGGTACAAGAAAATTCTTCTTCAACACCATCACAATCATCTTCTGTACTAATAACAATTCGTCTTGTATTTTCATCATCAACCAATGAACTTGCATTCAAATACACTTCACTGTCTGCATAAGATAAATTACATGTTTGGTCTACAAACATTGATCCGATAACACATTTACCATTTTTGTGAACATAAACAGTATTCCCTTTTTTTGTCAAAAATAGTTCTTCTTCTTGTCCAAAGTCACGCTGTTGATTATCAGCTGAAACACATTTACCAACAGTACTTGATGTTAAGTCGTATTCAGAACTATTTATATTTTCAATATCAGGAATAGGATCGTAACTAATTCTCAAAGAATGGTCTCCGTCACTTGTAATTTCGCTAAACAACAAACTAGGAGAACATATTGTTTCTCTGTCGCTACAACTTCTAGAACTTGAAGTATGTCCAAACTTTACACAATATTGGCGGTATCCATTAGCACCACCTTTTTTAACAGGAGTTGAAGAACCTGTATATGAATATTTACCATTTACTTTTTCATCAAGATCTCTTTCTAGATTAATTTTGTCCCTTGCAACTTTACCAACACTATTAATGAAGGCAACGATAGGATCTTTTGAGGCTTCTTCCATTATTTGATTTCTTTCTGCAATGTTCGCATCTTTAACTCTTTGAGAAATTTCTATAAATTGTGTCTTGTATTCACCAACCAATCTTAATTTTTCTTCATATTTTCCTTTTTTAACTTCAGCTTCATTTAACCAGCTTTGAACAACCGAACCACTATCTATTGTTCTTTGCCTAAATTCTTGATATCGCCTACTGCCCATACTACGCAAATTACCCAGGGGAATTGATGAACATTGTGCTTTTGCATCCCTAAATACTCCAATTGCATCATCAAGCGTTTGTATCATGCTCTCAAGCGTTTTTATCATAATTTCTGGTGCTCTTGGGTTAAATGACATATCGGCATAGTCATCCACCAGTCCACCATACTCTTCATTATCAATCTCATCACCCGTTTGTTGATAATCCTCAAGACCAGTTCGGCCTGTTTCTGAACTTGTTTGTGACATACCTCGAATTCCATCTTTTTGAAGAAGTTTTTGGAAAAGTTGATTTAAAATGGCTCCAATAATTTCATCAAATTCATCGGCTGTAATAAGCTCATTTGTTTCTGTGTTTGTAGCAGAAGCAAGCCTTTCAGCCATAATTCTTCCGGGAGTTGTAATTGGACAAATATCCCTTCTTTCCAAAGATCCATCATACTCACCTCCGTCATAACATCTTCTCTCTCCAAAAAATCCATTGTTTACACTCTGCTCCCTTTCTTTGTCTTCATTTCTTTTTTCAATTGCTTTTTGAATACTTGCTGAGGTTTTAAAGTACACTTCGTACACATTATCAGAACCATTTGTTGTAATACTGAAAAAATTATCTATATTTGAATAATAATCTATTCCATCTTGAATAGCTCCTTCAATATTGTCTGCCACATCTGATATTTTACATTTTGGAGTATAATCAAATTCTTGAAATTGAGCTTGTGAAAATTGTAAATGCAAAGCAACTTTAATAGGAAATTCAAATTCTGAACATAAAAATTTCAAATTTTCATTTTGATAAATAACTTCCCCTAAAATATCATCAACTGTTCTTCTAAAAGCTTTTTCTAAGTTTCTACCATAGTAGGGGTTCCCATCAAAACCACCATTGATCCAGTTTACAGTCGTTGAAACCAAAGATCTGATAACTGTTCTTTTTAAAGCATTAGCTACACCATCTAAAATACAGTCTTTAATTGCATTCATTCCTGTAGAAGATTCTGTTGGCTTGTCTGATGATGGAACAGAAATGGTATTAGCTGCCATACTACTTGCAATCATTCCAAAAGCAGAACCTAAACAGCTAGCCGCAGCCCCTAAAACATCAGAGCCTGCATTTCCCCTACCATCAACTCTTGAACCATCGTTTCTATAAGTTTCTGGTTTTTGTGTTTGAGTATTTGTTTGCGCACTTAACATACTTACTTGTTGATCTACCAAAAAAACAGGAAACATTAGAAATATAAATGTTACTGTAAAAATAAATAGTTTAAATATTTTTTTTGAGAAGCTAAGTTTCATATTATTTTGCATTATTTTATTTAATCATTTAAGTATTTATATACTTCTTTACCTCTTTTAATAATTATATCATTTATTTTATCAAAAGATTCAAAAAATGCTAGTGCTTTAAGTGGATCTTCTTTATAATTTAAAACCTGTTCTATGTATTCAATAATGAAAAAATAAGAATTTAAATAATCTAGATAAACTTTAATAAAAATTTTATCGTTAGGAACTTCCAACTTCAACAACTCTTTTTGGGTTACAATATAAAAGTGTAAATTTTTCTCTAAACTTTCTTTACCTTCATCCTTTTTTTCCACTATAAACTTGTAAGCAGCAACCCATTCTGCTTCTAAATTACTCACCTTACTTCTTTTAAGTAAAACTTTATTGAATTTTTGCTTAAAATCATATAAATTTTCAGACTCTGAAATTTTTAAATCTTTTTCTGTTAAAATTTTGCTTATTTTAAAAATATCACTTTCTTCATAAAGCTCTTCAGCTGCAAAATTCAAAGCCCCTATATTTTTATTCAGTCCTTCCTTCTTAATATCAACTGTTTTCATAAACAGCTCTCTTGCAACTTTTTCTGTCACATTTAATTCTTTGTTTAAAATTTGCTTTTCAGTATCCTCATTAATTTTTTTAACATCATTTTGTGATTTTTTACTATTAAATGTGTCTGTCGGATCTGTTCCTTTTTTAACTTCTTTTCCATCTAAAACTCCGTCATTATCCGTATCAGGATTATTTACATCTGTTTTATAAAGTCTTTCTTGCCAGTCTAAAAGCCCATCGTCATCTGTATCTTTTTCTGAAACATTATATTTAATTGATTTTTCAAGTTTTTCTTTAGCAACTTTTTTTTCTATTTCACCTTTTTTAAAATAAGATTCTATCAAAATAAATAAAACAACAAAAAACAATGGCACTATCACAAAAGCTACCACTTTTCTTGAAGGCAAAAATTTTTTAAAATTATTATTCATATATTAGACATTGTAACACTTTTTTTGTCTCTTCACAAAGTTTTTTTAAAAAAACAAACCCGAAAATAGCTTCGCTATTTTCGGGCCAAACTTAATCTTACACTTTCAAATCAAAATAAGAAGCTGGCTCATTTGGGCTGATTTTTAGTTCTCTTGTATCAATCATTCTATCAACAGAAGCATAAGTGTCTGCCATTTCAAGCCCTGCTTGAGTATACTTTTTAATTTTTTCTATTATTTTTTCATAATCACCCTCTCCATTTTTATAAAAATCCAAAAGTTCGCTTTGATAAACATAAACATTTTTATAAGTATTGTAAAAACTTAAATAATATTGATTAAAAAATTTTGACTCCAACTGACTTTCTTTTTCTTTTAAAAGTTCAGAAATTTTTTTATAATACATAGCTTTTGCTTTCATTTTTGATATTTCACTTTCGGTAACTTCCCTATAAGCCGGTAATTGTTCTGCGAACTTTAAATTATTATTTTCTTTTAAAATTTCTTGTGATTTTTCATAAGAATAAGGAAGTAAATTATTAAACAACAAAAACATGTTTTCACTTTCTTCAGTGGCATTTACAGAATGTGTATTTTCTAAAAAAACTTTTCCCAAAATATTCATGTCTTTTTTAATTAAAATATTTTCTTGATCGTAGCCTGCTAAAAGATCTTTTTCTTCTTGGGTTAAATTTGATTTAAATTTAATTTTTTTAATTTTAAACTGTTGATTTTCTTGTTCCTTTTGAGTTTTTCTTCTTTTTGCAATTTGTTTTTCTATATTTTCAACACTTTCTTTAACAACCACAATCTCTTCATTTTTTATATTTTTAAAAGAAAGGGGATTAGTTCCATCCCTAACTTCATCTCCATCATTTATACCGTCACCATCAGAATCTGGGTTGTCAATATCTGTTTTATATATAATTTCTTGCCAATCCAAAAGCCCGTCATTGTCTGTATCATCACTTTCTTTTTTTTCAAGTTTTTTAGTATTCCGATAATCTGTTTTTATTTTTTCAAGTTTTTGATACTGCTTGACTTTCGTAAAGTTTTTATAAATTAAAAAAATTAAAGTTAAAAAAATTAAAATATAAAGTATCGTTGTAAAATTTTTTTTAAAAAAGTTAAAAATTTTTTTCATATTCATATTCTATCACATAATTAAAAAATATGTTACAATATTTTTATGATATTAAACCTAAAAAATAATATTTTCTTAAAATCAATCGTTTTTATTTTACTTTTGATCTTCTTTTTTACTTTAAATTTAAAAGAAACTAAAACTTCAGCATCTCTTTTGCTTTTCGGTGGTTCAGTGACAAGTTTTCAGTATTGTCCTGTCACTTACGGATCTGTAAATTATTTTTTATCACCCCCTATTCCAATGCCTATTATGCAAACACCTGAATCAAGAGGTCGTGCTTTTGCTAACTTTGGTGGTTTTTCACACCCAGGTCAATGGGGAAAAGGAACTTTGGCACCAGCACTTGTTCCCTGCATGATAACCTGCGGTCCATATATTTGTATTATTGGTTATGGGTATGTTCCTATTTTACAAGGTACATCACCGTAATTTAAAAAGCAAAATCAGGCTTCGCCTGATTTTGCTTTTTAAATTCACTTTTTAGTCATAATATCTTTTTAAAATCTCCAAAAAAATTTCCAAATTCAAGTCTTCGGCTCGGGTTTTTTGATCAATTTTCATCTGATCAAAAATTTTTACAAGTTTTTCTTTGTTATATTTCAAAGATAAATTTTTCAACATTTGTTTTCTTTTGTTTGAAAAAGCACTTTTGATAAATTCGAAAAACTCTTGCTCTGTAATGTTGTTCTTTTTAAAATTTTCTTTTGAAATGTCTGAGATTTGCAAAACAGCCGAATCAATTTTAGGAACAGGTTTAAAAAGTTTTTTTGAAACAGTTATAATATATTTTGCTTTTCCAAAAACTTTTATAGACAAAGAAAAAATATTTTCTTTTTTATTTTTCTCACTGTCTGTTACCCGCTCTACAACTTCTTTCTGCAAAAGCAAAACCATCAAAGACGGAACAATTTTATTTTCCAAAGTTTTTGAAATAAAAAGTCCTGTTATATAATATGGCAAATTTGCAATAATTTTAAATTTTTGATTTTTAAGACCCAAATTTCCAAAATCCAAATTCAAAACATCATCTTTGATTAAAAAAAACTTTTTTTCTTTGATTTCCTTTTGAAACTTTTCTTCTAAAAAATCATAAAGCCTTTTGTCTTTTTCAACAGCAAAAAGAACAATATCATTTTCTAAAAGTCTTTGTGTTAGATGTCCTTTTCCAGGACCAACTTCCAAAACAATATCTCCTTTTTTCAACTCTCCAGCCTTTATAATTTTATCAATTATTTTTTTGTCTTTTAAAAAGTTTTGTCCCAAAGACTTTTTGGCTTTAAGATGAAATTTATTATTCATTTTTATATTATAGCACAGTGATAATAAAAGCCCGAAATTTTTTGCCCCTGTTTTGCTTGTGACAGGCCTTGCCTGTCACAAGTCACAAGCAAAACAAGGGCAAAAAATTTCGGGCTTTTCCAAACTTACTCCTTTTTTCTTTCAGAATATGTTGCTGTTTCTGTATTTACAAAAACTGTATCCCCTTCTTCCACAAAAAGTGGAGCTTGTATTTCTAATCCATTTTCCAAAACAATTTTTTTAGTTGCACCTGTTGCAGTATTTCCTTTTACAGCTCCTGGAGCTTCTTTAACTTTCAAAGCAACTTTTGGCGGAATTGACAAATCAATTAATTTTTCATTAAAATAAAGCCCTGTTACAATATCATTTTGTTTTAAAAACTGAATTTGATCTTGGACATCTTCAAGTTCCAAAAAAAATCTATCTTTAGGGTTATCAGCAACACAAAACCAAACTTCATTTTTCTTAATATACAAATACTTAATATCTTGTCTTTCCAAAACCGCTTCATTTACCTTATCTGAAGCATGAAAAGTTTTTTCAAGTGTTTTTCCAGAAGCAATTGATTTGATTTTTGTTTGATTATGAGGTTTGTTTCTATTTTTTTTAGAAATATTTGATGTTAAAACTCTATATGGTTCATCGTTTAAAACAATCACTTTCCCCCTTTTAATTTCATTGTAATTTAACATAATAGTATATTATATATTTTTTTATAAAAAAATAAAGCACATTCCAAAAAATAAAATGGGTTTTTTATTTTTAATATGTTATAATTTTTTTATGAATAAAAATAATAACGAAGAATATATCAAAGCCGAAAACTTAGGCAGCAACAAGCAATCTCGAAACAAAAAAACAGAATATGCAAAAAATTATGCTGAAGAAAAATTTTCTGAATTAAAAAAAGAAGCTTTCTTAAAAGGTTTTGTATACTTACTGCCTTACATAGCATCATTTTTTATATTTTTTGGTTTGATTTTCTTGGTAATTTTTATTTTATTTAAACCACCTTTTAACTATATTTTTAGTTTTCTTTTGTTGTTTTTCATTTTTAAATTTTTATGGAAATTGTATAAATTCTTTAAATAAAAACACTTGCTTTTTTAAAAAAAATTTGTTAAAATTTTTGTCATATTCCACAGTAGCTCAGTGGTAGAGCAATCGACTGTTAATCGATTGGCCGTAGGTTCGAACCCTACCTGTGGAGCAGAAAAAAAAAGACAGCCTCAAGCAAAAGCTTGAGGCTGTTTTTATTTTTAATTTTTTAATATTCATAATCAATCGCGTAACTTTTTAAAAGCGGCCGAATTGCCACAACTGAAAAAGGTTTATAAACTTTTTTGAAGACATTTTCATCCAAACCAAATTCTTGAATTATCTCATCAACAATTCTATCGGCAATATTTTTAATAGCCTTTACGGTCAATTTTTCACCCCCCTTATTTTTTTCACAAACCCGATCAAATAGCTGATATTGGAAATAGTTTTTTAACATTGGGATCATGATTGAAGTCAACATTGGATTAATTTCCTTTAAAATCTCACTACTCCACTTATCCAAATAACTTTCAGATAAAAGTGTCTTTGCCCAAACCCTTGCTAAAAAAGTTTCATTGTTGCTTTTAATGTGAATTTTCAAATTAAAAATAAAATTTGAAGACTTTGGTTGTAAAAGGTTTAACCCATCACCCATGGGTCTTAAGCTTGTAACTTCCACCACCAAATCGTGGTCATAAACGACAATTTCAGTTTTAAAAACGTTCATTTTTTTCTCCTATTTTGGTTATTAAACTTCCTATATTCTACCAATCTAAAAATATATGTCAAGTTTTTTAAAATATTTAAAATGTTATAATATTTTCATGATTATTATTAAAAACAAAAAAGCAACATTTAACTACGAAATTTTGGATAAATTTGAAGCCGGAATTGTTTTATACGGCTTTGAAGTAAAATCTCTTAAAACCAAAGGAGGTTCTTTTGGAGGTTCTTTTGTAACTTTAAGAGAATCTGACAACAAAGGAAAAAAGTTAAACAAAAAAGGCACAACTGAAGTTTTTTTAAAAAACTTTTTTATTCCACCCTATCAAGAAAAAAACACTCCCGACTCCTACGACCCCTATCGAGAAAGAAAACTTTTGCTAAACCGAAACGAAATTGAAAAACTTCAAAAAAAAGTAAAAGCAGACAGACTAACTTTAATTCCTTTAAACTTTTTTGTTTTAAACCACAATATTAAACTTTCCTTTGCTCTAGCCAAAGGGAAAAAGAAACATGATAAAAGAGAAAGTCTAAAAAAACGAGACGACCTAAGAAATGCCCAAAGAGAAATAAAAAACAAAAGATTTTAAAATAAAATTAAAAAGCAAAACCACAAGGCTTTGCTTTTTTGTTTTTTAAACTGCAACTTTTTGATTCTGAAAAAATTTTTGCAATTCACAATTTTCTTCAGAATTTATAATATCAGAAAAATAATTCTTAAGAACGGAGATAAATTTTTGTTTATCTTCGATTCTTAAGTCAAACCTAACTTTTCCACAAGTCTTTGGGACAAACATATCTCCTTCAGCAAAAATGTTTTTGACATACTCCAAAGATTCATCGTGTCTTAAATCTGACAATTCAAAACATAACAAAAATTGATAACTTTTTTTATCACAAGAAAGTGTATACACACAAACTTCGTGCGAAAAGTCATAATACCCTTTTGTTGATTTTTTTGGAGGTAAATCAACAACCAAAACCCTCTGCCCTAAATTCATTTTATTACTCCAGATGAATGAAACCTTTTTAATTGTAATATATAAAAAATAAATTTCAAGTTATAAAAAACTAACTTTTTAAAGTTAATTTTCTGAATTGTAAGATTCTTCTAAAGCATCTTTTAAAGCGTAATAGCCTCTATCATAGCTTTGCCTTAATTGTAAATATTTTTCTTCTCCCATTTTTTTAATTCTTTGTGCCAAAACTTTCTCTGTGTTGTGTTGAATCAAGTTATATTGGTTTAAAATATTTTGATCATCTGTCTCTTTCTTATAATATTTTATTTGAAGTAAAATTTCCTCAAGAGACTGGGTCATGAATCTATAGTTTTGAATATCCCTTTTTGTACCATTTTTTTCATTGTGCATATATGCTTCTGAAAGCATTAAGGCTGTATTTGTACTTCCAGAAACTACAACTCTAGCTAAATTATTTAAGCCTCCCATATACCCACTTTTGCTTTTAAAATAGTCAACTTTATAACTTTCATCTCTCCAAAGTTTATTTCTGATATTATTTACTTTTGATTCAACTGTTTCTGTATTTCCAATACACAAATCAATCCCCACACCCGCATAAGAATTAGCTATTACTCCATTTTTATCTTTATTATCATCTGAATACTCCAAAATCATATCAATTCCATTTTCCATATCATCATAATCACAAGTTTTGTAAGCATTTGTGTGTTCACCAAACAAAGCATACTTGTTAACCAAACAAGGCAATACGTCTTCAAAGGACTGGGCTAAAAGTTGTTTTTTAAAAAATTCTTTTGCTAAATTAACTTGGTTATGTTCTATAAAACTTTCTATTTTCGCCCTATCTATTTGGTCAAATTTTTTTCTCCTTTTTCTTGCTATTTCTAAATGGTCATTAACTAATTTTGGATCATACAATCCTCCATTTTGAGAAGAAAACTCTAAAGGATTTATTTCATTTTTTACTTTTTGAATTTCTTTTTGTTTAAAAAATTTATTTAAAGCAAAAATATCTTCTGGTTTTTTACCATACAAAACCTCAGTTTTAGAGGCAAAATCACTAAATTTTTTTTCATCATTTTCCTGAAGCTCATAAACTGTATTTAAAATTTCCTCTTCTGTTTTTCCCTCTTTTTGTTCAACAGATCTTGGTTTTATAAATTTTTCCATCATATTTAAATTATAACAAAAATTTAAGAACAAAAAAGCCCATTTTCGCCCTTTTTTAAATTAAACATTGAGCGAAAATGGGCTTTTTTGTTTTATATAATTATTTTAACTTTTTCAAAAAAGCTTTGTTGTTTGGCTTTCTTTTTAGAAACTCTTTTATGCTTTCTGTCTCTTCCCTCTCTGAACCTTGTTCTAAAATTTCTTTTAAATATCTTTTTCCAACTTTTTTTGAAAAAATACCTTCTTTTTTAAATTCAGAATAAATGTCATCTGAAAAAACTTCAGCCCATAAATAAGAATAGTACCCCGCATCATATCCACCAACAATATGCCCAAATGATGCTGGAAAAAGTGATTCTTTGGTTGGCTTCACAGAAGAAATTTCTTTTTTCAATTTTAAAAAAAGTTTTTCTGGATTTTTATGTCCTTTTGTATGTAAAATCATATCTATAATTCCGTAACATAATTGATTTGCATAAAAAGATGCTTTTTGAAATTTGTCTGCATTTAAAATATTTTGAATCATTTTTTGTGGCATTCTTTTTCCAGTTTGGTAATGCTTTGTGATTTTTCTTAAAACTTTTTCTTCTTTTAACCAGTTTTCCAAAAGCTGTGATGGAGTTTCGACAAAATCCCATTTTACATTTGTTCCAACAAAAGATGGATATTTAGCTTTTGTTAAAGAATTATGAAGTGCGTGTCCAAACTCGTGAAAAATAGTTTCAACTTCTCCAAGCGATAATAAAGACGGAAGTTTTTTAGTTGGTTTTCTAAAATTACAAATCAAAACTGTAATTGGTAGTTTAAAAGTTTTAGCATCATAACTTAACCCAGCGTCTTTCCAGTTTGTCATACAAGCGTGTCCATATTTCCCTTCTCGTGGAAATAAGTCTAAAACTAAATAAGCAATATCTTTTTTATTTCTTTGTAGAGCAAACATTTTTGCATCTTTATGCCAAAGTTTTGTTTTTTTCTCTACAACTTTAAAATCAAAAAGCTTTCCAAAAAGATCAAACATATTTTTCAAAACATCATCTAAGACAAAATACTGTCTTATTTCTTCTGCGTCAATGTTGTATTTTTCTTTTTGTAATTGATCTGCATAAAATGAAGCATCATAAAAGTAAAGTTTGTCTTTTTTATTTCCTGTTTTTGAAATTTTATAATCCAAAAGTTCTTTTTCATCTTTTAAAGCACCTTTTTTAACTTTTTTGTAAATATCATCCAAAAATTTATTTACAATTTCAGGTTTTTTTGCCATTTTATTTGCCAATGCATGTTCAGCGTGATTTTTATGACCTAAAATTTTAGCTTTTTGTTTTTTCAAATCTAAAATTTGATTTAAAATTTTTAGATTTTGCCTTCCACCTTTTTTAGCATTTTTTTCCAAAAGTTTTTTTCTCAATTCTTCATTTTCAGATTTAAAAACAAAAGTTCCAAAATCAGCATACGAAAGTGTTACAATATAATTTCCTTTTTTATCTTTTTTCAGAGTATTTAAATAGTTTTCAGAAAGACCAGCTGTTTGGTCTTTTGGCAAAATAACATAATCTTGATAATCGTTTACATTTTTCATAAACTTTGAAGAAAGTTTTGTGATTTTTTGAGTAAGTTTTTTTACTTCTTTTTGCTTTTGGGGATCCAAATCAAAACCTGCATCTTTAAAAGTTTTAATAGATTCATTTAAAAGTTTTTGATCAATTTTGTTTAATTTTTCTTTTTTAGATTTATATTCTAAAAGTGCTTCATAAAGTTTTTTATCTAAAAACAAAGCAGTTGAAATATCAGAAATTTTCATTTCAGCTTCAAAAGCTGCATTTCTAATTTCAGCATTGCCACTTAAGTTAAAAAGTAAATTTACTTGATAAATTTTTTCTGAAAAATTCTGCCCTGCATAATCTAAAGCTAGAACTGTATTTTGAAAAGTTCTATCTTCTTTTTTAATACTTTTGATTTTTTTAAGTTCTTCTTCTAAACTTTGTTTATAGAGCTGTGGAATTTCTAAAATATCTTTTTTCTTCCATTTTAAAAATTCTAAATCTTTTTTTGATAATTTTTCTATTTTAATATTTTTCATAAAGACATTTTAACATTTTGAAAACAAAAAACAAAAAGATGCAAATTTGACGAAGTCAAATTTGCATCTTTTTTACAAACAAAACATTTCTAAATTAAACTAACAAATCAAGTCACCAATTTTTCAAGTTTTTTATTTTTCTTTGTCTTCTTTGTACATAGCAACTGACTTCTCAAATGCATCTTTTGCCTCTTGTGCATTCTTGAAATCTCCCACTGAAACTTCTTTGTTTTGGATTTTCTTGTAAGTTCCAAAAAAGTGTTTCATTTCTTTTAAAAAGTGTGTATTTAAATCTCCTAAATCTTGAACTTCGTCAAAACGAGGGTCATCAACTGGAACTGCAATAACTTTATCGTCAGCTTCTCCATCGTCAACCATTTCCATTACAGCCACTGGACGACATCTTACCAAAATCCCAGGTGCAAGTGCGTGTGTTGTTAAAACCACAACATCAAGAGCATCTCCATCATCGTAAAGTGTTTGTGGTACAAAACCATAGTCAAATGGATAATCTTGAGCTGTGTGCATTACCCTGTCCAAAGCAATAAGCCCAGTTTCTTTATCAATCTCGTATTTGTTTTTTGAAAATTTAGGAATTTCAATAATAACATTCATTTCATCTGCACTTCCTGCAGGTATGTCGTGTAATAAATTCATAACACAATTATTATACAAAATTTTTAAAAAAATTCAAAATAAAAAACCACTCACAGAAGTGGTGGACAAAAAGCTTGGAGGTGCAAGTAAGGGTCGTGTTGTCTGAAAACATAGATGTTTTAGAGAGGTGCACCCCCAAGCTTTTTTAATTATAACACTTTTAAATAAAAAAGCAAGTGAAAATTATACAAAAAAAAGCCAAATAAAGCGCAGTGTTATTTGGCTTTTTGTTTTTAAAATTTTTTATTTTCTACTTTCACAATGAAGCGCTAAAAATTAGATGAGGTTCACCAATTTCTCAAGTTTTGTAAAAACTTTAAAAATTGAGTAGAGTGCGAGGCGTCGAGTAAAAAAATTTGGATACGTATGTGTTATTACGTTGAGAAATTTTTTTATGAAGACAACAAAGCAATCTGCCAATTTTTCAAGTTTTGTAAAAACTTTAAAAACCAGATGAATAACGAGGCGACGAATAAAATTATTGAGACGTACTTGAAGTACGTTGAGAAATAATTTTATGAAGCCAACGAAGTTAGTCGCTCATTTTTAAAATTTTGTAAAAACTTTAAAAACCAGATGGATAACGCGGAAGCGAACAAAAAAAACCCGAGCCGTACGAACAGTACGGTGAGGGATTTTTTTTGCGAAGCTGACAAAGTTAGCCGCTGGTTTTTAAAGTTTTTTAGTGTTTCATACAGCAGTTCTTATACTTCTTTCCACTTCCGCATGGACACTTATCATTTCTCCCAATTTTCTCCTCATTCTTTTTTACAATTGGTTTTTTCTTTTTATTTCCTTCTTCTGCCCTTTCTGAATTTTTAACTGCTTCTTTGGCTTTTCTTTCAATCTCTGTTTGTCTTTCCAAATTTGCCAAAATCTGATCTGGGTCTACAGCGTTTATATTTTTCAAAACATTTCCTTTAATATCTTCAAAAATATTTTCAAAATATTTTTTAGCTTCTTTTTTATATTCCACTACCGGATCTTTTTGCCCGTAAGATTGCAAAGAAACAGCTGACTTTAAATGTTCCATCACGTTTAAGTGCTCCACCCAAATTGTATCAATTGAAGTTAAATAAACTTTTTTAATAAAGTTCAAAAAGTCATCTCGATTCAATTTTTCAATTTTCTGATTTGTTTGATCCAAAAATTCTTGGTTATCTTTAAATTCACTTTTAAAAAATTCAAAAATATCTTCGTTTTCAGCAAGTAAAATATCTCGTCTTTTTTTGTAAATAGCTTTTCTTTGAACATCCAAAACATCGTCGTATTCCAAAACATGTTTTCGGGCGTCAAAATGAAATCCTTCAATTTTCTCCTGAGCTTTTTCAACATTTGAAGACATGATTTTTGACTCAATCGGTTTGTCTTCCCCACCTTCAAGTTCAACTTTTTTCAGAAGAATTTTTTTCATAAATTCTTGATTTCCAAAAACTCGCATTAAGTGGTCATCAAGTGAAATATAAAATTGAGTTTCTCCCACATCCCCTTGACGTCCAGAACGTCCTCGAAGCTGGTTGTCAATTCTTCTTGATTCGTGTCTTTCTGTACCTAAAATATAAAGTCCTCCATTTTTCAGAACTTCTTGCTTTTCCTCTTCAGACGCAAGAGCTCCACCAAGCTTAATATCAACCCCACGCCCTGCCATATTTGTAGCAATCGTTACGGCTGATTTTTTACCTGCGTTTGCAATAATTTCTCCTTCACTTTCGTGGTTTTTAGCATTCAAAATAGTGTGTTTGATTCCTTTTTTAACCAAAAATTCTGAAAGAAGTTCTGATTTTTCAACAGAAGCCGTTCCGACCAAAACAGGTTGCCCTTTTTCATAAAGCTCTTGAATTTTGTTTGCAATAGCTTCAAACTTTCCATTTTCGGTTGCAAAAATCAAATCTTTTTTATCAACTCGGGTTACAGGTTTGTTTGTTGGCACAACCACAACATCTAAATGATACACTTTGAAAAACTCTTCTTTTGATGTTTCAGCAGTTCCGGTCATTCCTGAAAGTTTTTTATACATCTTAAAGAAGTTCTGGTATGTTACAGATGCAAAAGTTCTTGATTCTTCTTTAATCTCAAGCCCTTCTTTAGCTTCAATAGCTTGATGCAAACCATCTGACCATCGTCTTCCGTCTTGCATTCTTCCTGTAAATTCATCAACGATAACCGCTTCACCGTTTTTGATAACATATTCTTTTTCTTTTTTATACAAAGCTTTAGCTTTCAAAGCAGTTTCTAAGTGATCAACCAAAACCATTGCTTTTTCAGAATACAAGTTGTCAATTCCAAGTGCTTTTTCAGCTTTATCAATTCCGCTGTCTTTAATAATAATTGATTTTGTTTTTTCGTCTTTTTCAAAATCTTCCCCTTCATTTAACTGTTTTGCAATTTCAGCAAAAGTAATATAAATTTGTCGGTTTTCACTTGCTCCGGCTGAAATAATCAACGGCACACGAGCTTCATCGATTAAAATTGAGTCAATCTCATCGACAATTGCAAAGTTTAAATCTCTTTGCCTTAAATCTTCTTTGTCTGCTGTGATGTTGTCTCTCAAATAGTCAAAACCAAACTCTGAGTTTGTTCCGTAAGTAATGTCTGCTTTGTAAGCCTCTTTCCTATCACAAGGTTTTAGAAATTCATAAACCACTTTGAAAGATCCAAGTTCATCACGAGCTTCGTCAAACTGTTCCCTGTAAGTTGGGTCGTATAAATAAGATTGGTTGTCTGAGTTTATCACCCCGACAGAAAGCCCAAGTTTTGCAAAAATTTGTCCTACCCAAACCGCATCTCTTCTTGAAAGATAGTCGTTTACAGTTACAATGTGAGCTCCTTTTTCCTCCAAAGCGTTTAAATAAGTAGGAAGTGTAGCAACCAAAGTTTTACCTTCACCTGTTTTCATCTCAGCAATTCTTCCTTGATGTAACAAAATACCACCAATCAACTGCACGTCGTATGGAGTAAGTCCAGTTGCTCTTGTTGAAACTTCTTTTACCACAGCAAAAGCTTCAGGTAAAATGTCGTCCAAAGTTTTACCATCTTTTAAAGCTTTTTTGAATTCTTGAGTTTTTTGTTCAAGTTCTTGATCAGACAAATTTTTCATTTCATCTGCATAAGAATTTATCTTTTTTACAATAGGATAAGTTTTTTTCAAAATTGATTTATTTTCATCAAATAAATTTCTAATATAATTTAACATAATGTAAGTATTATACCATATTTTAAAGGTCCAATAAAGAAAACCTGCTTGCAAGCAGGTTTTGGTTTGTTTTTAAATTTTACGTTTTTGTGGCTTTTTATATCTCTTAGATAATGCATCAACCAACTTACCCTTTTCATCATAAATACAGAAATCTATATGGTCAGACAAAGAAAAGACAATGAAAAAATAAACATACTCCCCAAGTTGAACTTGATATTTAACTCGAGAATATTTATTATTTTCCACTATTTTTCCGAAATCCTCTTCCTTGATTCTATAAATCAAAATATTATGATAACAATTAGTATCTGGAAAAAATTCAATTTCTCCAGAGCCAATTTTGTGCATAACCCCATTTGTGATTATACCGCCACTATGCTCCCAGAAATCCCAATCTCCGTAAGCAGCATATTTTTCTTTGTGAAGAGAAGGGTCGTGTGGATCCACCTTAAAAAGAGCGTATTTTTCATCAACATATACATACTCTCTTGATTTACCTTGTAAGTACCCACCGTTTTTAATTTTGAAATTTGTTAATAACATTTTTTCCTCCCCTGGAAATAATTTAACATAAATTTAATAGTTTTTAGAAAAAAAGTAAAGAAAATTTGTTTGTTTTATGCTAAAATGTATTTATGAATTTTAGAAATTTTTTTTATAGCCCCGAGGCTTCAAAAGAAAAACTTGAAGTAAAGACAACCAACCAAGAACTAGTGTGTGTTTATACTTTTAAAAAAACCTGCTTTTAAAAAGCAGGTTTTGTTCTGTGTCTAAATATTTTTTCAGTCACAAGACTTGTTTTACGCCTTAGTGGTTTTTGGTATTTTTGACATACAAAATCAATTACTTTACCCTTTTTATCATAAATATCAAAATTTATGTATTCGGGCAGAGAAAAGACAATGAAAAAATAAATATATTCTCCAAGTTGCATTTGATATTTAACTTGAGAAAATTTATTGTTTTGCGTTATTTTTCCAAATCTTTTTGCTTTGACTCTGTAAATCAAATTATTATGGTAGGTGTTAACATCTTGAAAAAATTCAATTTCTCCAGAGCCAAGTTTACACATAACCCCATTTGGTGCAAGTCTGTCTTTTTGCAACCAAAAATTCCAGTCACCATAAGCTTCATATTTTCTGTTTGAGAAAAAAGATGAGCTTAGGTTTACTCTAAAAATAGAGTAACTTTTATCAACAAAAACATTCTCACGAATGTTTTCGTCTAAAAGCCCTCCATCTACCATCTCAAAATTTGTTAATAACATTTTTTTCTCCTATGTTAGTGAATTAAAAAACTATGCAGTATTATACCCTTTTTTAACAAAAAGTAAAGAAAATTATTGACTTATATTTTAAAAATTATATAATGAAATAAGAACTTATCTTGATATTGGAGGCAAAAATGTTGAAAAGAAAAAACAAACCTTTATTTGAGGGCACTGAAATAAACTTTGGTTTTGTTCCAATCCACAGTTTAAAAAATAAAGTACCTAAGGAGTTTTTTTACATAAATAACCCCTGGGTTGTTTTTGTAAAAAAACTTATAAAAAACAAAAATGTTATAAAGGGAGACCTTTTTATAGAAAAAAACTTTTTCAGAAAAAAAAGGCAAATTCGCTTTATTAAAAAGGTGCATGAAACTCGCACCTTAAGCTCTGAAGAGAAGATGGCCGTTATGTCTTGGTTAATGTCCAAGACATTAAAAGAGATTCCTGAAAAAGTTTAACTAAATTTCCTTGCATAATATAAAATGCAAGGAGTTTTTTTTCTGATATAATATAAAAATGAATTTAGAAAAAAGACAAGAAAAATGGCTTTTGGATGAGAAATACAAAAGCCGAAAATGCGAAGCATTTTCGGCCGATTTAGAAAAACTCAAAAAAGGTTATCCTCTTGATTTTTTAATCGGAAACCGTCCATTTTTAAACTGCAAAATTGATTTGTCTTACAAACCTTTAATTCCCCGAGACGAAACTGAGTTTCTAGTTTCTGAAATTATTAAAAATATAAATCAAAAAGAAAATGAAAAGCTTGATGTTTTAGATATTTTTTCAGGTTCTGGTTGTATTGGAGTTTCTATTTTAAAAAATTGTCCAAAAACAAAAGTTCATTTTTCAGAAATCAATCAAAACTACTTAAAACAAATTCAGATTAATTTAAAAGAAAATATCAAAGATTTTGAAAACAAATCAGAAGTCATTTGCTCTGATATTTTTGAAAATATAAATAAAAAATATAATTTAATTATTGCAAACCCACCTTATATTCCACAAAATCAAAAAGAAAAAGTTCAAAAATCGGTTTTAAATTTTGAAGATCCAAATGCTCTTTTTGCAAAAAATAAAGGTCTCTATTTTATAGAAAAACTAATTGACCAAGGTTTTAAATATTTAAAAGAAAACGGAAAAATGTATATTGAATTTGATCAACAGCAAAAAGATGATATTCAAAAAATGTTACAGGAAAATAAAAATTATTCTGAATTTAAATTTTTAAAAGACCAGTTTGATAAATATAGATTTGTAGAAATAAAAAAGTAAGATTAAAATATAGCCGCGCAAACTTCGTTTGCGCGGCACTGCTTTAAAAAGCATAAACAATTTCATCCAAAAACCCTTTTTCTAAAAGGTTTTTCGGATCTACAGAATGCTCGGACCTCATCATATTCCGAACTGCTTGGGTTGAAAGCCCACTTCTTTCAGAAAGAAATTTTGCAATTCTTTTATTATCTTTTTGAAGTGAAGCAATAATTTCGTCAACCTTCTTATGCAATCCATTTCTTTTCCCAGAAGAAAGATTCTGTAAAACACTTGCAGTCAGCCTATTTTCTGGAATACCTGAAAGTGCAATTTCATGAACAACTATTTTTGAATTTTCATAAGCTGACCTATAAAAACATTTTTGTAAAATAAAAAAAGCAGCAGAAGAGCAATTCAGAGTTCCTAAACCAAAAATTCTTCCCTTGTACTTTTCAATAGTACAACAAATAGACTTACAATCTTCCCAATTACCACCCATCGAATCAATCTCTAAAATTAAATCAGGGCTACCATAATCTGCCTCCATTTTATTTATTGTGTCTAAAAAAGCTTCTGTAACCTCCTGTGTTACCGTTCCTGTGATGTACAATCTCTGTACTGGATCAATCACTTTCATAACATCAACTATTCCTTCCATCTCTTTCTCCTGTTAGATTAAAGAAAAATTATATATAAGCAGTTTTTTCCTTTCGGAAAAAACTGCTGTTTTTATATATAAAAACCTAAAATTATTTTAACATTTTAAAAAATAATGTCAATTTTAATTTAATTTAAAATTTAAAAAACGAGAACTTCCATGTTCCCGTTTTGTTTTCATTTACATTTTTTCCCACTGCTCAATCTGTTTTCTTATAACAAATTCTGGAACGTTGTGTATGTTATTTTTTGCAGCAACAGCAGGGTCTGGATGTGGCATTGTGACATACACCAGGTCATAACCATGCGTCAAAGCCATTTTTTCATATGGCTTCATATGGTCAAGCTTAATGTTTGTGTTATCGCAAATAACCACTCTGATACCCATTTTAAGACTTTTTAAAAAAGCCTTTTGGTTCTTTTTATGATTTTCTTTTAATTTTTCTTTATCAAATTGATATTTTCCATTTTTAACAAAAAAATCATCGGTTGAATGAACAACACCATTGTAAGTAAATGCCATCATTTTTGCTTCATGAGATTTTCCAGACCCACTCACTCCACGCATTATGTAAACCGTTTTGTTTGGATACATTTTTTTCTCCATTTTTATTTAAGTTAATAAAATAATCCTGCATTATTATAAATCTTTTTACATATTTTGTCAATTCCAAAAAAAACAAAAACCTGAAAAAAGCGAAGCTTTTTTCAGGTTTTTCAAAGTTTAAAACCCTTAAACATTTTTCTTTAAAAATTCAACAATCAAACTCACGGGCTCCCCAGTTGAACCTTTTTCTAAACTATCTTCTGGAACACTTTCCATTCTTGGAGCCATGTCAAAGTGGACCCACTTTGGCTCATCTTTTTTATAATCTTTCACAAACTGATACAAAAACATTCCCGCTGTAATTGTTCCACCCCATTTTGTTGTAGCAGTATTTACAATATCTGCATAATTGCTTTTTAACTTTTTTTCATAAACTGCCCAACTTGGAAGTCTCCAAACTCTGTTGAAAGTTTCCTGCCCAATCTCTCTTAAAGTATTTTCAAGTTCATCATTTTGAGTAATAAAAACTGTTGCATTTTCCCCAACTGCCATCAAGGCTGCTCCTGTTAAAGTGGCAACATCAAGCAACATTTTTGGTTTATACTTTTTAGCATAAGTAATCGCGTCAGCTAAAATCAACCGACCTTCAGCATCTGTGTTTAAAACTTCAACCGTAATTCCAGACATTGATTTTAAAATATCACCTGGTCTATAAGAATTTCCAGAAACAGAATTTTCAACAAGTGGCGTTACAACCACAATATTTTTGTTTAAATTTAAAGAAATTAAATTTTTCAAAACAGAAACTACAACACTTGCCCCTGTCATATCTTTTGACATATTAACCATTCCGTCTGTGGGTTTTAAAGAAAGTCCGCCTGTATCATAACAAACTCCTTTTCCCACTAAAACTGTTGGTTTTTCTTTTTTATTTTTAGCATTAAAATATTCTAAAACTAAAAGTTTTGGTTTGTTTAGACTTCCCTTTGAAACTGCATCTAAAAGACCCATTTTCTTTTTTAAAATATCTGACTGGTTTAAAACTTTAACTTTTACTTTTTTGTTTCCTTTAAATTCTTTTTTTACTTCGGAAACAAAAACATCAGGCGTCATATCATTTGCTGGAGTATTTGCTAAATCTCGAGCAAAATTCACAGCTTCGGCTGTTTTCTGTCCTTTTTTAAAACCTTCTTTTTCTGTTTTCAAAAAATCTCCAAAAACTAAAACTTCTTTTAAACTATTTTCTTTTTTGGTTTTGTATTTATCAAATTTATACCAAGAAAGTAAAATATTTTCAGCAAAAAGTTTTGCCTTTAAACTTTCTGAAACATTTTTAATTTCAAAATTTTGAATTTGTGAATAATTAAAAGAAATTTTTTCTTGTTTGTGACTTTTGGCTCTTAAAACAGCGCCTCTTACAGAAAGCACTAGATCACTTATGCTTTCAATCTTTTCTGTTTTAAAGTTTAAAAATTTCTCATTCTTCGTATCTTCTTTTTTTTGATTTTCTTTTTGATAAAAATTTATCATTCTGAAACCTTTTTGATTTTCTTTGTTGTATTTTAATTTCATATTTTTTATTTAATTGATTGTAACTTATTTTACCTCTAAAAACAATAAAATACTTACACTTTATTGCTTTAAAAAGGTGCAAACTCAAACGAGTTTGCACAAGTGAAAAAATCATTGCAAACACTTTGGGATTTTCAAATTTGGATAAATTTCATAACCTTGATGGTATGAAAACTGTACTACAACAGGAGAAACTCCAAAAGTTTTAACAACTTTTTCAAAAGCAGGTTCAACAATTTTTCTGGTAAATTCTTTTGAACCTTTTGAAGAAAGCTTGTGCTCTCCGTGAAAATCTTTGAACAAAACTCCATGAGCCACAGAAAGCGCTAAATCATAAAAATAATAATCTTCAGCACTTCCAAACTGCTTTAAAAAATCTGAAAAATCAAATTTCTTGCGAATACCAGAATGTGGTAAAGAACTCCACAAAGTGTGATGGAAATCAACTAAACTTTTTCCAAAATTAGTTTGGATTTGATTTAACTTTTTTCCATCATTTTTTGCAGGGCAAGCAATTTTCAACTTTCTTTCTCCGCCAGTATTCAAAATCAAATTTGAAGTTTTTGGCTTTGAATGCTGAGTGTATTTATCTTGTTGATACTCAAGCCAAATTGGATTTAAACCAAACATTGTAGTTGCAAGATTTAAAAATGCTTTGTCTTCGTTTCTGTAAGTTGCAATATGCCTGACAGAAAAAGCATTTAGTCTTCCATTTGGATTTTCTGTTTTTAGAAAGCTTGGAATAAAGTACCCTTTTTTGTGAAAATATTCTTCCACTTCCAGATGAAGTCCATTTTCTCTGTTCCAAAACAGTTGCTCTTGTGGGCAGGAAGATTTCTTAACGTAAAACTTTTTCATATCCATTTTAAACTCCTTGACTTAAAAAAGCCCTTCGTAATCATCTGCTCCAAAACAAGGGGTGGGTTCAGAACAACTTATCCCAAAATTTCCTTCACTTTGATTTTCCGATGTATCTGTTTCAACACTTGTTCTTAAAGTTTGTGTTTCCTCAAGAACAATCCCATCTTTTGTTCCCATCTCTGGGTCTTTTTGGTCTTTCATTTTTTCACCTTTTAATTTTTAAAGAACGACTTGGAAAATAATAATATTTTCCTTTAAAACAAAAATATATTTTATCTTAAAGCAAAATACTATTTAAATAAAACAAAACTTCCCGCAGGGAAGTTTTGTTTTATTAAATTTCAAAATTTATTTATTTTTAGTTTTTTATTTTAGACTTTAAACTTTTTGCATAAATAGATTTTTTTTAAAAACAAAACTCCCCCAGTTTTTAAACCAGTGCCCAAATACAAAGAGAATATTTTGTTTTGTTTTTAAATTACTCATATATTAAAAATAGCAGTTTTTATTCTTTTTGTCAAAAAAATTTAAAAAACTATGTGGAAAAAGTAAGGTTAAACAGGTCTTTTCTTTAAAAATTCCCCGAAAATTGCGAAGCAATTTTCGGGGACCATTAAATACTTAAAAAAAACAAAAAAGCCGAAGGCTTTTTTGTTTTTTCTTCTATTTTTTCTGATTTTTGTTTTACATTCTTTATGTTTAAACAGAATGAACATATTCTCTCACAGAAATTTGAGCGTTGATTTTTCTGATCAAGTCAATTGCTACTGATACAACAATCAAAATTGATGTTCCACCAACAGAAAGTGACTGATTTCCTGTAATTTGTGCAATTACAATCGGCAAAATTGCAATCACAGCTAAGAATAATCCTCCGAAAAATGTAACTCTGGTTGTAATATCCCCCAAGTATTTTTCTGTATCCTCTCCTGGTCTTACACCTGGAACGTAAGTTCCTGATTTTGCCAAGTTTTCTGCCATTCTTTTAGGATCAAATGTAACAGCTGTGTAAAAGTATGTAAAGAAAAATACTAAAAAGAAATAAACTATTCCATAAGCCCAAGGATCTTGTGAAAAGTTAGCTGCTTTTTCAAGCCAACCTCCCGCAGCTGCTCCTGACACTGTTTGCAAAAATGAAAAGATCATTGATGGAAAAGTAATCAGAGAAACTGCAAAAATAATCGGAATAACTCCTGCTTGATTAAGTTTAATCGGAATTGTTGATGCAATTTTTTGTGCTTTTTGCCCTGCTCTTGATGCTTTTGCGTGATGCACCACAACTGGTCGTTCAGCTTCTGTTACATAAACAATAGAATAAACCATCAAAACAAAAATCACAAATACTCCAATATACATTGCAAGGTTTGACATATCAAATGTTTGATAAATCTGTGTTACAGTTCCAGGAAGTGAAACTACAATACCTGCAAAAATAATAAGTGAAAGTCCGTTTCCGATTCCAAACTCTGTGATAAGTTCTCCAAGCCACATTAACAAAACTGTTCCTGCAACTGCAATTAAAAGCGCAAATGCTTTGTCAGCTGTTGTAATATGGCCCAAGGCTCCCCCTTGTTGCAAAAGTGCTAAAAACCCAATAGATTGAACAGCAGCAATTGGTAAAGATAAATATCTTGAAATATTTGCGATCTTTTTTCGCCCTGCATCTCCCCCTTCTTGTTGCATCTCTTTAAGTTTTGGCACAACAAGTGTCATAACTTGCATAATAATTGATGCTGTAATATAAGGCATTACACCCAACATCACAATTGAAAGTGAAGACAGTCCACCTCCTGAAAACAAGTTTACGAAACCAAAAAATTGGTTGGTTTCAAAAAATTGTTTTAAAGCACTTCCGTCGATAACAGAAATTGGAATTGCTGCCAACATTCTGTAAATCAAAAAGATAAAGAATATGAACAAAACTCTTTTTGCCAAAACTTGATCTTTAAAGATAAATATTATTTTGTTTAAAAGTGTTTTCATAATTTTATTTTACTTCTCCCTTATTATCTTCAACTTTTTTTTGTGCAGTTTTAGATATTAAAAGATTTTCAATTGTAAGTTTCTTTGTTAGTTCTCCATTCCCTAAAATTTTCCCTCTTACAATTTTTCCTTTTTGTTTTGGTAAAAGTCCTTTTTGGTTAAGTGTTTCTGGATTTACAACATCACCATTTTCAAAAACTTTTTCGATTTCAGAAAGGTTGATTGCAAAATATTTGTTAAGAATTTCTCGGTTTTTATTTCCGTGAACTCCTTGCCCTCTTAACTTAGGGAATTTTTTAATAATGTCCCTCATTTGTGGTCTTGTTGAGTTTCCTGTTCTTGCTTTTTGTCCTTTGTGACCTTTTCCAGAAGTTTTTCCTCTTTTACCACCTCGCCCAACTCTTTTTGCGCTTTTGTTTGGGCTATTTTTTTTCAATTCGTTAATTTGCATAGTTCTTATTTATTAGAATTATTTTCAACAGTTTCAGCTTCAGTTTTTTCTTTCACTTCTGTTGTTTCAGGTTTTGCTTCTGAACCTTGAGGTTTATCCTCTCTTTTAACAAAAGGTTTTCTTCCTTTGTTGAAACCACCTTTATTAAATCCTCCTTTTTTGTTAAATCTTCCACCTTTTCTTCCTCTTGGATTTCTTCTATCTTCTTTTTGCAAACTTACTTCAACTTTTTCTGAAAATGGTTCCAAAGCGATAATTGTTGCCCAAGCGTTGTTAATATGATTTTTTGATCTTGTCAAAAGTTTTGCCCCTGCTTCTTTAACACCTGCGTATTCCAAAACAGTACGCACAGCACCACCAGCAGCAAGTCCTTTACCTTTAACAGGTCTGATGTTTACTTCTGAGGCTTTGTATTTTGCAGAAACATCGTATGGGATAGAACCGTCTTTGTTAAGTTTGATTCTAACCATATTTTTCTTTGCATTTCTAACAGCTTTATCAATAGCCATTGTTGTGTCGTTTGATTTTCCTAAACCAATTCCCACTCTTCCTTTTTTATCTCCAACAACAACTGCAACTGAGAAAGAAAATCTTCTACCTCCTGCCATAACACGAGTAACTCTTCTTAGAGAAAGAATTTTTTGTTCAAATTCTGGTTTTTCTCTTCTAAATGGTCTTCTGAATTTTCCACCTCTTTTGTTATTAAATCTTCTGTTTTTATCAAAAGGTTTTCTTCCTTTAAAATCTTTTTTATCAGAACTTTTTGTTTTTTCTTCTTTATTTTCGTTTTCTGATGTTGTTTTTACTTCTTCTTTGTTTTCAACAACTTTTTCCTCCTTGCTTTCTTTTGGAGTATCGTTCTGTTCTGTTTTTTGATCTAGATTTTGATTTTCTAGATTTTCATTTTTATTTTTATCTTCTGTCATAATTTAAATGATATTTGTAATTAAAATTTAAGTCCTGCTTCTCTTAAACCATCTGCAATAGCTTGAACTCTACCTGTGTAAAGGTTTCCACCTCGGTCAAAAACTACTTCTGTGATTTTTTTATCCATTGCTTCTTTTCCTAAAGCAAGCCCTAGATTTTTTGATTTTTCTGTTTTTGTTTTTCCGTCAACTTTTTTTGTTGATCCTGAAAGAAGAGTTTTTGCAGATTTGTCATCTACAAATTGGACAAAGATTCCTGTATTTGATTTACAAACAGAAACTCTTGGTTTTTGTTCTGTTCCAGAAATTTTTGATCTAATTTTTTTGTGTCTTCTTTGTTTTTTTTCTACTTTTATATTAGTCATATTTTTCTTTTATTATACAGTTTTCTTTCCTTCCTTTCTTCTTACAACTTCATCAGAATATCTAATTCCTTTTCCTTTGTAAGGTTCAGGTTTTTTAACAAGTCTTGTTTTTGATGCAAAAAGTCCAACTTTTTCTTTGTCAATTCCTTGTATTGTGATTGTGTCTTTGTTTACCTCAACATCAAGTTCTTCTGGAATATCAAGTTCAACATCGTGTGAAAGTCCAACTTTCAAAACAAGATTTTTTCCTTTCACTTCGGCTCTATATCCCACACCTTCGATGATTAAATCTTTTTTGAATTTCTGGTTAACACCTGAAATCATGTTTCTAATGTGTGAAGAAACTGTTCCCCACATTGCTTTTGAAAAAATTGATTTTTCATCTTTTGGTTTTACATCAATTCCTTCATCTGTTTTTTTAATAGTTACAACGTCTTTAAAAGTTTTTGTAAGTTCTCCTAAAGGTCCTTTAACTGTAACTGTTGTTCCTTCAATGTTTACTTCTGTTTTTTCTGGAACTTCAATTGCTTTTTTTCCTAATCTGCTCATTTTATTCTTTTTATGTCTGCACACTTTTTAAAAAGTGTTATGACTTTTGTTTTTAATAATATTTATCTACCAAACTTTAAACAAAGCTTCTCCACCAATTTTTTCTTTTTTTGCTTGTTTATCTGAAATAATACCTTTTGGAGTTGAAAGAACTAAAAGTCCTTTTCCATATTTTACAGGTAAAATATCTTTGTATCCGTAATAAACTCTTTTTGAAAGTTTTGAAATTCTTTTTACATCTGTAATTTTTGAATTTCCTTTTTGATCGTATGATAAAGTAATTCTAATGTTTTTCTTTACCCCATCCCCTTTCAATACTTTGTAATCTGCAATATAATTTTCTTTTTTCAAAAGATTTAAAATTGCTTCTTTGAATTTTGAGTATTCAACTACAACATCTTCTTTTTTAACAAGTGTTGCATTTTTAATATTTATAATTAACTCTGAAATTTTATCGTTCATATTCGTTTAATTATTATTTACCAAGAAGATTTTTTAACTCCTGGAACTTCACCTCTGTTTGCCATTTCTCTGAAACAAACTCTGCATAAATCAAAATCTCTCATGTAACCATGAGCTCTTCCACATTTAAAACATCTGTTTACAGTTCTGGCTGAAAACTTCGGTTTTCTATTCGCTCTTGCGATAACTGATTTTTTTGCCATAAATTTATAAAATATATAAGTTTAAATTAATAAACTAAATACTTTCTTCCTAATTTTGGAAATAAAAAAGGTAGTTTCGCTCATATAGACCTTATAAAACAAGACTATTCTGATAAAACGACTTTCCGATTTCTTTAACTAGATTTTAGAAAATATTGTCATATATAATAACATTTTTTTGCTTCTTTTTCAAGGTCAAAAATGGTTTTCCCTTCTTTTTATCCATCCGTGGTTCATCCGTGAGGCCTTGCCTCACGGATAACTGAAAATAAAGCCCGAAATTTGGCAGAATTTTTTGAAAAAGTTGAAGGGCTTGTGCCTCTCAACTTTTTCAAAAAATTCTGCCAAATTTCGGGCTTCCAAAACTCCAATTAAAATTAAAAGAAAGCAGAATTTGGCTTACGCCAAATTCTGCTTTAAAAACTTAAAAAATGCAATAACATTTTTTTCAAGAAAATGAATTATTCATTCATTTTCTTGAATTTATCCATGATAAGTTTGTTTTGTTTTTTAAGTTCATTTATTTGTTCTTGTTGTTTGTTAATTGTAGTTTGTTGCTCTTGAATAGCTTTTGTCAAATAAGGAACAAGTTCGTTGTAGTTTACAGATTTGTAACCTTTTTTGTCTGTTTTTACAACAGAAGGAATTTGTTTTTCAAGT